>ERZ1673693.1162-NODE-1162-length-21995-cov-10.396901_pt1 | contig 21995 bp, 19 predicted proteins | sample MGYA00580223_ERZ1673693 | MGnify/ENA primary metagenome ERZ1673693 (study PRJEB41218, sample SAMN15661741) | gut metagenome | host: Homo sapiens | place: Canada: London | collected 2015-08-20/2019-03-30 | study: EMG produced TPA metagenomics assembly of...
TCAGAGAGGGGCAGCCCTCGCCCTCGGTGTACAGGCGGCGGACGATGTGGCCGGGACCCTTGGGAGCGATCATGATGACGTCAACATTCTTGGGAGCGGTGATGGTCTTGAAGTGGATGTTGAAGCCGTGTGCAAAAGCCAGAGCCTTGCCCTCGGTCATGTAGGGAGCGACCTGCTTGTTGTAGATGTCAGCGCACAGCTCATCGGGGACCAGCATCATGACGACGTCGCCGGCCTTGGCAGCCTCCTCGACCTCCATGACCTTGAAGTTGGGATGAGTTGCAGCGAACTCAGAGGCCTTTTCCCAGTGAGCAGAACCCTTGCGCAGGCCGACGACGACATTGACGCCGCTCTCGGCGAGGTTCTCGGAATGTGCGTGGCCCTGGCTGCCGAAGCCGATGACCGCGACGGTCTTGCCGTCCAGCACGCCGAGGTTGCAGTCGGAATCGTAGTATTTCTTGATCGCCATGGTAGTTGTTCTCCTTTTGTTTTTTACTTATTTCAGTATAGAATGAATGATAAGCATCGTATATTTTTCGCTCACTGGGGAGCGGAAAAGTAAATTAGTGGCATCTCGTGCCGGGCAGCGGGAACTATGCCTCTCTTACCTCCTGCGCGGGCTTCTGCATATGCTGATGCATCCCGCCGCGCTCGAGGGCGGTGACGCCGGTGCGGCACTGCTCCAAGATCTGATAGTCTGACATGAGCTTCAAGAAGGCGTCGATCTTCTCGGGACGGCCCGTCAGCTCAAAGACCATGCTGTCGGGCGACAGGTCGATGATCTTTGCCTTGTAGATACCGGCGATCTCCCGCAGCTCTGCGCGATTGGTGACATTTGCCATCACCTTGAGCAGAAGCAGCTCCCGCTCGAGAGCGGTGGACTCGTTGAGTACGAAGACCTGACGGGTGACTTCCAGACGCTCGGTCTGGAGGATGAGCTGCTGGAGCTCCTTTTCGGTACCCGAGACGGAAACGGTGATGCGGCTGACTGTGGGGTCGTTGGTGGCCGAAACGGTCAGGCTGTCGATATTGAAGCCTCTGCGGCAGAACAGGTTGGACACCCGGGCCAGAACGCCGCTCTGGTTGTCCACCAGCAGGCTGATGACCCTGCGCTGATTGGATTCCATGTCGCTGTGTCCTCCTTATTTCATGATGATGTCGTTGATGTCGCCGCCGCCGGGAATCATGGGCAGGACCTTTTCGTCCTTGTCGATCATGCACTCGATCCAGGTGGGGCCTTTCTGCTTCAGAGCGTCGGCGAATGCCTCCTGGAACTGGGCTAGGTTCTCGCAGTGGTAGCCCTTGAGGCCGAAGCCCTCGGCCAGCTTGACGAAGTTGGTCTTGCGGTGGGGGTCGGTCTGGGAGAAGCGCTTGCCATAGAAAGCGGTCTGCCACTGGCGCACCATGCCAAGCACCTGATTGTTGAAGATGACGGTGATGATGGGCAGCTCGTAGCTGACAGCAGTGCAGGCTTCGTTGAGGTTCATGTGGAAGGAGCCGTCGCCGGTGAACATGACCACCCGCTGGTCGCGGCCCAGCGCCATCTGTGCGCCGATGGCTGCGCCGTAGCCGAAGCCCATGGTGCCGAGGCCGCCGCTGGTGATGAAGCCGCGGCTCTTGGCGTGGCGGATGTACTGTGCCGCCCACATCTGGTGCTGGCCCACATCGGTGACGTAGACCGCCTTGGGGCCACACTGGTTGCAGACCTCGCCGATGACCTGATGGGGCATCAGGCGGGAGGCGTCGGATACCGGGTGGTAATCCTGTGCCTGCCACTCGTGGATCATCTTCATCCAGTCGGGATGCTTCTTGTCCTCGATCATCGGGAGCATGGCGTTCAACACATAGGCGGCGTCACCCACGATGGCAAGGTCAACATCCACGTTCTTGCCCAGCTCGCTGGCGTCGATGTCGATCTGGATGATGGTCGCATTCTTGGCGAAGGTCTTGGGGTTCAGGGCCACGCGGTCGGAGAAGCGGGCGCCCACCGCGATAAGGACATCGCAGTCGGCCACCGCCCGGTTCGAGGTGTAGCAGCCGTGCATACCCACCATGCCGATGTTCATCGGGTCGCCGTAAGGCACGACGCCTGCGGCCATCAGAGTATAGGTGGCCGGGATCTCAGCCTTTTTCAGAAGGTCACGCAGGGGCTGGCAGCTGGCCGCCGAGCGGACGCCGCCGCCAAAGTAGACCAGCGGGCGCTGTGCGCCGTTGATGATCTCTGCCGCCCACTTGACCTGCTCTTCGTTGAAGGTGGTCACGGTGCGGATGGGCTCCGGCTTTTTCGGGGTGAACTCACACACCGCAGCGGTGACATCCTTCGGGATGTCCACCAGCACCGGGCCTTTGCGGCCGCTCTGGGCGATGCGGAAAGCCGCACGCATGGTGTCGGCCAGGTCTTCGACTCGGCGCACCGTGAAGTTGTGCTTGGTGATGGGCATCGTGATGCCCTCGATGTAGGCTTCCTGGAAGCCGTCCTTGCCCAGGCCCTCCGTGGTCACATTGCCGGTGAAAGCCACCATCGGCACAGAGTCCATATAGGCGGTGGCGATGCCGGTGACGAGGTTCGTTGCGCCCGGGCCGCTGGTGGCCAGCACCACGCCGGTGCGGCCCGTTGCACGGGCGTAGCCGTCCGCCGCGTGGGATGCGCCCTGCTCGTGGGCGGTCAGCACATGGGTGATGCGGTCGGCGTTTTTGTACAGCTCGTCGTAGAGATTCAGCACTGCGCCGCCGGGATAGCCGAAGAGGGTGTCCACCCCCTGCTCACAGAGCACCTCCACAAAGATTTGAGAACCGTTCAACTGCATGGTGAGTTTCTCCTGTTTCCGTTTCCATTTTCCACTTTATACACTTTTTTCCCAACACTCTCAGGGAGCAGCGCCTGATAAACAAAAGGTCTCTGTCCCCTTATCCAAGAGACAAAGACCTGGAATCAATCCAAAACTCTCTGCGGTACCACTCTCGTTGACGCTTTCCGCGCCCTCTCACGGGCTTCCAACAAAGCCCTGCGCTCTAACGGCCGCCACCGGCTCTGCTTAGCAGACGTCCCATATATCGTCCTTCAGCAGGCTGCTCCGGGAGGATTCCGCGCCGGGCCGCCTGCTGCCTTGCATCGTCCGGCAGCTCTCTGAAAAGCGGGCATCCTGCGTTACTTTTTCCCATCTGTGCATTTGTTGGGTCAATTATACTATAAATCGGGCCGTTGTCAATCGACGATTTGTAACGTGAATCATGGCAAACATGAAGATAATTAAACACCATCTTGCACAGGGCCTTACATCGCTGTATAATTCTGAGTAACCGACTTTACTTATAGCATCGCCTCTCCCTTTGGGAGAGCCAATTATATAATAGAAAGGGATATTATGAACCTCACAGAATGGAACGCCCGGCTCCACGGGCTGGTCATCTTCCGCGCCCTGCTGGACGATGACGTCATTGCAAAATTTGTTGACCTCACCGACCGGATGGCCGCTGCCCCCCAGAGCACGGGAGCTGTGTGCGACGCTGCCGCTTCCTTCGAAGCAGCCCTCTTCGAGCACACCACCAATTTCGGCAAATACCTTTCCGCTGCCGTTCTCGAAGCCGAGACGGTCTGTGTCCGGCAGGCAGCTGTCAGCGAAGTGCCGCCCGTCTTGCAGACTGCACTGGACAATGAGCTGGACTTCCTGCGGCAGCTGTGCAGCCTGACGCTAGACGAGCTTCTGGACGCCGCCGGTGCCGCCGACAAGCTGCCTTTCCTGCCCCGGTGGGAGACGAAGGCCATCGACCTCCACGCCGCCTACGCCCAGCGGATGAGCGAGGTGGGCAAAAAGGGCTACGGCATGTTCGCCAAGCACCACGTCTTCACGGTCGAGAACGGCCAGCTGGTGCCGGTGCGCTACCCCGACCCCCAGCGCCTCGACGAGCTGCCGGGCTACGAGCAGGAGCGGGAGAAGGTCATCGCCAACACCCGCGCCCTGCTGGCCGGGATGCCTGCCAACAATGTCCTGCTCTACGGCGACGCCGGTACCGGCAAGTCCAGCACCGTCAAGGCCATCGCCAACGAGTTCGCTGCCGACGGCCTGCGCCTCGTGGAAGTCAAGAAGAACCAGCTCTATCAGATCCCCGATTTGATGGACAAGCTGGCCGCGAACCCACTGAAGTTCATCCTCTTCATCGACGATTTGAGCTTCACGGCCAACGACGACAACTTTGCGGCCCTGAAAGCCATCCTCGAGGGCAGCGTGGGCGGCAGAGCCCGGAACATCGCCGTTTACGCTACTTCCAACCGCCGCCACCTCATCAAGGAGACCCTCTCCGACCGCACCGGCGACGACATCCACGAGGCCGACACCCGTCAGGAGCTGATGAGCCTTTCGGCCCGGTTCGGCCTCACCGTCACCTTCCAGCGGCCTGAGAAAGCCCGCTTCGAGGTCATCCTCACCGAGCTGGCCAAACAGCACGGCATCGAGATGCCCCACGACGAGCTGCTGACCAAGGCCGAAGCCTTCGCCATCCGTGCCGGAGGCCGCAGCCCCCGCGTCGCCAAGCAGTTCATCGAGCAGTGCGCCGCAGGAGTGCAGAAGTAAATAAAAGGAACGATTCAAATCTTCGAGAGCTCCCTCATGGAATCCCTCCGGAGGCATTCTCTTCGGATGCCCCGGACCACAGCACCGGGATCCTGCAAAAAATGCGAGAGTTCATACTGCGCAAAAGCGCGGCCCTTATCCGAGACGAAGATTTTCCCCTCCGCAAAGCTCACGGTGAAACCCCGGAATTCAAATGCAAGGCCGTTGTCCGGTTCATTGATGGTGTCGCCCCAGACGGCCCGCTTCAGGGCCGAACAAAGGCGGTATTCCTCTTCCGTGCGGAGCCAGAGTTCCGGCGTCTGGACACTGTGCTCCAGCAGGAACAGGTTGGTAAAATCCCTTACAAAGCCCGTTTCTTTTGCCTCGATGGGCCGATTCAGCTGCTTCCATTCCCGGATGTCGAAGCGGTAATAAAAGTTTCCTTCCGTCCCTCTCCGGGGGCTGACCTCTGTGATAGCGCTCCGGCGGACGGCGCTGCATTTCGTAACTTCGCCGTAGTACCGGACACCTGCCTGTGCGCCGAACACATACTGTGACTGGTAAAGGGCCACATAGCGGACAGGAAAATCACTGTCCTGCAGGCGCTCTGCCGGGATGTAATAAAAGCAGTGCTTCCGGCAAATATCCAGCTGCTGTGGGCTGCGCATAGTACCCACCAGTACATCCCGCACGGCCCAGTCCACTGCTTTCAGCTTCGCTTCCAGTTTCTCCATCTCGCCCGCCCCCTGCTGTGCTTTATTTTATTGTACCGTCTTTTCTGCCGGGAGGCAAGATGCAGATAAACAAAAAATCCGTTGTCAGATGACAACGGATTTTTGAGTGGAGAATTAGGGACTCGAACCCCAGACCCCCTGCGTGTGATGCATGACGACTTTTTGATTTTTATGACGTCAATTCGTTAAACAGGCTCAATTTGCTACAGATCTGCTACAAACGGCAGTTTTTACCCAGCACTAAATCTGCTGTTCTGGTTTTCTCGATTTTTGTTTTTTAGATTGTTTCTTTTGTTGGTGCAGTTCTTTCAAGTCTTCAATTGCCAGCTCTGGAGCCATGGTGTGGAACATCAGATAGTTTGTGTTCATGGTCTTCGCCGGAGCCTGCGCATAAATCTCCCTGCTGGGTTCGTTGGTCAGAATATGCCAATAACGGTAAAGGTAGCCTGTCCAATACATTACTTCTCTATCATACCGGGCATTGCCCTTTTGCGTCTGAGGGCACTCGTCTGCAAATTCCTCCAGAAGATATTCTTCTCCCGCCCACTGCATCCGGTTGTACTCTGAATCAAGATCACGGGCAACCTTAGAGCGCATGAACCGCTTCATGAAATCCTCGCTGTCATAGCCTGCTTGCAAAGAAAGCTCAAACAAGCGGCCCTGAATATCGCATAGTTTCAATTGAACCAGATCCATAACGATTCACCTTCTCTGCTTTGCACCATCAAGGATTTCATCAAAAAAGCGGCCTTCTCTACGATACTCTTTGCAGATTTGGTTTGCAAATGCAATGCCATTACTACGGTTCTGCTCGCTGGTCTTCTTCAGTGCCTGCCGTTCCATCCAAAGTAATTGGACTTCACGCTCAATCTTGACCGCATCACAGGCTTTCTGCGTAATAGCAACATACTGACGTCCAAGTTTCAGAGCAGACAGACTTTTCACCAATGCCGTATCGGTAATCGTTCCTTCAAAAAAGCTATCCAGAACATAGAACATTCTATCATTTGCGATGCTGCCAATCACCATGTCGTAGTCTTTATCCAGCTCCTGATACTTCTGGAAGAACTTCGTTCCTCGTGCGGCTTCCATTCTACCACGATGATATGCTACCAGCATAGCCCATTCAATATCAGCCGGAACATCCAAAGTTTTTAAGCTATGAAGATCAACCGATAAAATATAAAAAACAGATTGCTCATAGTCACAGATCAGCGTAAGCGGCTGGAGCGGATCAGTTCCCATATAAAATCCAGTTCCGAAGTCACAGCGGTCACGGCTGGCTGGTTTGATTTTCCCCTGAATGCCTGATTTGGAGCCATGGTATAAAATCATTTTATCCGGATGCATAGCAGAGATTTCTGCAGCATCTCCGATAATAGCATCGTGTATAATTTCAGCCAACGTGATATGATTTTCTTCGCAAATCGCAAGCATTTTCTCCTGTGCAAGACGATTCGGCGTAGATTTTTCATTTTCCCAGCGGTTTACGGTCGCAAAGGACACTCCGATTTCATCCGCCAATTTCGACTGGCTCCATTGTAAAGCTGAACGAATCTCAAAGACTGTGTTCATCGGGCACCTCCCGCAAGTATAACATTTGTCATCAATTTTATTGTAGCAAACGTTATATCATACGTCAAGTATTATTTTCATCATGCACGTCACCCGCAGTCAATTATCGGAATTCACATCATTTTTTGAGCCGCAGATAATATTTTTCAAGGCTCTTGTCGCAGACGTCCACAATATGCAGCCAGTCTTCCCGTGTCAGCTTGCGGAAGATGATGGGATTCACCTCGATGGTCTCCACGTCCTTGCAGCGCATCAGGAATCGCATATCCTCAAAGCGCTTGAAGGGGTTGGAGAGGATGTTCTTCTCCACATCCTTCCGGGTATAACCGCCCTTCTGGTAGATACTGGTGGATTTCTCTGCGATCATCCCGTGCGCCTTGCTATTCTCGTAGAAGTCGATGAAGTAGCCCACCACGTCCGGCAGAGCGACTCTGCCGCTGGTGTCCATATACTCATAGATTGCTTTGAGCAACACCGGCTTGTAGGAGTAGCTCATGTCCATCGTTTCGATGAACTTCATGAACTTGTCCGCCATATTCTGCGGCGTAATGAGATCCCAGCCATACTGTTTCGCAATATTGCGGATGCTTTCCTCCCGGAAATAGTGGAACATCCGCTTATCACCAAAGGGAATCGAAAGGTCCGGTTTGACTTTTCCGTCCTTGATGTAACGCTCCACCGTCTCGGACTGCACATCCACCATCCGAACGAACTCGATCTGCGAGATCATATCCTTGACGCTGTTCTGCCAGTTGAAAAGGTCGATGATCTCATAGTCCGACACATCGATCGGCACATCCAGCCACGCCTCCGGCTTTTCCCTCTGAAACAGCATATCCTGATCCAGCTTGCGCTTGTTCTCCGGTGCCAACACATACGCCATGGGCTGATATTTTGCAATTTCGGCTGCATGGTCTACGCTGGCACAAAAGATCACGGTCTTTTTGCCGTTGACGTACTTTAAATATGTATCAACGATCAACTGATTCCGTTCCGGGATAAACAACTTGCTTTCCAGATCCTGCGAATTGTATTTGATGCCGTTGATCCGCACATCGGTCAGGTCGATGTTGGTCTTGACCCGGATGCAGCGAATCGGCACCAGTACGCCACGCTCCACAGCAGTTTTCAGATCCATTTTGTGGGCGACATTCTGGAACAGCTCCAGCATATCTTCACCATCGCTGCGTTCCGGAGTGGCGGTCAGACCCAGAATGAACTTCGGGTGGAAGTAGGTGAAAATCTTCTGGTAGGTGTTGGCTGCCGCATGGTGACATTCGTCCACGATCAGGTAGTCAAAATCTGTAGGCGAGAACTTTTCCAGATCCTTGGAGATACTCTGCACCGTTGCAAAAATGACCGTCTGGGTCATATCCTTCTGACTTCCGGTGTACTCTCCCAAAGTCGCTTCCGGCCAGACCTTAGCAAAGGTTTCTTTTGCCTGCGACGCCAGCTTCAGGGCGTTAACCAGAAATAGTGCGCGTCCGCCCACTGCCTTGGCGTCCGTTGCTGCCGTGATGGTTTTTCCTACGCCGGTCGCATTGTACAGCAGCGCAATGGTCTTGCCGTTCTCTCGCATTTTCTGCAGGTTCTCGGTAGCCTCCTGCTGGTAATCCCGAAGCTCGATGGTCTGCCCCATCTGAACCGGCAGGTCCGCTTCAAACGCCTTGAACATGGGGCTGGTGCCCAGAAACGTAATCAGCTCGTCTTTGACCTTTTCCGGTTGCTTTTCCAGCTGGCTGTAGATCCAACGGTATACTTTCCAGTTGTCATAGATCAGTCTGTTCTGTTTCAAGAGGTCATCAGCGTATTTGTTTTCGGACACCTTGCTCGGGTTGTGGTAGGTCTCACCGTCAATCTCGATTGCAATTTTGGATTCAGGAGATTCCAGCGCAAAGTCGATATAGCGATGCCGTCCATAGATGTCCACGCAGGGGTACTGGACCTGCAAATTTTCGGTTTTTTCCGGGCCAAAAGCCTCACAGAAAAGCTGTACAAACAGCTCCTCCGCACGGCTGTTGACACTGGTCGCTTTCATTGGCTCCATGATGGCCTCCTAAAACGATATTCCTCATTAAGATTTATAATTTTATTGTATCATACGCAAAAAGCTCTGTATAGTTTGTTTCTTTGGCAAGGTTTTCTGTCCTTGTTTCTTAATTCTATACCTTTATAAGAGAACTCATTGATTTTTTATTTGACTGACGTTTCCAAAAAGATAACCATAATTTTTTCTCAAAAGACTTAACTCTACTGCATCCATGGGCTTCTACTAAGCGAAAACACTTACAGTTGGAAGTGAAAGCGGGGTTTTACCATGGAATATACCGCCAGCACCGCGCCAGCCAGCCGGCCGCTGCCACCAAGCACCGCAACGAGCTTCTGGTGGATGCCGAGAGCTTCGCCTACATCTTTGCCAGCCCTAACGGTGAGCACCAGCAGGACCCGCTGGCCAAGGTCAAGACCGCCATGTTGCTGATCCAGAAGGACAGCGAAGCACGCGGCTATGCACCCTTCATCATGCGGCCCTCTCCTCTGTTCACCCACGGGTATTTCCTGCTCAACAGCGCCGATGCCGCCGCAGTCAACCGCATCTGTACCGGTGCTGCCGCCCTGCAGGATGAGGCCACCGGAGTCTACGACGTAGATCTTGCCCGCCTGTGGAGCAGCCGCTGGCAGAACGATTTTTCCTTTCCGCAGTTCAAGTACCTGCTGTACACCCACAGCGACAAGCTGCCGCTGAATGCCCAGCTGCACCTGACCCCCGCCATGCAGCTGACGCTGGAGTGGCATGCCAATGCGGATGCCCGTTTTTCCGTTCTGCTGCGCGCCCTGAAGGAGATCTTCTTCGAGGCTGCCCGCAGTGGCCAGTATCTCTACGATCGGGATGCCGCCGCCCGGCTGGCGCAGGCCACAGGCCTGAGCAGCACCCGTGCCACCAGTGCAGTGCGCGTAGTGCTGGCGGCTGTGCAGTCTTGGCAGCAGCATTCGTCCCGCCTGCAGCGCACCCGTGTGCTGCGCCGCGGCACCACGCAGGAAGGCGCAGAGTACAGCGTCGTGGACCCGTTCATCAGCGAGTTTTTCCAGTGGCTGGAGCAGAGCTTTGCTGTTCTGCACAGCGGCGAGACCTGCCGCTATCTGCCGGTGAACGATTCTGTGCAGGGCAGCGAGCGTCTGACCCCGGCTCTGGGCGTTCTGGAAGAGCTGGACCTGCTCCACTTTGCCCTTCTGGGAGGCTCCAACAGCCGCCTGTACCTCTACGTCAACCAGACCCAGACCCTGGAGCTGGCTGACCGCGGGTTCTACCGCAACCACCTGCCGGAGCGCATTGCCCAGCGCCACACCGATGCTGTGCGGCTGATGAGCTGGCTGTTTACCAGCAGCTTTTCCAGCGAGCAGCTTTGGGACCGCATCGAGGAATACTTTCTCGGCCTGCCCATTCAGGGCTTTGACGCCCCTTCTGCCGAATCGAGGTGATCTTTATGCCTTATCTTTTCTGCTCCATCCGCGCTTCTCCGGTGTATAGTTCTTTTCTTTTGACTCAATGTGTGGTATAGTAAAACTACACCCCGCAAGGGGACGGAAACGTATCGTCAGGCTGTGCGTCAACAATCAGTGCGATTGCAATTCATCCCCGCAAGGGGACGGAAACGATACACGGGGGCTATCCCGGTCGTCAACATGGAATTGCAATTTATCCCCGCAAGGGGACAAAAAAGCACCTCTGCTACTGGCGTTTGCCAGCAGCGGAGGTGCTTTGCTTTTTCTTATATTCTATTTTACAGGTTGGGAACTGCGCCTGCCGGAATCGTCTTTGTGACAGGCAGCGCCTTGACGCCTTGCGGGACGTTCCGCTTCAAGGGGCGGATCTCATGCAGGTAGGCGGCGATCTTTTGCAGGGTCTCTTTAATGTGCTCTGTATCCAGCGGCAGAACGCGCTCGCTCTGTAAGCCTAGGTCGCTGGCGCTGGCGTGATTGATCTGGTTGCGGTACTGCATCACGCGCTGATAGAGCAGGGCAGCCTGCTCCAGCTGCGGGCGGATGGCAGGGTCGATGACCAGCTGCCCAGAGGCAAGCACCATATCCAGATAGTCGTGCATTTCTGCATTATTTGCTACGCCGAACAGCATATTGCCTTCTGCATCGTCCCGGCTTAGGGTCAGGCGCAGGTCTGTTGTATAGGGATATTCCTTCTGCATCAAAGTCAGGCGGCAGAAATGGAAGTGGAACAGCGGGTACACCCACGGCTTGCCCTTGTTCTGCATCTGCGCTGCCAGATAGTCCCAGCCTCTTTCAGTGGGCTGCACAAAGAGATGCTGGCAGACATATTCCGGCATCTGCTCGCACAGCAGGGTCAGCGCCTGCTGGTACATCCCGTGCTTGGCGCACCAGCTCACCAGTGCAGGCAGCGCCTTTTCGCCGGAGGTAAGCAGCTCTGCAAACTCGGTACTGAAACGGTCTTTCAGCAGCCGGAAGAACAGGTCGGTCAGGTTCTGGCTCTTCTTGGGCGTCTTTTTCAGCGCCTGATCGATCTGGTTCAAATCGTCGTTCAATTTCTGCACCCGGCACAGCGCCAGATCTTCCGAGAACTGGTTGATGCGGGTCAGCAGCGTGTGCAGCACCGGGTCTTTTTCGCCCTCGCTCCACAGATAGCTCTTCAGCTTTTGCGCGGTGCCGGTGGAGAAGAACTCGTCCATGGCGGTAACAAAGTCGAACAGATCATACAGCTGGGTGCGGTCGTGCGCGACAGGCTCTTCCCCGCGCAGCTCTGCATAGATCACTCGGCGGGTCTGCACACCGCGCAGGTCCCGCATACAGCGGGCAGCGGTCACCAGCAGCATGGCAGTGTCCCGCATACCGCCGGAAAGGTCGATGGAAAGGGTGTCCTCTTTTTCGATCTTGTCCAGCAGCTGCGAGATGGCCTGAAACTGCTTTTTCTCGTCATCCATGCTGTCCGGCACTTCGATCACCACCAGCCGCTCTGCCGGGATGCCTACCCTGCGCAACGCATCGCGGAAATATTCCAGCGTGGTGCAGGTGCTGCCGTCCGGCATTTCCACCACAGCTTTTTTGCGCACCGTCTCGCTGCACAGTGCCAGAATGCAGTCCGGGGTCTCCTTTTCCTTTATCAGGTACCGCACCGCGCCCTCGTTGGTCTGGGTCTTGTAGTTCTGGTTTTTCGGGCTCATATATAAAAGTAAAACATCGCGTCCCATCTTATCCATCCTCCTGTTCCGTTTTCATCTGCACCAGTTTTTGCTGCCATGTTTTGCGCCGCTGCGACACCGCCGCCCGGCTCACACCAAGAAATTCTGCCACGGTCTTATCCTGCGCCGGGTTGCGCTCCGAGTCCAGCAGGGCGTGGAGCGCGGCGCATTCCAGCGCTTTGGGTGCATAGGGCGGCTGAACGGTAAACTCCACATACCGGTGCATCAGCAGGATATCCCACAGACAGTTGTCCTGTTCCAGCGGACGCAGATCATCGCAGTTTGCCAGCCGCGCGGGCGCATCCTCTGCCGGAGGCAGCGCGTCATTGTTGCGCAGAAAGCCCATCAGCACGCTGCTCCACAACGGGCCAGCTGTCTTGCCGTATTTTTCCTTCTGCTGCAGGTTCATCAGCCCTATGCCGCGGTGCAGCCATGCCAGCATTTCACTGCTCTGCTCCACCTTTTCTTCCACGCTTTTTTCTTGGGAAACCACCCGGTCACCCAGCGCCGAATCCTCTCCTCCAGTGTCGTCCAGACTGAGCACCGACTGCTTATTGCGCAGTGCTTCCCGCAGGGTCTTTACACCCACCCCAACAATATCGGCGATCACCTGTTCTTTTTCCGGGTCACGGCAGAGCACACTCTCTGTAATTCCGTTCTTTTCCATGTACTCCAGCGCTTTTTTGATCTTGCGGTTCGTCTCGCGTCCGAAGCCCGTCACTGCCATTTCTTCCTGCTGCTGGTCGTGTGCCTGTGCATGACGGACAGCGGTGCGCAGATACATACTGAAGGTCTGCCCCGGCTTTGCTTCCCAAAAATCAAACGCATCCAGAAACGCCTTGCAGAAATCCACGCTGTTCCATGCTTCCTCTCCCCTTCCGGGAGCCTGTGCGGTCAGAAAGCATTCCGCCCAGAACGTGCGGAACCGTTCATCATTGGCATCGTGCAGCTTTTTGCGCTGTTCCGGAGGCAGCTGCAGCAGTGGCGAAGCATCAATGTCCGCCCATGTTTTCACGTCATTCATCGCTGCTCAGTCCTCCCGGTGTTCGTTCATCCAGATCAGCTGATGGAACACTTGTTCGGCGGTCTTGCTGTCGCGCATGGTACCTACCAGCCCGGCAAGCTGATACAGCGCTGCCATATCGTAAAGCCGCGCGCTGAGCACCTGCCCGTTTTCCCGCTTGACCTCGCCATAATACACACCACCTACTTCCAGCTCCGTATGGGTAGCTTCGGCGCAGGTCAATGCCGTCAGCGTGACCACCGGGATGCTCTTGGAGCCGTAGGTGATGCAGGCATACACCCGGGTGACCTGCGGCAGGGCATCCACCAGATCCCGGCACAGGCCGATCAGCGTTTCCGGGCGCTGATCCTCGGGCAGGTGGAGCTGACGCACCTGATCTTCTGCAATGCCCAGCTGCGCCAGTTCTTCCAACAGTCGCTGATAGTTGCGGGCGGTATCGGCATTTTCCTGCCGGATGGCCAGCAGCTGCACCGTGTCCCCGGGTTCAAGGGTATCCCGCATCACCTGCACGATGGGAAAGCAGGTGTCCGTGGGCGCACCTGCCCGCTCCCGCTGGTACAGCATGGGGTCCAGCTTTCCCTGCAAAGGTACGGTGGTGATATAAGTCTTTAGCACAGGGCAACACTCCTTTTTATAAGATCCATTATCTGCATCATACCATAAAAAGGCCGCTGCTACAATGGTTTAAAAAATTTATGCGGATTTATTTTTTTACGCCTTAACTGCACCCTTGCCATGGGCTTCTGGTAGGTGAAAGGAGGTGAAAAACATGTTTGAGCTGATCTCTACTCTGGGCTGTGCCGCAGCCGGTGCCGTCGCAGGCGCCGTGAAGGGTGCCTCCATCGGCATCGCCGTGGGCGGCCCTGTCGGTGCCATTGCCGGCACCATCCCCTGCGCCATCGTTGGCGGCGTTACCGGCGCTCTGGCCGGCAACAACGTTGGCCACCGCATCGACAAGCGGTGAGCCCCGCGCCAGCACTCCCGTCCGTTTTGTGCGGACGGGAGCCTTTTTTAAAGAACCGGGAGGTACACGCTATGTTCATCAACTTTTCCAACCACCCCTACGCCCTGTGGAGCGCCGAGCAAACGGCTGCGGCACAGCGCTACGGCACGGTGGTCGATCTTGCCTTCCCTGCCATCGACCCCGCCGCCGACGAGGCCGCACTGGACTCCCTTGCCACGGTATACGCCGACCACATCCTGCACCTTAACCCGGACGCCGTGCTCTGTCAGGGCGAGTGCACCTTTGTGTACCGGGTAGTCCAGCGTCTGGAAGCCGCGGGCATCCCCACGCTGGCCGCCTGCTCCCGCCGCAAGAGTCAGGAGACCACCTACCCGGACGGCAGCACCCTGAAGCGCAGCATTTTTGTGTTTGCCGGGTTCCGGCGCTATGGCCCGATGCCCTGAAGTCAACAGTTCGGGGGGCGAACCTCCTTTTCTACCGCCTAGTTTTCCCCAATCTGGCACAGGGTTCGCACCACCAATTTCCAACTTTTATTCGGAAATATCTTTTATTTTTGCAGTCAATGTGCTATATTTATCTTGTGATTGCAGAACACGCCTTAAAAAACGCAGGAAAAGAGTTTCTTTTTGGGGCAGTTCTGCTATTGCAGCTTATCCCCGCAAGGGGACGATAACTCGACCGTGCCTTGCCGGGTCATCACATCAAACAGATTACAGCTTATCCCCGCAAGGGGACGATAACTTCGTACTTCAGTACGTAAGTGATTTCTTTGATGATTACAGCTTATCCCCGCAAGGGGACGATAACCCAGGACGAACAGAGTAACCAGGAACATTTTGATTGCAGCTTATCCCCGCAAGGGGACGATAACCGTAGACGTCTCCAGTGAGTGCATACTTCACGAACGGATTGCAGCTTATCCCCGCAAGGGGACGATAACTTCACATCAATCGGCTCGCCGCACAACTTGCACCGATTGCAGCTTATCCCCGCAAGGGGGCAAAAAACTCCGCATCAAAAGATGCGGAGTTTTTCTTTTACAAACCTTAACTTTTTGTTTTCCGTGGGCTGTTCCTCTATGAACGGAACGATTGCAGCTGCTGTGATATTTTCTCTGCTGCGGCTTTTGCATAGCGACAAAATGTGTTATAATAAAGCCAATTCCAAGCATCTCTTACAAAATTGACAAATACACTTTCCGTTTATTGTGCAATTCTTCCACGACCCGTAAAGGAGATGGTATTTTGAACGTTCTCACCCTGCAGTCCACCTATGGCGGGCTGCTGCACGACACCGGCAAAGCGGTGTACCGTGCCGGTGGGCAGCGCGGCAGCCACAGTGAACAGGGCTACCAGTTTTTGCACGGCGTTTTGCCCAGTGCAGGCTGGGCACCGGCGCTGGACTGTGTGCGCTACCACCACTCCGCCGCGCTGCGCGGTGCAGCAAAGGCGCTGCCGGCCGATTCCCCGGCCTATATCGTTTATCTGGCAGATGATCTTTCTGCCGCCGCAGACCGCCGGGAGGTCGAAGGCGAAAGCAGTTCCTTCCGGCGGGATCTTCCGCTGGACACGGTGTTCACCCACCTGAACGGTTCCCACCCCGGCTGGATGATGCCTGCGCAGCCACAGGACGGCAGCCTGAAGCTGCCACGGCAGCAGCAGCCGCTTTCCGCTTCCGTCTATGCAGATGCTGTACGCAAGTTGAAGGAGTGTCTGCCGGATCTGCAGCCGCAGCCGGCGTGGATCAACTCGCTGCTGGGTCTGCTGGAAACGCAGTTCAGTTGTTTTCCGTTCAGCACCTTTACCGGCGAAAGCCCGGATGTTTCCCTGTTTGATCACGCCAAGACCACCGCAGCCATTGCGGCGTGCATCAGCGAATATGTGCAGGCAAACAACATCACCGACCTGCGCAAGGCACTTTTTGAGCAGGAGAAGGATTTTTGTCAGAAGGACGCTTTTCTGCTCTATACCGCTGATTTTTCCCGCATCCAGAAGTTTCTTTATACCGTCCATACCGAAAACGCCCTGCGCTCCCTGCGCAGCCGGTCGTTCTTTCTGGAGCTGCTCATGGAGCACTATCTGGACGAGCTTCTGGCCGGGTGCGGCGTGTCCCGCGCCAACTTGATCTACAGCGGCGGCGGGCATTGCTATGTGCTGCTGCCCAATACTGCCGCTGTGGCCGATACCCTGACCCGGTGGAACTGGCAGTTCAACCGCTGGCTGCAGCAGCAGTTCGGCACCCAGCTGTTTCTGGCCAACGCATGGACGCCCTGCTCCGGCAACGACCTGACCAATACCCCGGCTGAAAAAAGCCCCTACAAAGAGCTGTTCCGCCGGGTGAACCGGCTGCTGGAACAGCACAAATTCCACCGCTATACCGCAGAGGATCTGCGGCAGCTGAATAGTACCGCCGCTTACCCGGATGGCCGGGAATGCAAGGTGCGCGGCACCAGTGCCAACCTGAAGGATGATCTCTGCCCTTGGTGCAAACTGTTCGTAGATCTTTCCATTAAGATCCAGAACACGCGCGTTCTGGTAGTAAGCCGTCAGCCCTCGGCTGCCGATGACTGCACGCTGCCTGCACTGGACGGCGGCAGTGAATATCTGTCCCTGACGGATCCGCTCTCTGCCCGCAAACGGCTGGCTTCCGGCGAGCTCGTCGCGCGTGTATATACCAAAAATGCACCATTCACCGGCCTTACTTACAGCACCAACCTGTATGTTGGCGATTACGCCGCCAGCAACAGCATGGAAGAACTGGCAGAGCAGTCCGAGGGCGTGCGCCGCATTGCGGTCTGCCGTATGGATGTGGACAACCTCGGGCACGCCTTCATCTCCGGTTTCGAGCAGGAAAACGAGAAAGACCCGGTCAAACGGATGCACTATGTTACCCTGTCCCGCACCTCGGCGTTCTCCCGGCAGATGTCGCTGTTTTTCAAGTGCTACATCAACGGCATTCTCGAAGGGCTGCAAGTGAGCATTGTTTATGCCGGCGGCGATGATGTGTTCCTTGTGGGCTCATGGAACGATGTTCTGGAAGCGGCACAGCGCATCCAGCGTAATTTCACTGCATTTTCCTGCGGAGCACTGACCCTCAGCGCAGGCATCGGCATCTTTGATGACCATTACCCCATCCGGCTTTCCGCCGAGGAAACTGCCGCGCTGGAAGAAGCCGCCAAGCATCTGCCCGGCAAAAATGCAGTGGCACTGTTCACGCCGGAGCGCAAAGCAGTCCGGGATGCAAAGGGCAATCTGCTGGTGCAGCCGGAGCAGGGACATATCTATGCGTGGGATGTATTCCGTACAAAGGTCCTGACCGAAAAGGTCGGCTGCCTGCAAAGCTTCTTCGGCAAGGATAACGCCGAGCATGGAAACGCCCTGCTCTACAATCTTCTGGCACTGCTGCGGGAAGCAGAAAACGACCGCATCAACCTTGCACGGTACGCTTACCTGCTGGCGCGGCTTTCCCCCAAAAAGAATGCACCCGATTATAAACTTTACGAGCAATTCTCTCACAGCATGATGGATTGGGCCTTAGATGCCGTACAGCGTCACCAGCTCATCACCGCAATTTATATTTATGTCTATCAGAACAGAAAGGGTGGCGACACAGATGGCAGGATGGAATGATAATGGCCGCAGCTATGGCGGCGGTGGCTATAACAACAGCCGGAGCGGATATAGCAACAGCTACAACGGAAACCGCAGCGGTTCCGGCAGCTATAACAACCGCAGCAGCTATGGGCAGCAGAAAGAGCTGCCGCCGGAGATCACGCCGAAAAAGGTGCCGGAAGATTATGTAGACGAAGCCGAGCGTATTATGCGCAGCCTGATGAGCCAGCCCAAAAAAGTGACCACCAGCAAGATCCGCAACCTGTTGAGCCTCGTGACGGATATCTATAATACGGAAAACATCCGCACCGAGGAGAAGCTTCTGCCCGAAAGCATCGTGAAGCTCAACCTGATGCGGGTCCGGGTGGCTTATGAGTGCGGGCGCGATGATACCGTAAAAAGCTTTGTGGCGCAGACGAACCTGCTGGAATACCTCAAGGGCATTTCCACCGACCGTGCGGACCTGATCCGCTTTGCACACTACATGGAAGCGCTGGTCGCTTTCCACCGCTACTTCGGCGGCAAGGAGGGGTAATTATGTATGGAAAAATTCTGATCCGGTGCGATCTGGAAGTGCGCACCGGTATGCACATCGGCGGTTCCTCTGCCTTTTCTGCCATTGGTGCTGTGGACAGCCCGGTGGTGCGTGACCCCTATACCGGTTATCCCATCGTACCCGGCAGCAGTCTGAAAGGCAAACTGCGCACCCTGCTGGCCCGCAGCACCTGTCAGGATATTGAGAACATGCCTGCTTTCGACAAGGACGACGAGCGCATTCTGCGCCTGTTCGGTTCCTCGGAGCCGGTGCGTCGTTCCCGCCTGCAGTTTGCGGATGCCTTTTTGTCCAATGCAAAAGAGCTTTCCAATGTGGGTGTGACCGAGGTCAAGACCGAGAACGCAATTTCCCGTGCCAACTCTGTGGCCAATCCCCGCCAGATCGAACGTGTGATTGCCGGCGCAAAGTTCGGTGTCAGCATCGTTTACGATGTAACCGACCCGGCACAGGTCGAGGAAGATCTTTCTCTTCTGGCCAAAGGCATGAAGCTGCTGCAGATGGATTATCTGGGCGGCCATGGTTCCCGCGGCAGCGGCCGTGTCAGCCTGAAAAACTTTGCGCTGGAAGGCTATGGCGCGCAGGTGGATCTCAGCCACCTGAAATCCCTCTTTGATGAGGTGGATAGTTATGAACTATTTTCTGTTTAAGCTTCAGTTTGACACAGCTGTTCATTTCGGAGGAGCCGACTCTGCATTGTCACTTTATACCTCCGAAGAAACCCTGCGGGCAGATACCCTGTTTTCTGCCCTCTGCCATGAGGCCCTCGTCCAGCACGGAGAAGAATCCCTGGAACAGCTTTGTGCGCAGGTCCGGCAGGGAAAATTCCTGCTCAGCGATACAATGCCCTGGTATGGCGAAACGTTTTACCTGCCAAAGCCCATTGCCGCATCGGAATCCACTGAGGAAGTGGAAACCACCCTGCGCAAAAAGGTAAAAAAGCTAACCTGGATCCCTGTGTTGGAATTTGACCGCTACGCCAGAAGTCTGCATGAAGGTCATTTTATCCCTGACGAGCAACCGGAAAGCTTTGGCACCCACTATGAGCAAACCAAGGCAGCCGTTCCCATGCAGGGGGATACCACGCCGTATCAGGTTGGACTGTTCCGTTTTGCGCCGGACTGCGGACTGTATTTCATCTGCGGATTTACCGAAGATGGTCAGGATGAAGATCTGGAGTATTTGCTGGATTGGCTGGGCGCTACCGGCATCGGCGGCAAAGTCAGCTCTGGTTATGGAAAGTTCCATGTCGTGGCTAAGATTTATCTGAACGAACCTTTTGACGAGCAGACGGAGTGGATGTATCATGCACTTTCTTCCGAGCATGCTCCTTATCTGCTGCTGAGTACCAGCCTGCCGCAGACAGATGAACTGGATAATGCATTAGAGGGTGCCTTCTTCCAGCTGGTGCGCCGCAGCGGATTTATGGCATCCGATCGTGTGGAAACTCCACTGAAGAAAAAAACGCAGTATGCCCTTTCGGCAGGGTCTGTCCTGCAAAATCGTTATCAGGGTGCTTTGTATGATGTTGGTTTGTCGGATGTGCATCCGGTATACCGCTATTCCAAGCCAATCTTTATGGGGGTGACATTATGATTCAGCAGGATCATCTGCAGATCTTTGACCTTACTCTGAATGTATGGGCACCTCTGTTTGTTGGCAACGGCAGCAGCTATACCAAAAAAGAGTACATGTACAACACCCGCAATGGCAAAGTCTCCTTTCTGGACGAGCAAAAATTTTTCAGCTTTCTAGTCGAGCACGATCTGGTGGACAAGTACGGACAGTTTATGCTTAGCGAGCAGTCCAATCTCTGGGCCTTTCTGACCAAAGACTGCGGCATTTCCGATGCAGAACTGAAAACGCTGACGCGCTATCAGATCGAGGTGGGAGATGCGCTGGATGCTGAGCATTCGCTGAAAGAGATCCATGCTTTCCAGCGTGATGCGCAGGGCCATGCCTACATTCCCGGCAGCAGCATCAAGGGTGCGCTGCGTACTGCATGGCTGCTGAGTGCGGTATTGGCTGACCGCAGCACCGGACACAGCCTTGCACAAAACCGCCGAGCCGCCTTTCCGGAAGAGAAATATGTCAACCAGCTGCATCTGCGCACTCTGAAAGATGGAAGCATCGCTTCGGACGCCGTCAACAGCATTTTCCGTGGCATTCAGGTTTCCGACAGCCTCTCAATCTCGGACAACTGCATGATGCTGGCCGGAAAAACAGACTCCGCCACAGACGGCGGAACCCACAGCATCAACCTCTGCCGGGAATGCGCCGCACCGGGCACAGCCATCCGGTTCAAGCTGACCCTGGATCAGTCTGTGCTGAAGGGCCGCATTACAAAAGACTCTCTGCTGGAATCCATCCAACAGTTCGATGCATACTATCAGCAGACCTACGCTCGGCATTTTACCCTGCCGCGCGGTGCCGTCAACCTGCCGCAGCAGCCCTATCTGATCCTGGGCGGCGGCTCCGGGTTCTTTGCCAAGTCGCTGGCGTACCCCTATCTGGGTGAAGAAGAGGGACTGCGCTGGACGGCAGAACAAATGAAACAAATGTTCCGCAACCACAAGCATGAGCGTGATGCCGAAAATGGCATTTCCCCGCACACCATGAAATATGCTCGTTTTCGTGGTCGGCTTTATCCCTATGGACATTGCGGGGTGAGTATCTTATGATCCAGCAGATTCAACTGGTTTTATCTCCGCCCAATGATGTGCGGATTCCCCAGTCGTGGTCCTATCGTCTGTATGGTTGGCTGATGTCACAGATTTCTTCTGAATTTGGAGAGCAGATGCATCTGCAAGGGGAACACCCCATTGCGCATTTTCTATGTTTTTCGCCGGAAAAACAGTCTTTGATCTGGACGGTCAACCTGCTAAATGACGCTGCTCGACAGATAGTTTTTCCCGTTTTGGAATCTGCAAAGGAAATCCCTCTGCATGAATTGACTCTCCCGGTTTCAGAGGTCCGTACCTTTCCGGCAATCTCCGCTGAAGAGCTGATTCGTTCTGGGCGCTCCCGCAGCGAAACCCGTGCCAAAATTGCTTTTCTGTCGCCTTGCGCCTTCAAGCAGTCCGGCCGCTATACTATTTTCCCGCAGGAAACTCTGCTTTTGCAAAGTCTGATTGCGCATTGGAACGCTGCCTTTCCCGAATATGCCCTTATCGATTCTGATGCACTGCAGGCTTTACAGCAAGGGCTTCATATTGTGGATTATAATCTCCATACCACACGTTATCTGCTGAAAGAAACGCGCATTCCAGCCTTTCAAGGCAATGTGACCATCGAGGCACGCCTTGCGCCGCCGCTTCTGGAACTTTGGAACGCGTTGCTCTCTTTTGCATCCCATGGCGGAGTTGGCATCAAAACCACTCTTGGAATGGGAGGCGCTGCTACGGATTTTTATAAAAAAACACCCGTTATATAAGCCTCATTGCTATCGAGAGACTGTTGCACTGCATCAGTCTCTTTTTATTGTAGCATCATATAAATGGTTATCACGATCTCTATTATTTTTAATAAAAGCAATGCAGCTACAGTATATTTTCTGAGATCAAAAAACTTCTTTTTCAATCAGATGCGGTTTATTCTCGATCATTGAATATTCTTCTGACGGGCGCTATAATAAAAGAAAACGGCAAGGAAGTGCATCTATGCTCTACCCCGGACTGTACGAACAGGTCATCAACAACGCGCTGAACAGCGAGCTTGCGAAGATCCCGGAAGCCCGCAAGTCCACTGCGCCCATCGACACAGCGGAGGCTGCCAAGG
>ERZ1673693.1173-NODE-1173-length-21751-cov-3.972022_pt1 | contig 21751 bp, 15 predicted proteins | sample MGYA00580223_ERZ1673693 | MGnify/ENA primary metagenome ERZ1673693 (study PRJEB41218, sample SAMN15661741) | gut metagenome | host: Homo sapiens | place: Canada: London | collected 2015-08-20/2019-03-30 | study: EMG produced TPA metagenomics assembly of...
AGCCCCTTTCATATAATTGATATATCCGTCTTTTTCAGTACCGTATTTTACACATTGGTGATGAATATCGCTCATGATCTGATGCAGTTTGGCATCAACCTCTTCGGCAGACCAACTGATATGCATGGCATTTTGAGTCATTTCGAGTCCGGATGTCGCAACTCCTCCTGCATTTACCGCTTTTCCCGGACCATACATGATACGGTGTTTGATAAACAAATCTATTGCTTCGGGGCGACAACCCATATTCGAAATTTCTCCTACACAGATGACTCCGTTAGCGATTAGTTGCTTGGCGTCGTCTTCGTCCAGTTCGTTTTGTGTAGCGCAAGGAAGGGCTATGTCGACTTTTTGCTCCCAAGGTCGTTTCCCCGGGAAAAACTCTACTCCGAATTTCTCGGCATACGGGGCAACGATATCATTGCCCGAGCTGCGGAGTTCGAGCATGTAATCGATTTTTTCGCCGGAGACTCCGTCTGGATCATAAATGTAACCGTCAGGTCCTGACAAGGTAACGACTTTAGCTCCTAATTCGGTCGCTTTGGTTACTGCTCCCCATGCTACATTTCCAAAACCGCTTACGGCAATTGTTTTTCCTTTGATTTCTATCCCTTTGGTCGATAACATCTGTTTTACGAAGTATAATCCTCCGAATCCTGTGGCTTCGGGGCGGATTAAAGAACCTCCGAATTCCAGTCCTTTACCTGTAAATGTGCCTGTATTTTCTCGTTTCAGTTTTTTATACATTCCGTACATATAACCCACTTCACGACCGCCTACGCCTATATCGCCGGCAGGGACATCAGTGTCAGGACCTATATGCCGCCATAATTCGAGCATGAAGGCTTGGCAGAAACGCATTATTTCACCATCGGACTTTCCTCGCGGACTGAAGTCCGATCCGCCTTTAGCTCCGCCCATAGGCAGGGTTGTCAATGCATTCTTAAATGTCTGTTCGAATCCTAAAAATTTCAGAATAGACAGGTTTACGGAAGCGTGGAATCTTATGCCGCCTTTATACGGGCCTATCGCATTATTAAACTGTATGCGGTATCCGAGATTTACTTGGACATTGCCTTTGTCGTCTACCCAAGGTACTTTAAATGTAAATATCCGGTCAGGTTCGACAAGTCGTTCTATGATTTTAGCTTTTTCAAATTCGGGGTGTTCATTATAGGTTTCCTCGATCGATAGAAGTACCTCGTGGACAGCTTGAAGATACTCCGGTTCGCCCGGGTGTTTAGCCTCGAGCGATGCCATGATGTCTTTTATGTTCATAGCGATGTGTTTTTATAAGGTTACTTATTTATTTTTAAGAGCTTTGGATAGTACCTTTAGCCCTTATTGCAAATTTAATCATTTATGCGGATAAAAAAATTATTTTTGCTAAATTTGAACATCAAAGAGCTAAAATAAATTTTAGCATTTTGTAATCTGAATATACCAAAATTGATTATGGAAACTCAAAATATAAAGCAATTATATTTGAAAGACACCTCTTTTGCTAACTTAATGCAAAAACGAATCTTTAATGTGTTGCTTATTGCCAGTCGTTATGACGCTTTTATTCTTGAAGAGGACGGGCGCGTGGACGAACAGATTTTTTTCGAATATACGTCTTTGAACTTGAGTTCGCCTCCTCGAGTTACTCAGGCAAATAGTTTTGACGAAGCTTTTCGGGAACTATCCGGAAAACGTTATGACCTGATAATTGCTATGCCGGGAATTGAAAATAGTGATACGTTCGAGAAAGCGAAAGAGATAAAAAGCATTTATCCCGATATCCCTATCGTAGTGTTGACCCCGTTCTCTCAAGAAGTATCGCGGCGGATCAGTAACGAGGATCTCAGTGGTGTCGATTATGTGTTCAGTTGGCTTGGTAATGCCGACCTTTTGCTGGCTATCATCAAACTGATAGAAGATAAAATGAATGCTGAGGAGGATATAAACTCCGTAGGGGTACAAGTAATTTTGTTGGTAGAAGATTCGATTCGTTTCTATTCTTCTATTTTGCCGCACCTTTATAAATTTGTATTGAAACAGTCGCAAATATTCTCGACCGAAGCTCTGAATCAGCATGAGCAGATGCTTAGAATGCGTGGACGTCCTAAAATAAAACTTGCCCGTACCTATGAAGAGGCGGTAGCGATTTATAACAAATATCCTAATAACATGTTGGGAATTGTTACTGACGTGTCTTTCAAAAGGGCTGGAGAAAAAGATAAGAAAGCCGGTTTGAAATTTTGTTCTTATATACGAGAGAAAGATGAATTTCTGCCGATTATAATCGAGTCTTCAGAGGTGGAGAATCAAAAAGACGCGATGTTTCTGAATGCTTGTTTTTTGGATAAGAACTCTAAAAAGTTGCCTGTCGATTTGCGTAAAACTATTCTCCGAAATTTTGGTTTCGGGGATTTCGAGTTTATTAATCCTCATACGGGTGAGGTTATTGCAACGGTACGTAATCTGAAGGATTTGCAAAATACGATAATGTCTATTCCCGATGAGTCGCTATATTATCATGGTTCTCGTAATCATATTTCTCGCTGGCTTTATTCCCGGGCGATGTTTCCGATAGCCGAATTGCTTCGCCAGAAACAATTTACCGACATTAGCGAATCGCAAGAAATGCGACAGCTTATTTTTGATGCTATCGTACAGTATCGTAAAATGAAAAATCGGGGAGTCGTTGCTATCTTTCAGCGGGAGAGATTTGATAAATATTCTAATTTTGCCCGTATAGGACAGGGATCTTTAGGGGGAAAGGGACGTGGACTTGCTTTTATCGATTCTATGATCAAGCGGCATCCGATACTTGAGAATTATGAGGGCGTGAGTGTCTCGATTCCTAAAACGGTGGTTCTTTGCACCGATATTTTCGATGAGTTTATGGAGACGAACAATCTTTATCAGATTGCATTATCCGATCTGCCGGATGAGGATATTTTGGAATATTTTTTGAAAGCTAAATTACCGGATAAATTGGTCGATGATTTTATGGCATTCTTCGAGGTAGTAGGGCGTCCGATTGCTGTTCGTTCATCCAGTCTGCTCGAAGATTCTCATTACCAGCCTTTCGCAGGAATATATTCGACTTATATGATTCCGTTTCTTGAAGATAAAGATGAAATGCTCCGGCTGTTGAGCGACGCTATTAAAGGGGTATATGCTTCTGTTTTTTATGCCGACAGCAAAGCATATATGACCGCAACATCTAATGTAATCGATCAGGAAAAGATGGCGATTATTTTACAGGAAGTGGTGGGCTCACAATATGGAGATCGTTATTATCCATCTTTTGCCGGAGTAGGAAGATCTTTGAATTATTATCCGATCAATGATGAGAAAGCGGAAGACGGAGTCGTTGATGTTGCCGTGGGATTAGGGAAATATATTGTCGATGGAGGACGGAGTTTACGTTTTTCGCCTAAACATCCATGTAATGTATTGCAAACCAGTACGCTCGATTTGGCGCTTAGCGATACTCAAACGCGTTTTTATGCTCTTGATTTGAAAAGCATGGGAAAAACTTTTTCGATCGATGATAGTTTTAATTTGTTGAAACTATCTATCCGAGATGCAGAAAAAGATAATTCGTTACGAGGGATGGTTTCGACTTTTGATCCGTATGATCAGATAATCCGTGACGGATATTATGAAGGAGGAAGAAAAGTCGTTACCTTTGCAAATATCTTGCAACATGGGGTATTCCCTTTAGCTGAATTATTAAAAATGATGCTGGAGTTCGGGTCTCAGGAGATGGGACGTCCTGTAGAGATAGAATTTGCAGCGAATTTACCTAATCAGGAACACAAACAGGGGATGCTGTATTGGTTGCAGATACGCCCTATCGTAGATACGAAAGAAATGCGAGATGACGAAATCGGAGAGGTGAGGGATGAGGACCTGCTTTTAAAGACCGACTCGGCATTGGGACATGGCATTATGGATAATATATGTCATGTGGTATATGTAAAAAGCGATAATTTCAGGTCTTCGAACAATTCTTTGATAGCAAGAGAAATAGAGAAGATCAACCGTATGTTTACCGAACGGGGTGAAAATTATATATTGGTAGGACCGGGACGTTGGGGATCGAGTGATACGGCTCTCGGAATACCTGTTAAATGGCCTCATATTTCTAATTCGAAGTTGATTGTCGAGACGGCGTTGGCCGGTTATCATATAGAGCCGAGTCAAGGGACTCATTTTTTTCAGAATCTAACCTCTTTCGGGGTGGGATATTTTACCATCAACCCTTCTTCAAAAGGATGTTTGTTCGATGAAGAGTATTTAAACCGCCTGAATGCGGAACAGGAAACCGATTTTCTTCGGGTCGTACGGTTCGAACGTCCGGTGATAGTAAAGATAAACGGGAAAAAGAGCATAGGCATTGTTATAAAACCGGATGCCGGAAATGTAAAAGAAAAGTAAAATAATTTATATAAAACGGGAATGAAATCAAAATTTATGAAATCGATGCAATTGCTGTGGCAATCTTCTCCGGTTACAAATGAAGAAGATGAAGTGCTTCAGGAGAAAGAGAGTGCCCGGCAGGATTGCTCTATTGACCCGGCTTTGGCAAAAGAATATGTCCGGGCTCTTACCGAAGAACAGATACCACAACCGTTATTGGATAAAATGGCTGATCTTATCAACGAGTCTATTCCCGAGTTGGTTCGTCAGTCGATAGATAAAGAAGCTGAGAAACGGAATATATATAATCATTTGTTATCTCCGTTTACCGATTATATACGGTTTATATATGAGAAGATACAAACAGAAGGCTCTTCACAGTGGAAACAAGATGAAATCCGGTTGAAAGAGCAGGTAAAAGAGTTGAATGACTATATACATGAGCTTTCTTCGAAACAAGAGGAGTTTCAAAGTCAGTATTTAAGCGCCGAACGGCAAAAAAGGGCATTAGGCGAGCGGGTTCATGAATTGGAAATGCGCATTGTGACTTTTGAGGCTGACAAAGAGCAAAGCGATATGGAAAAAAGTGCACTGAACAATAAGCTTAAAGTTGCGGCTGTGCAGGAAAAAAATAAGGCGGATGAGTTGGCTGCTTTGCAGGAAGAAAAATCTCGTCTTGAGCAGGAGTTGGCGAAAGTGCAACAAGTAGATTTGTCTCTTCCTGATAAATTGCAGAAAGCTACAGAAAAGGCGGAGAATTTGCAGAAACATCTGGATTCTGTTATTGCGAAACAACAAGATGCCGATAATGCCTTTGTTACTTTGCAGACTGAAAATGCCGGATTGCAGGATGAGCTCGATCAGATGATAGCTGAAAATAAGGAATTGCATGAATCTCTGACGAAAGTATTGCACGCCAAAGATGATGCAGTAAGGCAGGCTGTAGAGCGAGAAGAAATGTTGAAACGTAAAGTTGATTCTCTGTTGCTGGAGAAACAACAACTTTTCGACTTGTCGGTTTCTAAAGAGAATGAAATAGAATCTGCTCGAAATGAACTGCGTATATTAACTGAAGAGTTGGAAAAACAGAAAAATGCCGATAAGATGTTGACAGAAACTCTTGATGCAAAAGCTCGTTTGGAAGCGGCTCTTTCAGAATCGGAAGATCAAGTGCGTTCTTTAAAACAGAATATCGGAAATGAAGAGCGTAGGAGTGGAGAATTGCAGTCTTCTGTGAAATTATTGGAAAGTCGGATTGATCTTTTGGAAAAAGAAAAAAAAGATGTATCGGCATTATTGGAAAAAAAGTCTGCTGAATTGGACGCTCAGCGAAAGCAGACTGAGGAAACAGAGGCAAATCTTCGGGATATGATAGATATTAAACACCAATTGTTGGTTGCTAATGATATGTTGGCCGCGGTGAAAGCGCAACGGCAGGATTTGTTTGCAGAAGTAGAAAAAGAGAAGTCGGAACGAACGGAATTGCAACAGAAATTGTTAATATCTGAAGAGACGCTTCGGCAATTTGAAAACGATCAGCAGATCGACAGAAAAAATATCCGGGCATTGATGGCTGAAATAGATGTTTTGAAAGATGAACTGAAGAAAAACAGTCGGGATAGCCGATTTTTAGATGAACCTGAAGAACTTGATTGGTTAGTTCCTACACGTCCTGATACACCGGAAGAGATAGCTCGTAAAAAAGCAGAAAAGAAACTGCAGGAGAAAGAATTGATGGCAGAGGAAGAAAAGACGGAGGTAAAACCGGATCCGTCACAAATGAGTTTATGGTAATTTAAATATAATAAAAATATGCGCAAGATTGATATTTCTGTATTGAAAGATAATGTTATAGATCTTATCGGAAAACAATGGATGTTGATTACGGCTGGAAATATAGATCATTATAATATGATGACGGCCAGTTGGGGGACAATCGGTTTCTTATGGGGTAAACCGGTAGCTTGTGTCGTTATACGCCCTCAGAGATATACGCTTGAGTTTGTCGAAGAAGAAGAATGTTTTACTCTCTCTTTCTTTAATGAGCAGTATCGGAGTGCCCTTAAATTGTGCGGTACGAAATCGGGAAAGGAAATAGATAAAGCGAAAGCGGCAGGTATAACGCCTTTTGAGCCTTCCCGGGGATGCGTTGCTTTTAAAGAAGCACGATTAATTTTTAAATGTCGGAAGTTATATTGTGATCAATTACGAGAAAATTCTTTTATTGATAAATCTATTTTGGAAACTTGGTATCCTTCCCGAGACCTGCATAAAATATTTATTGGAGAAATAGAAGAGGTCTGGGAAGAATGATCTTAATTCGTTAATTGTTGTGCAGTTGCTGAAGGGTCTTCGTTTTTTTCTTCAATAACCATAGACAGTACTGTTTGTAGGAATTTTATTTGTTCTACAGGCAAATTTCTGGCTATGGTTTCTATCATTATAGCAATTTCTTCAAGTGTGAAAGTTGCGCCCCCTGTAATCGTATGCGATACTTCACTGAAGAAGATACCATAATTGACATGTTCTTCTTCACACTTTTGTTGTAAAGCGATGGCCAGCTTTTTTATCTCATTCATAATGCCGGTTTTTGTGGTTAAAATTTTTTTATCTGTTTATATCGGGTGATGATAAATCTTTAAAATTTTGTATATTAGTTATTGCAAAACTAACAAAATAGTTCTCTGCTTTTGCACAAATAAGTACAAATTTATCGATTAAATATTATTTTAACATGGCTGTGACGAAAAAAATTGTCTATTCCGGAGATAAATTCAGGGAATATTTAAACCGGCATAAGATAACTTATCAAGAAGCTTCGCTACAATTAGGTATAGATAAGAATACGATCGGAAAAGCAGTCAGAGGTGGTAACCTGAATTTGAATGTTTTATTGACGATTTGTAATTTCTACGGTTTAGATATTTCGGAATTTTTTAAATCAGAAACTCTTTCCGACAAAAATAGCGGAGGATATCCTGCTTCGGTATCGTTGTCCGATCTTTCCAAGACTGTTCCTTTTGTTGCGGAAGAGGTTGCCGGATATATTGTCAAGAATGGAGTTACTCCGGAAATAGAAGAACTGATTCTTTCGAAAGATAAAGAAATATCGTTGTTGAAGGAAATGAACAACTTGTATAAAGAGCGACTTGATCTCTATCAAAAGAAATTATTTTCTATCTGATCCTATTTTTGTAGTTTAAAAATTCGGATAGACAGAGGAGTTTTCTCTTGTTTTTGTTCGGTATATTCTGCGAAATCTAAATATTATATCCTAAATAATAGAAATTATAAGTTAATTAATATTAAATGATTTATTTGCAAGAGGTTCTTTGAAGTCTCGTTGGAAATAGAATAAAAAGGTTTTCAAGATAGTTTTAGGAAGACATTTTATTTTTCTCCTATATAGATAGAACATATTCCGAAAGTCAGTTTTTTGCAGTAGGTTTTGGAAAACCCGGCTTTATGAAATATTTTCAGCATTTCTTCTCCTTGCGGAACGGCAGCGATCGATCGGGGTAGGTACGTATAGGCTTGGCTGTCTTTGGTAAACAGTTTTCCCATTAATGGGATAATATGGAATGTATATAATCGGTAAAGTTGTTTGAATGGAAAATGTTCGGGGGTCGAAAATTCGATCACTACCAATGTACCTCCGGGTTTCAATACCCGATACATCTCGGAATATCCTTTTTCCAAATGTTCAAAATTGCGAACGCCGAAAGATACCGTAATCGCATCGAATGTATTATCTGCAAATGACAGTGAGAGACAGTCCTCGCAGAAGAACTTTATTTTGTCATTGAGATGGTATTCATCTATTTTTTTGCGGGCTATATTTAGCATTCCTTCCGACAGGTCTATTCCCGTAATACTTTCGGGAGAAAACATTTTTTCCATGAGCAGAGGCAAGTCTCCCGTGCCGGTAGCAATGTCGAGTATTGTTTTGGGGCGATATGCTGCGAGCCGTTTCATCGCCGCACGTCTCCATTGTTTGTCTATACCGAAAGTCATCATTCTGTTCAGCATGTCGTATGTCGGGGCAATTGTGTCGAACATTTGCCGGACTTGAGAACTTTTTGACTCTTTTTTATTATAGGGAAGTATCGATTCTGCTTTGTATTTATCCATAAAAAGGATTATTTGAAAAAATAATATTGAAAAGCAAAAGCCGAAGAACGTGTTTATCGGCAATTGCTTTTCATTGCATGATTTATTCCGGCATTTATTGTTTGTTTAAAAATTCCGTGACATTATGCTCTATACGGGCGGCGACATTCTTGGTGTCAGCTTTGATAAATTTTTCACCGACGATATGTTCATAAAGTTCTATATACCGTTCTGAGACGCTTTCGCAATATGCAGGAGTCATTTCCGGCACTTTTTGACCTTCTTTCCCTTGAAAACCATTTTGAATAAGCCATTGACGGACGAATTCTTTAGAAAGCTGTCGTTGTTCTTCGCCTTTGGCAAGACGTTCGGCATAACCATCTGCATAAAAGTAACGAGAAGAGTCCGGAGTATGTATCTCATCAATCAGGATGATTTTACCGTCTTTTTTTCCGAATTCATATTTTGTATCGACAAGAATCAATCCTTTCTCGGCTGCCATTTCAGTACCTCTCTTAAATAATGCCTGTGTATATTTTTCGAGTTGTTCGTAATCTTCTTTTGACACAATACCCTGAGCAATGATCTCTTCTTTCGAAATATTTTCATCATGGCCTTCATCAGCCTTGGTTGTCGGAGTGATGATCGGAGTTTCAAATTTTTGATTTTCTATCATTCCTTCAGGTAAAGTAATACCGCATAATGTTCGATCTCCGGCTTTATAAGCTCGCCATGCGCTACCGGTCAGATAACCTCGAATGACCATTTCTACTTTAAACGGTTCACAGCGAACGCCGACAGTAACCATCGGATCGGGAGTTGCGATTTTCCAGTTCGGGACAATGTCTGAAGTCGCATCAAGAAATTTTGCGGCAATTTGATTCAATACTTGTCCTTTGTAGGGAATCCCTTCTGGAAGTATTACGTCGAAAGCGGAAATTCGGTCACTGGCGACCATTACCAACAGTTCGTCGTTGATATTGTACACATCGCGTACTTTCCCGTGATATACACTTTTCTGACCCGGAAAGTTGAAGTCTGTTTTTACCAAAGCATTTTTCATTTCTGTAATACTTATTATGTTGTTATAGTTCTTTTTTTTCTATATTTATTTCGGGTATCGTTGCAGTTTTTGTTTCTTTTTTTTGTTTTTCTTCAAACTTTTCATAAGCCTCGACAATTCGTTGTACTAGTTTATGTCGTACGATATCTTTCTTCCCGAATTCTACTTTTCCGATTCCCGCCACACCTTTCAATATTTTTATAGCTTGAACCAAACCGGATGTCTGAGAGGAGGGGAGATCGATTTGGCTCATATCTCCGGTAACTATCATTTTTGCATTCATGCCTAATCGTGTAAGGAACATTTTGATCTGGTGCGTCGTAGTATTTTGAGCTTCATCGAGGATGATGACGGCATCGCTCAAAGTTCGTCCCCTCATAAATGCCAGCGGGGCTATTTGTATGACGTTGTTTTCCATTAGGTCTTTCAATTTGGCTGCGGGAATCATATCTTGTAGAGCGTCATAAAGAGGTTGTAGATAAGGGTCGATTTTATCTTTCATATCTCCCGGAAGAAATCCCAGTTTTTCTCCTGCTTCTACTGCGGGACGACTTAGAATAATTTTTTTTACTTCTTTATTTTTTAATGCCCGAACCGCCAAAGCTATAGCTACGTACGTTTTTCCAGATCCGGCAGGGCCTAAAGCAAATACAAGATCGTTCGTTTCGAAGGTTTTTACCAGTTTTTGTTGGTTTTCGGTACGTCCTATGATCGGTTTTCCGTTTACTCCATGTATAATGAGATGTTCCTGTTTTACCTCAGTAGGAGTTTGTCCTTTTATAATGTCGATAATAATTTCTTCATTGAGGATATTGTATTCTGCACAATATTTTTCAAGCTGTTTTATTTTACTTTCGAAAATCTCCGTTTCATTTTCATCTCCGATTACCTTGATAACCATTCCTCGTGCGGTAAAACGTAGTTTCGGAAATAAAGTTTTTATCAATAGTATGTTGCAGTTGTTGATTCCGTAGAATACAATCGGGTCGATGTTTTCCAAAATTATTATTCTCTCGATCATCCGGTAAGTTTATCTTCTCTATTAAAATTGTAATTTATTGTATATAAATGGTTTTGTGATATACGACGATTGTTTCGAATAACACGGGCAAAGGTAATAAATAAAGCATATATTTCCGCATCTGTAAAAGTAAAAGATGAGTAACAGAACATATTATTATCTTTGTATTGTTATAGTAACAATTAATCGAGGAAATATGGCATGGATTTATCTTTTTTTAGGAGGTTTGTTTGAGATAGGGTGGCCGCTCGGATTTAAATTGGCTCATGGTTCGTCAGGTAAAATCTTATGGATAACATTCTCGGTGTTGTCTATGGCTTTGAGCGGTTTGTTTCTTTTTATGGCTCAGAAAACAATTCCGATCGGTACGGCTTATGTCGTTTGGACAGGAATCGGTGCTGTCGGAACTTTATTGATTGGCATATTCTTTTTCAATGATCCGGCTTCGTTTTGGCGGTTGTTTTCTGCATTTCTTGTGGTTGCCGGAATAATCGGCATAAAAATAGCCTCTTGATAGTTTGTGCCTGTCGGAATTTTGCTTGATTCAGGTTTGAGGGGGGCTTTGGGGTGTTTTTCTGAGAGAGAAACAGGCTATCGAGTAAAAACGCAAAATAACCTAGTGATATTTTTTATTGAAAAATTCAGACAGGTCTTATATAATTTTATTTCGTTTTGGAGCAAAATTGAATTTGTATTCAAATTTTAGGAAATGTTTGTATGTTAGGAGTGTTGGGTTTAAGTACCGCGGCTGCTGGGTTAAACTATCCCAGCAGCCGCGGTACTTAATTTTTTATATTCTTAAAATAAACTCCAGGCGACAGTAAGCCCTGCCATGACAATTGCGACCATACTCATGAGTTTGATCAGAATATTTAAGCTTGGGCCTGAAGTATCTTTAAACGGATCTCCTACGGTGTCGCCTACGACGGTAGCCTTGTGAACCTCACCGCCTTTGCCTCCGAAATTGCCTTCTTCAACATATTTTTTTGCATTATCCCACGCTCCTCCGGCATTTGCCATAAAGATAGCAAGAACAAAACCTGAACTGAGTCCTCCGATTAATAGTCCGATGACTCCCGGAACTCCGAAAATAAGTCCGGTCGCAATGGGTGCGATAATTGCCAATAATGAAGGAAATACCATTTCTCGTTGAGCACCTTTGGTAGAAATTGCCACACAACGGGCATAATCCGGTTCAGCTTCTCCGGTAAGGATACCTTTTATTTCTCTAAATTGTCGGCGAACTTCTTCCACCATGTGTGCTGCAGCTCGCCCCACAGCATTCATTGTAAGCCCACAGAAAAGAAATGCCATCATAGAACCGATAAAGATTCCCGACAACACTTTGGGATTCATTAAAGTTACGTCATAGTAATACATAAAATCTACGAATGTAGCTTTATGCGTTTCTAGCATACTTCCGTCTGCAAATATAAGAATCTCTTCTCCGATGCGAGTCAGACCGATGCGTATTTCCTCGATATAGGAAGCCAGTAACGCTAATCCGGTCAGTGCTGCCGATCCGATGGCAAAACCTTTTCCTGTGGCGGCAGTGGTATTTCCCAATGAGTCGAGAGCATCGGTACGTTTCCGCACTTCTTGACCTAATTCGCTCATCTCTGCATTTCCTCCTGCATTATCGGCGATAGGTCCGTAAGCATCGGTCGCTAAAGTGATACCTAATGTCGAGAGCATTCCTACTGCAGCAATTCCGATTCCGTAAAGTCCCATAGAGATATTTGCAAAGTCGAATCCTGAAGCGAACCAATAGGAAAGAATGATGCCGAAAACTACGGCCAATACCGGTATGGTTGTGGATACCATACCTAAACCTATTCCTGAAATAATTACGGTAGCAGGTCCGGTTTTACCGCTTTCCGAAAGTTTTTGTGTCGGTTTATAAGATTGAGAAGTATAATATTCTGTGGAACGTCCGATGATAACACCGACTAATAGCCCTATTACTACGGCGCAAGATATGTATATCCAGTTTTCAAGTTGTAAAGCCCATAAAATCAGAAATGTAGCTGCGATTATCAATATTGAACTGAGGTTTGTCCCCAAAGAAAGAGCTTTGAGAAGGTCCTTCATTTTTGCATTTTCTTTTGTTCTTACGGAAAAGATTCCGATAATAGACAGAACGATACCTACTGCGGCGATCAACATCGGAGCAATGACGGCTTTAAATTGCATATCTATATCTCCGCTACCGATAAATGTCGCCGCACCGAGTGCTGAAGTTGCCAGTATCGAACCGCAATAAGATTCGTACAGGTCAGCTCCCATACCGGCAACATCGCCCACATTATCACCTACGTTGTCAGCAATAGTCGCCGGATTACGCGGATCATCTTCAGGAATTCCCGCTTCCACTTTTCCCACGAGATCTGCACCTACGTCCGCAGCCTTAGTATAAATACCTCCACCGACACGAGCAAATAGAGCTTGGGTAGAAGCACCCATTCCGAATGTCAGCATTGTCGTGGTTATGATACATAATTTATTTGCCGGATTTATTGCGTCAGCCGGAATACAATAGTCGAGAAGAATATACCAGAAAGAAATATCGAAAAGACCTAAGCCTACAACGACAAGTCCCATGACAGCTCCGCTACGAAAAGCAACGGTCAATCCTCCGTTCAGAGAAGTACGTGCTGCATTTGCCGTTCTTGCAGAAGCATAAGTTGCTGTTTTCATACCTAAAAAGCCTGATAATCCGGAAAAGAAACCTCCGGTCAGAAAAGCTACGGGCACCCAAGGATTTTGTAAATTAAATCCGTATGCCATAATAGAAAAAAGGATTACTAGTCCCAGAAATACCAGTCCTACAACTTTATATTGCTGTTTGAGATAGGACATAGCGCCTTTGCGGACATGTGAAGCAATTTTTTGCATTGTTTCCGTACCTTCGCTTACGTGCATCATTTGTTTGTAAAAATACCACGCTAAAATCAGGGCGAGGATCGAAGAGGCTGGGATCAGCCAGAATAGTGAACTCTCCATTGTGCTTTCAGATTTAAAGATTATTTTCTAAAAATATGAATTTCGGCTAATAAAACAAACTGAAATCTACTAAATTATTTTAAAGGAAAGAATGTTACAATGGAAATGTTGGAATTGTAATGTTTGTGTTTTTAGAGCCTGCCTAAATTTTTCTATGAGAATACATATCTTCTATCTTCCTGAATCATTCTTCGATCTGTTTTTTTCTGTTTTTATTCATCAAATAGTTCGCTATCTGATGAATAAAAACGAAGAAAAGGACCGAAAAAAACGCAAAGATGATCTGATAGTATTTTTTATTGGAAAATTTAAACAGATTCTTAGTAAAAGATTATTTATTCAATATATCTTTTTTCATTCGGGCAATATCATCCAGATAATCTTGAAGATCTTGTTCATGATCTTCTTCTTCCGCTAAGATAAATTTTGCCATGTTACAGGTAGTAAAGTCTATTCCTTCGGTAAATGAGGCTATATCTTCGTAACGTTTTATGGCGCATCGTTCGGCAATTACGTTTTGAAATAGAATTTTCTGAACATCGAAATCATCGGGAGCGCTGTATTGACAGCGTGCCAGTTCAAACCATTTTTTTGGATTTAATACCGGAACGCCTTCCAGTTCTATAATTCGGTCTGCTACAAGTTTAGCGTGTTTATATTCTGCTTCGGCATGTTTTTGCAGCTCTTTTTGAATTTCGGCTCGCATAGCGCCTTCTGCCATAAGAGCTCCGATCCAGTATTGATAAAAAGATAGCCATTCTTCAGATAGTGCAGCATTCAGTTGTTCCAATACTTTGGAAACATCGATTTTATTCTTTAAAATTTCAAGACTTCCTTTTGCCATAATTTTTTTACATTAAGTTTGTTTGTCTGCTACGTAAAACAATCGATGGCAAGCATCGTTTATAGAATAAGGAATTCTTAACAGTAAAAAATAGCTCTCCTGAGTATCTGAAGTTCGGGAGAGCTATTTGGAGGACTTTATCTTATTGAGATCTTATTTCTTCTTTTTCCCGAATAAACGGAAAATTTCACCGATCCATAAGACTAATGATGTAGAGCCGATGATCAGTAACCAATCTTGCCATGAGAGAGGAACTGTACGAAATACGTCCCCTCCGAATGTGACGATAAAAAACTGTCCTATGATAATCAATAATGCAACAGTAATAAATCCTGTATCATGCAGTAATCCGTTAAAGGCCGATTTCCCGGTTGCAAAGGCTTTAGCATTAAATAAATTCCAGAATTGCAGCATTACAAAAATAGTGAAGAAGCAAGCGAGGTCGTGACGGTTTATTTCTCCTTCTGCATTGGTGAAATAGTAGAGTAGTCCCATTAAAAATGCCACGAATGCCAATCCTATCCATAATATTTGATTTCTCATAGGAGAGGTAACGATAAATGCCTCGTTTTTGCGGGGTTTGTCTTTCATTACTTCTTTATTCGGCGGTAATGAAGCCAGGGCTCCGGCGGCAAAAGTGTCCATAATGAGGTTGACCCATAGCATCTGAGTCACCGTGAGAGGCAATTCGTGACCGAAGATCGAACCTAAGAATACGATTACCAGTGCAACGACATTAATTGTAAGCTGGAATAAAAGAAAACGCTGGATATTTTGGTATAAAGAACGTCCCCACATGACTGCTGTCGCAATACTTTTGAATGAGTCGTCCAGTAAAGTTATATCACTGGCTTCTTTTGCGACAGAAGTACCAGTTCCCATAGATAATCCTACATTGGCATGGTTCAGAGCCGGAGCATCATTCGTTCCGTCTCCGGTTACGGCGACAATTTGTCCGTCTTTTTGAAGCAGTTCTACTAATCGTTGTTTGTCCGTCGGACGTGCCCGGCACATGACTTTCAGTTTCTTTACCCGTTCAAAAGCTTCATCATCCGGCAGTGCCTCGAAATCTGTACCGGTAATGATATTCTCATCCGTATCTTCCGGTTTCCAGATTCCGATCTGACGGGCAATTTCCCGTGCTGTCGCAGTAGTGTCTCCTGTGACGATTTTGACCTGAATACCAGCATTTAAGCATTCGGCTACGGCAGCCGGAACATCTTCTCGAACAGGATCTGAAATTGCAACAAATCCGAGAAATATGAGTCCGGTATCGGCTAATTCAGGAATAGGTTGGTCGTTGTCCTCATTTATAATTTTATATGCAAACCCGAGAGTTCGCATAGCTTGATTTTGGTAAGCAAGCAGTTGCTCCTCTATCTGTCCTTTATATTCCGATACGGGTTTTTCTCCTTCCGGAGTTTCTACGGTCTTGCATTTTGAAAGTACGATTTCAGGTGCACCTTTCATATATAGCACTTTTTTACCGGCAAGAGGTGAGTTTACAAGAGTTGCCATATATTTGCGCTCGGTAGAAAATGTCAGTTGTTTATCGACGTGGGCATTTTCACGCAAAGGAGCATACTCTATACCTTTATTGTGCAACCAGAGCAGTAAAGCTGCTTCGGTGGGGTTACCCATTGTCGATATTTTTTGAGGATCGGAGTAATCTAAAAATGCTGTGGAGTTGGCGGCAATACCTTCTTTAATAAGATTGCTGGCAGTGTTGTCTGTCAATTTTTGATTTTTCAAGGCGAAGAAATTGCTTTGGAAGACTCGCATTTGGTTTTGGGTGAGAGTTCCGGTTTTATCGGTACAAATAACGGTTGTTGCTCCCATTGTTTCACAAGCGTGCATTTTGCGTACCAAATTATTGGTTTGCAACATTCGTCTCATACTGAGAGCCAGACTCAGTGTTACACTCATCGGTAATCCTTCAGGGACAGCTACGACAATTAATGTTACTGCAATCATAAAATATTGTAGTATTCTGTTAGCTTCTTCAATATCGATCCATGAAGATGAGTTCAGCGGATTTACACCGAATAATACACCTATGCTACAGAAGATGGCGAAGATTATTATACCGAATATAAGCCATGTTAGCCATCCGAAGCGGTTAATGCAGCGGGGAAGAGGTTTTTCTTTTCCTGCGAGAGAAAATGCATCGTACAGAATCGGTACCCAAACTTTGGATAAAGCAATGATTCCCCCTGCCATAACAGCGCCCAATAGCCCGAATTGTCCCCATGTGATGGGGTGAGTTATCAGATCTTTAATAAATAGAGTTCCGAAAGTAAGGATAGCTAAAGCAAAACCTGCGACACCGATAAATTTTGCCAGCCCGTTTAATTGACGGTTTAGCGGAGTTTCTTCTCCGCTGATTTCTGTCGCTTTTTCGGCTACTTGTCCGTATTGAGTGGCATCGCCTACTTGCTTTACCTCCATAATGCCATGTCCGTCAAGTACTTTTGTTCCCCTCATCACCCAGTTAGAGGGATAGGTTGCTTCTGAATCGAAATCTTCGGGATTCGTGGTTTTGTCGATCATCAATTCTCCGGTAAGGCAAGACTCATCTATTTGGAGAGAGATAGCTTCGAGTAATTCTCCGTCTGCAGGGACTTCTTCTCCTGTTTCGAGTAAAACTATGTCTCCGACGACAATATCTTTTTTAGGAACTTCTTGAAGATTTCCGTTCCTGATTACTTTTATCATAATATCGTCGTTTACTTGATTCAGAATATCAAATTTTTTGTTTGCATCCATTTCAAACCAAAACGCAACGCCGGTTGCTAAAAATATAGCACAAAATATTCCGATTGTTTCAGCATATTCGTTATGAATGAACGAAATACATAATGATAATAATGCTGCGATGAGTAAAATACGGATAATAGGATCTTGAAATTTTTCGAAAAAAAGTTTCCAAAGAGGAGTTTTTTGAGGTGGAGTAAGCAGATTGCTTCCGAATTTTTCCCGACTTTCCTTCACTTGTGCATCGGTAAGTCCGGAATAGTGTTGTTTAACGTCCATTGTTTGATAGTTTAATATAAATAATTTATCGGGTACGAATATAACATTTTAAAATGGAATAGAGTTAGAGCCAGTTTAAATTTTACTCGGGGCAGATTTGAAAGTTTCTTTCGGAAATGTTTTGTCGCTTTTAACGAGGATAATAGCGAGTATCTGACAAGTGAAAATGGGAAAACAGACTGGAAGGAATCACAAAAATAACCTGATAATATATTTTTATCGGAAAATTTAAAATAGCTTCTTATCGTATTATTTTCAGTCGTCTATTTCGGATACAATAAAAAATTTCTACTTCTTTTATCTCTTTTGAGATTTTGGGTAAACTTACTATTACGGTATTCTTAAACGATTCGGAAGATTTTTTATTCTGTTTCGAATGAAATTTCAAATAAATTCTATATCGAAAGATTTTCATTATGACAGTGCATAATAATGGATGCTGAAAGGGTAATGTAATTATTAATTTAGATCAAATGTAATAGTGTATTAATAGCAAATTAAATATTAAATAGATTGATTACTATGCTATTATAAATAAAAAAAGAGGCTTTTTCTCAAAAGTCCCTTTTTAAAGGTTTTCAATAGGTATTAATTTTTTAAGGTAAAAAAGATTGTTCTAGGTTAATGCATGCAAAGATGTACTTTTTCCTGAATCTCGCAAAAAAAATATATATGTTATATAACCTATTTTTAAGTGTCTTTTATACAATTATATATAATTAATTTTCTGTATTTTAGTGTTATATATATAAAAAATTGTATCCTTATGGTGATTAAAAATTTGCTTAAAAACGAATTATTTTCTCTTTTGGAGCTTTAAAACTTGTGCAGATCGAGCCGGCAGATACAATCTCAGCCACTCTTTCTTTTCTTTTTTATATAGAGGATCTGGAATCGTGAAATGCTCGATTGATTCGTCAATCAATCCGTATCCTCCGAATGTATAAGAATCGGTATTTAATACGGTTTTATAGCTGCCTTTGGGGGCTAATATACCGTAATCGGTAAAGGATTTGAACGGATGGAAGTTGAATATGAATAATAGATCTTTTCGCATAAATGCTAAAATCTGGTCTCCTCCGTTGTCCCATAATTTGATGATGGGACTTTGTTCAAAATGTTTTACATCTTTTACCAATTTGATCATTGCCTCGTCAAAGTTTCCTAAATATTCGTATTTAAGATCTTTTCTATCAACAAGACTCCATTGTCTGCGGGCATATTTATAAGACCAACCGTTACCTTCTCTCGGAAAATCGATCCATTCGGGATGACCGAATTCGTTTCCCATAAAATTCAGATAGCCTCCATTGATAGTCGATAAAGTGACTAAGCGTATCATTTTGTGCAGAGACATGCCTCTGTCAACGGCCATATTGGTGTCGTTTTTCATCATGTGCCAATACATTTGATCGTCGATAAGTCTGAAAATTATTGTCTTATCCCCGACAAGAGCTTGATCGTGACTTTCTGCATAATTGATGGTTTTTTCGTCAGACCGTCGGTTGGTCAGCTCCCAGAAAATTGCAGAAGGATTCCATTCCTCATCTTTCTTTTCTTTGATTATCTTAATCCAGAAATCGGGGATACCCATAGCCATACGGTAATCAAACCCGATACCTCCGTCTTCTGTTTTCGCAGCAAGACCCGGCATTCCGCTCATCTCTTCGGCAATCGTTATTGCATGAGGATTGACTTCATGAATTAATTTGTTTGCCAAAGTAAGATACGTGATCGCATTTTCGTCTTGTCCCCCGTCGTAATAATCATTATAACTGCCAAAAGCTTTTCCTAATCCATGATCGTAATAAAGCATCGAAGTGACGCCGTCGAAACGGAAACCGTCGAATTTGAATTCTTCAAGCCAATATTTGCAGTTGGATAATAAAAAGTGAATTACCTCATTTTTTCCATAGTCAAAACAAAGAGAGTCCCATGCAGGGTGTTCTCTTCTGTGATCTCCGTAGAAAAATTGGTTGTAAGAACCATCGAAACGCCCTAATCCTTCGACTTCATTTTTTACCGCATGAGAATGTACTATATCCATGATTACAGCTATGCCTAAAGCATGAGCTTCGTCAATTAATTGTTTCAGTTCGTCAGGTGTCCCGAAACGGGAAGAGGGAGCGAAAAAACTTGAAACGTGATACCCGAACGATCCGTAATAAGGATGTTCCTGAATAGCCATAATTTGTATGGCATTGTATCCGTCTTTTGCGATGCGGGGGAGAATTTTTTCTCTAAATTCGTTGTAATTACCTATCCGCTCTTCTTCTTGGGCCATACCTATATGGCACTCATAAATCAATAAAGGAGAGATTTGGGGTTTGAATTTTTTTTTCTTGAATTTATAAGGTATCGAAGGTTTCCATACTTGAGCAGAAAATATGTAAGTCTTTTCATCTTGGACAACCCGAGTTGCCCATGCAGGTATGCGTTCACCATGACCGCCATTCCAATGCATCGATAATTTATATAAATCGAGGTGCTTTATTTCTCCGGTTTTTAGTTTAAGCTCCCATACGCCGTTTTTTAGTTTTGAAAAGCGATATTTAGTATTCTCTTTCCATTCCGAGAAATTTCCGATCAGGAAAATATCTGTTGCATTAGGAGCCCATTCTCGTATGACCCAACCTTGCTCTGTTTTGTGAAGCCCGAAATATAAGTATCCGTCTGCGAAATCAGATAAAGATTTGCCTTTTCCGGCCAGTTCTTTTTCTTTGGAAACCGAAAGTTGAAATCGATGTTCGATATCCGTTTTATAAGGTTCGAGCCAAGGATCGTTTTTTATTAAATTGAGAGAATCCATAATATCTTGTATCTTAAAGTGGTAGATAGAATAAAGTTGCAGGAGAATCGTAGAATATCGGTATTATAAAAGGCAGATAAAACGTAATGTCGATTTTTTATAATTAACTATGTCCGAATCCGGACATAGTTAATTCGGGAAACTGTTTCTATGTTTCGGTATTTATATACGTACTTTAACGATAACTTTTTTGAAGTTTCCTTCAGCGATACCGGGAGCATGTCCGTCTTCAGGAAAGAATATGGCAAATTCTCCGGGTTGCACCTGTATATAGGTTGTCGGGGTATCAGCAAAGAATGTTATGTCTTTTTCCTCATTATAAGGTTGTGTTATCTTTTTCAATTCTTTTGTCGCTTTCCAGCCCATTGTTTCAGTTGTGGTCAAAGGCATCTGTATGTCGATATATTTATTGTGAGTTTCCATTTTAGCAGCATCTTTGCTTTTTCCCACAGGTTCTGCTATGGAAACATATAAATCATCTCCGTCGAGAACTATTTTCCCGGCTTCTTTGGTAGAGAAATCGGTCGATTTTAGAAAATCGAATGCTTTTTTAAATAATGGGTGCAACTGTTCGATCGAAGCTGAGTTGCTGAGAGAATCTAAGATCATGATGTTTGTTTTTTTAGTGTCTTAATTTAGTAATCGGACATATTGTTTTTTGTCCGGAACTATGCAAATTTATAAAAATATTTGAGATAAGCCTTGTTTTTCCTGATCTTTTATTATCTACTTGCATGTTATTAATTTTTCATTTAAAAGCGATCGGTAAGGGTTGGGTAGGGGTGTATCCGCTTCGGATACGCCACTCTTGTGGATATAAATTGTTTGCTCTGTTTCCGAGATTTTTTGCCCACCCTAACGGCATTCCCTCGAATGTCAGTAGAAAATAATCACGTTCATTGCTTTGCAGTTGAAAAGACTCTCTACGCAAATAGGATAGAGCCGTGTTTAAAGGTAGCTTTTCTTCCGGAAAAATGTTTCGGTTCAGGAATGTTGATAAAGCTAATGCATGTTCGGGAATATAGTCTTTCCCTTTGGCGTAAGCCAGAGGAATTCCTGCATGTATAACGTTTGTCCGGGACTCGAACAGGGGCAGGTCTTCTGAATATTCTGACGGAAATGCGAATATCGAATTTGCGTTAGAACTGAAAAAGAACTTTTCATTGTTTCTGATCCATGATCTGATATTATCGGGAATAGAACATACATTCCGATTCTTGTTCTTTTTTGCTGATATTCTATTCTGTAGCCTCTCTCTTGGAATAATATCTTCGCTTTCTGATTTGCGGAATACGGTCATGAAAAGACCTTCTCCCTTAGTGACATGCGGCATAAACCGGTAGCAAGGAACAGTACCGGTCAACTCTTTATGAATACCCCATTCCGGATCTGTTTTTACCGGTAGAGGTGTAGCTCCCAATCTATTTTGTATATAATCGGCTATGAGTTCGT
>ERZ1673693.1175-NODE-1175-length-21718-cov-22.879564_pt1 | contig 21718 bp, 20 predicted proteins | sample MGYA00580223_ERZ1673693 | MGnify/ENA primary metagenome ERZ1673693 (study PRJEB41218, sample SAMN15661741) | gut metagenome | host: Homo sapiens | place: Canada: London | collected 2015-08-20/2019-03-30 | study: EMG produced TPA metagenomics assembly of...
TTGGTTTGAACTATGTGTCTTGTTCTCCGTTCCGCGTGCCTATTGCCAGACTGGCTGCGGCGCAGGCTGCAATAGAGGAATAATCTCTTAAAAATATTATTTTTATATCAGGCTGTAATTCACCGTTTTACGGTAGTTACAGCCTGATTTGCGCTTAGACGGTTCGTACATTTGACCGCAAAAAATGAGCCAAATAAACGTATTTGTTTTACTCTATGTTTACCCCAAAAATGGCCATGTTTACCCCGTTTACCCCAAAGTTTTCCCCATTGTTTTATCATTAAAATATAGTAGGTATGACAACATTCAAAGCAACGGTAAAAAAGCCAAGATCAGATGGATTCTATACAGTTTACATTAGAGTCACACATCAGCGCAAAACAAGTTACATCAAGACTAACAAGATTATTGATCCGGCTCATATAACCAGTAGTGGTGAGTTAACAGACCCGGTAGTGAATGAATATTGTGCCATAATCATACGCCAATATACAGACAAACTGAATCGTGTTGACGCTACATTTTGGGAACTTAAGGATGTCATAGAATTCCTTCACAAAAATGATGAAGAGACTTGCTTCAGTGATTATGCGAGAAAGTTTATTTCGAAGATGGAATCTGAAGGGCATGAACGTAATGCTAAAAACTATAAACTTGCAGTCAATCATTTAGAACGGTATATAGGTACTACCAAAATCATGTTTAGCATTCTTACGACTTCTGTTTTAACACAATGGATTGACACATTGTATAAGACCAGCAGAGCAAAAGAAATGTATCCCACTTGCATCAGACAGATTTTTAAGAAAGCAATCATAGAATTGAATGACGAAGAACGTGGTATTTTGCGTATAAAATACAATCCATGGCTAAAAATTATAATCCCAAAATCAGACAATACACTGAAAAGAGCAATCAGTGCAGAAGCTTGTCGTGAATTCTTTAATCGTCCTCTGCCACAAAGTAAAATGGTATCTCCCCTTCCTGAACTCGGCAGAGATATAGCCCTGCTTTCATTGTGTATGGGTGGTATTAACACGATAGACCTTTACGAACTGAAAAAGAAAGATTATAAAAATGGTATTATAGGATATAAGAGAGCGAAAACAAGACATAGTCGTAGGGATGAAGCATACATGGAGATTCGTATTGAACCGTTTATACAGGATACATTTAATAAATATTTATCTACGGACCAGACAGATGAATATCTGTTTAATTTTCATAGTCGTTATAGTAATTCCGATAGTTTCAATGCCAATATAAATATGGGAATCAGGCGAATATGCCAAGATATGGGAATGTCCAAGGAGGAATATTATTGCTTTTATACGTTTCGTCATACCTGGGCAACCATTGCTCAAAACGATTGTGGAGCAAATATGTATGAGGTAGCATTTGGTATGAACCATAGCCATGGATTTAATATAACAAGAGGCTATGTAAAAATAGACTTTACTCCAGCATGGGAACTTAATGCAAAAATCATAGACTTCATATTTTTCAGTAATAAAAACAGTAAACAGAGTTTGGTTCGTAACTTTGAATCACCTGCAGAGAAAATGTTTCGTATTACAAAAAAGATGATGATATATGGAAGAGCATATTTCAAAGGCGAAGTTATTGCCGAAGTTACAGACATAGGTTTTGATACCGTTGATGATGTCATTTCAGCACTTGCCAATCAACTTCCTAATGACATCCCCATAGGATGTAATGTACAGTTCCGATTGACAAACTGTGATTCTCAAAAAGAAGCAGTATATGTCAGAAGCAAAGGCAAGGGATTCTAAATTTGAACATATAGGGGAAATCAGCCCATTTATTTCAGAACCGTACCATTTCTCATATTGGTGCGGTTCTTTCTATTTGTCCGGTTGATTCCAGGGCAATACTTCACGGCCTATAAGTATGGCAAAGACAAGTACGATAAGCTTCCATATAAGGATGAAAGTTTTCTTGACCAACCAGACTGCAAGATGTATGGCAATCCTCAAAAGCCAGAACACCAGCTTCAGGAGCAGCATACCGATAATAAGTACCGGCAGCAGATATATAATCAACAGCAGTTCAAACATAGCGTGTAATATTTAGTGAATATAAAACCTATTTAAGTATATAAATATACTAAAAATCAATGAGATACAGAAATTTACGCAACACTATTTTCTTGTTGTTCGAGTAAATTTTTACTGATTATCAGTGCTATATCACCATGATAACAAAGCATCTCCAGACTCTGAAAACGAGGTTGTTCTGTCTGAATGTTTCTGCAATACAGTTCAGATAAAATAAGATTTCCCGATAGCCATTTCATCAGTTGAATCAGCTACATGATTATATTTTCCCTTTTATTGGGATTCCAATAACTTAGATAATCAGGTTATTTTTACCTTACTATGATGATATTGGGGTTATATAAGTTATAGGTCTTATGAGAGAGATAACTATTTATCCTGTATAACTACATCTTGTGTGTTTTTGAAACTTTGGTTTATCCAACCATAGATAACGGAATTTTGTTTACTGATTACTGCGATTTGTATGGTTCTATGATTGAATAATGCTTGTAGCATCTATTTCAGAACACACTGATATTGGCTTGATAGATTATAGGACTCTATACAACAATATTCCGCTATATGGATATTCCAAGATAACAAGATGCTACAGCACATGGTAAGCCGGAATATGCCTCCAAAGAATTGTGTTGTTGATTTCGGTTTGCAACGGCTTTCTCCGGTAAATTTGGGTGTAATAATCATTCCCGGAAGGCATCGTTCTGCTGTGCAGAGTTTTCCAAGCAAGTTGTACTTTTGTGGCCACAAAACTCCGTTTCGTACTCACAAAAGTAACTTGCCGAATGCTGGCGCATCGGAGCGGCTGGCCGCTGTTTCGTACGACGAAAGATGGTCCGGGAAACCTAACCACCAATGTATCCAAGTATGAAGAATCAGAGAACCAAGTACATCAAGGTAAGGATGACACCGGAGGAAGTGCAACAGTTTAAGGAGAAATCTGCCTCCTATTCATCTGTGAGTCATTATATACGCTCGGCACTGGCAGAGTATTCAAATATCGGAACCAAAAGACAGCTCGAACTGATGAATGACCTCGGTCTGTTGTATCGCAAATACCAGAATGAACTTTCCTGGGCAGGAGGAAACCTTAATCAGTCAGTTAAACGTGCCAATGAGCTTGCGGTAGCCGGGTTACTCGCACCCGGCTATATTCAGGAAGTTCTGTTACCTGTTATCCTCGAAACTCAGGAAATATTGAACCGAATAAAGAAAGACCTTGATTCTCTGACACAGAAAGCTGTCAGAATCTGAGTTATTAGTTACACGGTATTCAATCATTTCAGATATTATTATTGTGTAACCGTAGATTAATGAGCCTGAAGTATTTCGGTTACTCAGTAACTTAAACCATGATAATTAGGATTCAATATGATAGCAACCATATTACCGGGAAGCACGAACTTCCATGCTGTCGGTTACAATGAACATAAAGTCTCGAAAGGTGTTGCACGGCTTATCGAGATTCAGAATTTCGGTTCACTCGGAACATTCCACAAACCTACCCCAAGTGAGTTGGTCGGTTATCTCCAGAAGTACAGTTCACAGAACAGCAGAATCAGGAAACCGCAGTTTCATGTGGCCATATCATGTAAAGGTCACGAAATGTCGGAAGATGAGTTGCTGGATTTTGCACACCAGTATCTCAAGGAAATGGGATACGGAGAATCCGGTCAGCCGTTGCTTGTTTACTCCCATTATGACACAGAGAATACCCATCTTCATATTATTACTTCGAGAGTGGCACCTGATGGAAGAAAGATTAAGCACAGCCATGAGCGCAGACGTTCTCAGGAAGTCATTGACCGTATTCTTGGTAACGACAGGAAGAAGAAAACTGAAGATGACATTAATTTGGCCAAGCAGTACACGTTCTCTTCATTTGCCCAGTTCAAGGCAATAATGGTTTCCATGGGCTATGAGGTTTATCAGAAAGATGAGGATGTATTCGTCAAGCATGGTGGAAAGGTTCAGAAGGACATTCCTTTGTCTGAAATAGAAAGCCTGTTCAAGAGCGGTTATCGGGAAAGGAACCGTTGCCGTCAGCTCAGAAGTATATTAAAGAAGTACCGTGATGTAAGTTCCAACAAGGAGGAACTGCAGAAGGAACTGAAAACGAAGTTCGGTATTGACATTGTGTTCTTCGGCAAGAAGGATGCACCCTACGGATATATGCTTGTTGATCATACAAACAAAACCGTCATTCATGGTGCAAGAGTACTGGCTGTAGAGAAACTTCTGTACTTCACTACTCCTGAAGAGCGTTTCAACCGGATTGAGGATTATATTGACCGATTACTGACACTTAATCCTAAGATTACCCAGAGTGAAATATACAGTAAAATCAGGAAGCAGCGTGCCTATATCAAGAAAGGCATCATTTATTTTGATGGTCAAAGCCGTCCGTTAAAACCTTTTATGGCAGAAGCAATTGACCGTAATAACCGTATAGCTATGGTAGAAATGTTCAGTCCGGCTACTGAGGCTGAACGGGATTTGCTTTGTAAGATATTTAAGGTTTCCCGGAAAGATTTAGTAGATATATCTCCGGAAAGAACACAATATCATACTGATGCTGTAAACCGTTTGCGTGAGATATTCAATGATGAAACAGTAACCTCTATCAGAAGGCAACTGCATGAAGAAGGTTTTACTATCTGTCATGATGAGGATGCAACTTATGCCATCAACTTCAAACAGCATATCATTATAAACCTTACTGAAGAGAACTTTAATCTTCAACGGTTAAAGGAACAGCGGATGAAGCAAATTGAACGATATAAACCCCAACAACCAACAAAACCTACTTCACGCTTCTCTAGCAAAGCCAAGCTGCGTGATGCAGGTGGTGGCAGTCATAGTGAGAAACGTGAGTGGGAAGTTGGTCAGAAAGGTAACTATGATAATGTTGATGATGAACGTTCAATAAAAAGATAATCAAAAACACTAAAAATATTAATCATCAATACATTTTCCCATTTCAATATATATAATTACCTTTGTCTTCCTTGCCATCCATTGTATAAGCCAAACAAGATACAATGTAAAAATGACAAGGTTAAATATATGAATAAAAGTATAAAAAGACATCTCAACTTTTTGAACTGTTAGGGTTGGGCTCTGTCTCAAAAAATGATAACAGTCCAGTGCTCATGTGGCAAGCCTGTACATGTTCGTTCTTACTAGAGGTTCCGATTTGGCAAACTGGAATACGTGAGAGAACATTGTAGAAGTTTACCTGCTAAAAGGTAAATAGCGCATAGAGGGGTGACAGCCCTCTATTTTTTTATTTAATTTTAAGATTTTAAGGTGAACCCCATTATATTATTTAGACTACCACAAATATTTACTTATATTTATATCCATATTTACTAAGTATGGGAGTTGGAGTTTTATTTCGACCTTGCTCAGATATTAAATATAAGTTTTTCCTTGCTCTAGAAGCAATAACATACAATATTCGTTTAGCACTCTCTTCCTTATTTGACTCACTAAAATGTGGAACATAGCCATCTAACAGTCCAAAAGCTATTACTGTATCAAATTCTGCTCCTTTTACCCCATGGTTTGTTGAGATAGTAATTCCTTTTTTTTGTTGAAAGACTTTTCTAAATGCATCAATGTGCGTTATAAACTCTGCACCTTTCTTTTTTAAACTATCAATACGTTTTTCAGAGCTATCAAAAAAAGCATCATAATGCATTTTTAAATATTTATTCTGATTAATGTCAATATTGACTCTTTCAAGAAATGCATCGAAAAATTTTTTTAGATACTCCAAACCATCTTGTTCGTTTATTGATATGCTATTACAAATATATAATATTTGTTTGGCAGATAAATCAATATTTGTTACTCCAATTGATAAAAGGTTTGTTACTATTTCACTTGCCCAGCGTAATCTTCTGATATATAAACCCGGAGTAGAGTCTGTTAATATAATACGTGATAATTTATACCAAAAATTATCAATATCACGTGCAAATGGTGCCATGCCGGGCCCATCAAAACTATATTGAGGTAAGCGTGCCATTAAATTTCTAGTTAAACCTGATAAATGAATCCATTGGGGTGCAAGTATACATATTTCATTCGGAGAAATACGATATTCATCAATATTTGTTTTAATTATACGAACTATTTCATTTTCTAAATCTTCAACTGAAACAGTCTTATTATAACTAATAACGCTTTGGTAGTCCTTCGTTTTTCCAACAGCCTCTATTTTGTTTGCATAAGTTTTAAAATAATCAAAATATGATACAAGAAGAGATGATGATCTATAATTATAGCTTAATGATAATTCGTCATAATATAATCCCGTTACATTTTCCAATTGAGCTTTATCCATTGGAAAACCTCCTAAATTACCATATATAGATTGATTCGGATCACCAACAATAAAAGCTTTATTATCTTTTCCGGTTTTTAAAATTGCACCTAAAATCACATACTGCAATTCTTTTGTATCTTGATATTCATCAATTAAAATATAAGGAAAAATATTAGACAGAGTCTTACATATACTTTGATTTTCTTTCAAAAGACAATATGAATAATATAATATTAATTCATAATCTATTTCATGCTTTTCTTTTAAAATCTGATAGTAATCACAGATAATTGATTCTACAGTCTTTTTTATTGTAGATTTGGTGCAATTTATCTTCAAGCCTTCCGATGTGAAGCAATAACAAAGACAATCCCAATATGTAATTTTTTTCTTCGGTGTTGAATATGAGTCACATAAAGACACTAGATAATTCTCAGTATCATTAGTATTAATAATATCATATCCAAATTTTAGTTCTTCTATATACATATGGTACGGTTTAAGAATCCATTCAACACAGAATGAATGAATAGTTCCAATCCATAGTTGTTCAGTATCTACCCCCAATAATTCTATTCGTTCTTTTATTTCATCTGCAGCACGATTTGTATATGTGATAGCAATAATATACTGTTTATTGGATTCTAATTTAGAAAGTTCATAAGCTATCTTATACGTTATTGTTCTTGTTTTTCCACTCCCTGGACATGCTATTAATAAGATACTGTTTTCATTATATATAGCCTTTTCCTGCTCTGGATTCAAATCATTCTTTCCCCAAACAAACATATCTATAGTTGATTTAATATATATAATATTTGCTCATTTTTATTCAATACTTTTTTTAAAGTTTTCTTAATATCGTCAAAAGAAGTACGTCCTTCATTATACGATTTTAATTCGTTTTTAAGATTATCAATTTCTTCATCTTCATTATATGTATCTAATACATATTCTAGCATTTGAACAATTAATTCGTTTGAAAATTTAGTTTTTGCAAATACAATAGCATCTAATATATATTTAGGAATACATATAGATGGAGTTATATACTTACTTAGAAGTATTGCATACCACCCTTTACCCTTATTTTCAGCCATCGTTAGAATCCGTTTTCCATATTTCTTTATGTCATCAGACTTTATATCTTCTTCGGATATTTTAATTGTAGCATTGTCAACATAAACATCTTTAATAGTTGACAAGATTGCATCAACATTTCCAGCCTTTATAAATTCTATCTCGAATGTATGTTCAGCAAAAAATGAGCCAATCCACTTGCTCCTTTTTTTTAGGCCTCTCAACTTTTCTTTTCTACTTAATCCTAATTTATGAGCCTTGGTAACTTTTCCAGTTATAGATCTATCTAAATCTGTAATAATGGCACATCTTTTCTTTATTCTTTGATTATGAAATAACAGTGCAAGATTCTCAAAACCAGTACTTCTAACATTAATTAAACTTATTCCTAATTCATCAAGACTAACTCCTAACGTTTTCTTTACCATAATTGGAATAAGTATTTCTTCAGCATCTCCCTCTACTAAGATAACACTTTTTGCAAATAGAATATTACACCTTATGGCATCTAAAAACCTTTGTATATGCATTCTTTCTTCATTTTTTAGACCTATAAATGGTTGATAAACTTCAGAATAATTTTTAAACCTATTTATAATATTCATATTTGAGATATTTGAAACCTCCGAAATATGAGTGGAATGCGTTGAATAAATAATTTGTGTATCTTCATATTCTATTTTATCAAATAAAGCCTTCTGTATATGTGTATGAATATGTGCTTCAGGCTCTTCTATTAGAAGAAAGTTTGCAATCCGATCTTTCTCTTTTCTATATTTATACTCTAGAAGTTTCAATGTTAGGTATATTAAATTAGCCCCACCTAAACTTAATTCATGAATACTACCTTCATAATCTTCTTCCGGTTCTCCGATAAACAATTTTAATGCATGAAATAATTTTTCGGTCTCATTAGGAAGATTGGATTTTATAGACAATGAAGAAGGAGAGTAAGTTGTACCAACAGCCTCTTTTATTGTTTCGGAAATATTATTAGTAATTTCCTTAATATCATTTAAGTTTTCTATCGTTTCATTTAAATCTTTTACTTTTTTTGATATTACCTCTGAATCATCATCATTTAACTCTTCACTTTTACTTTTTAGAAGTGTCAATAAAGGATTTTTTTTATTATCTTGGAAGTCTGATACAACATCTCGCAATGCCTTAATGAAAGTAAATGAAACTTCTTTCCTAACAGATAATTGATGAGGGATACAACCTCCAAACTTTGAATCATCTATCTCATAATTGAAAATTACGTTTTCAAAGTCTCCCATCAATTCATTTTGTACATTTTTATCATTAAAATCAACCGTACTCTTCCCTGTAAAAACCGTCTCATAATCATTAATAGTAATTTTATCTAAAATACTTTTTAAGCCATCATGATCTCCTTTTTTTAATTCTGAAAGTTGTTTTCTGATTTCAGACTTAGGCCTAAAAAATAAATTATAAGTTGCCTTTTTAACTTTATCATCTGCTATGACTCCACTTCCATAAACGAATAAAGCTTGGATAGCTTCTTCATTTGATATTTCACTGAACTCCAAACTTATTATAATCCATCTTCCTTTCCAATTTATCAAATTTCTATTGAAATCGTTTTCATTAAGTTTATATGCAGAAGATAATAAGTTATCATCCAATATAAGACGAATAGCCCTGAATAAATTGGTCTTACCAGATGCATTTTCTCCAATTATAGTATTTATTCCTTTATTGAAAAGGAAAAATGAATTCTCAAAATTGCGATAATTCACTAATGATACTTTTGAAATATACATATTTATACTCCCTTTTAAAAACTGAATATTACAAATTTAGTGCATTGTTTCATATAATACTAATAAATGATTTTTAATTGTAACATTTTTAGTCAAAAACACTTTGGTAGATAATAATAGTATACCAAATAACATAGGTTTAAATAACCTAATTAACAATTGTGTTGCGCATTTCTTATCTGAATACTTTGGTTAATACATTTGTCACAAAATCAATCAATACTTGAAATGATACAGACTCCGGTTATAGTGACATTTGCCAATCAGAAGGGAGGTGTAGGAAAAACTACCCTCTGCGTCACCTTTGCCAACTATCTGGTAACAAAGGGTGTAAGGGTTGTAGTGATTGACTGCGACTTCCAGCACTCCATCATGAAATGCCGTAAGGCTGACATCAGAAAATACGGTGAACAGGAAATGCCATACGAGGTATGGGCATACGAAGCCAACGACAAAGCGATGATGACTTCCCTTATGGAGAAACTGCACAACGATCCCGAAATTGACGTTGTTCTGATGGACACACCGAGCAGTCTGAAAGCGGAAGGGCTGATACCCATGTTCGTCAACTCGGATATCATTATTGTCCCATTTCATTATGACCTGGTAACCGTTCCCTCCACAGCCAGCTTCCTCATGTTTGTTGACCGGCTGAAAAAGGCTGTCGGTGAAAGGATGAAAGCCAGACTCTTCATTATTCCCAATCTGAATGACGGAAGAATCGGCAAGCGTTCAGAACTGCTCATCTGGGACAATGCAAGGGATACTTTCTCCAACTATGGGTATGTCACTGCGAAGATTCCCAAACGTGCGGACATGGAACGGTTCAGCACCATGGCGGCACTGGATATGCAGGCCGCTATCGTTACACCGGTCTTTGACAAAGTCTATCAGAGTATCTTCGATACACTTAAACCGATAAGGGAAAAAGAACTCAAAGGCATACAGCTGACGGAAAATCTGAATCCCAAGCCTAAGAAGAAAAAGAAGGCACAGCCGACTGATGAAGCTTCACAGGACAGTAACGAAAATCAGAATAAAGAACCAGAATAATCAGTAAACTTCAATAACCATAGCACTATGAGTAAGGATATACCGGAAATAGATGACCTGACAAGAGGCATCAATGATTCAGAACTTATATTGACGCAAGATTCCGTAGAAACTCAGGTTGAGCATAAGGAAAAGAATAATCAAGCACAGGAAAAGAATACTGCTGTTTCCCTTTCGGATACAGGATGCTGGGATGAGTTCATGGAATTCCTGCAATCGGACGGTTCGGGAACAGACAAAACAGAAAGGCTTGTCTGCAAACTTGACCGTGACCTTGCGGATTCACTGGACGACTGCGATATACATGGCAGATGCCGTTCTGACCTGGTGAATGCCATCGTAAGGGCATTCTTCAAGTCATACCTGCCACGTCTGGCAGAATACAGAAGGGAAAAGAAATCGTTGTTTAACAGTTATAATCTGTAGGATATGAAAAAGACAGACTGGACCGACAGGATGCTGGCCGCTCTTGTCGAGCTGTATCCGGTAGAGACCACGGCCTATACCGCTGCCGTTCTCAATCTGAGCGAATCGACCGTCAAGCTGAAAGCCCGTGAGCTTGGACTTGTAAAAATGGCCAAATCCAGATGGATGGAGCGTGCCGACTATATCAGGACTCATTTCCAAGAGTGTTCCTTCTCTGAGATAGGGAAAGCTCTCGGCATTACCAGAATGAGTGTCGGACGCATAGCCGCTGCACTCGGACTGAAACGCAGCAGTGAAGAGAAACACCTGATTTCCTCACGTATCCGTACCCAGATGGTAAAGAGGGAAAGACGGCGTATCGTCTTCGGTCTGGAACCCATAACCGGTATCCGTGTCATTTCAAACAGGGCAAAGGTAAGGGTGCGCTCAAACATGAAGTCAAACGGATACATCATCAGTGAGGAACACAACGTGATTTATTATACCGGCACAACGGAACGCAGGGAACGTCTGGAAAGCCGGGGTATCAGACTGGGACTGCATATCCTTCCGTTTCCGGAGGACAGTTCCGCTCTTTCATCCAACATCATATTACAACAGCCATGCAGTACGGACAGATAGTATTCCTTCTCTTCGTGGCAATGGTATTCTACTATGCGGCAATGATTTTCATGGACTTCCAGAGGGCAAAGGCCGCACAGAATGCCGAGCAGGACAGCCAAAAAGAAGAGGACATTGACATATCGGAAGAGGCACGAAACTTCAGGCCGATAAGGATAAACCGGGATGAGCCTGAATCAAAAGAAGAAAGCTCAGAACAGAATAATACTGAGAATCCCGGAGCTGAGAATGAAAATAGTGATTCTGACGGTACAGAAAAATCTGCATCCCAATCAGAATCTTCCAGACACGTTTACCGGGAGGCCATCATGACTGACGGCATTCTGGTAGAGAATATCATTCAGGAAATAAACAGGCTGGCAGAGACCGGTACCAGTGACCTCGGTGCCGTTATCTTCAGCTGTGAGAATGCCTGACATATATACCGTTCCTTTAGTGACATCTGTTTCTTTGGCGATGAAATCCTTTAACATTATTCAGAAATGCAGTTAATAAAGAAAAATGCCCGGAATCTTACGGAGCGTTTCATCGGTTCAAGTTTTGCACAGAAGAGTGTGATGGCGGCCATTGCACTCGTTATTTCCACATCCAACGTAATGGCAGGAAGCAAGGGTGCAGCAGGTTTTACCAAGGCCACCCAGGAAGTCAGTTCCTACCAGACTCCGGTATCGAACCTGATGAAGGCCATTGCTGCCGTTATCGTCCTGGTTGGTGCCTTCAACGTCTATTTCAAGATGCAGAACGGAGACCAGGACGTGAAAAAGACCATCATGCTTACCATCGGAGGCTGTATTGCATTCATCGCACTCTCGGAAGCTCTCCCGCTGTTCTTCCAGTAATCCTTTCCCGGCATGACAATGAATCAGGAAGGATACCCTGTGTTCAAGGGATTGCAGAAACCGCTGGAGTTTATGGGCATACGTGGTCGTTTCCTCACTCTGGCAGCGGCAGCCATAGGCGTATCATTCGTAGGCTTCATCGGTTTCTCAATCGCTTTGGGAAAGGTTGCAGGATTCATAGCCATGATGGTCATGGCACTGGTGGGACTGATAACCATCTACATCAAGCAGCGTGGAGGACTCCACAACAAGAAAAGGGCAAGAGGTATCTATATCTACAGAAACCTGAGAAAAGAACAGTAAATCACTTTATACAGTATGGCACACAAAAGGAAAAGAATATTTGACGGACTTTATGCGCAGCTGGAGGAGACGGACGGCAATGTAGTGCTGTTCTCGGCCAGAGGCGAGCCGTCCGTTATCTTTGAAATAACCAATCCGGTCCAGCAGCTCTGTACGGATGCGCAGCAGTACATGCTGTTTCATGACGTGCTATCCAATATCCTTCAGACCATCGGTGAGGGATATGCACTGCAGAAGCAGGATATTATGTGCAGACAGGCATATCACCATGACGTGCCGGACGATGCGGAGTTCCTGACAAGGAGTTATTTCAGATACTTCGAGGGAAGGGAATTCACAGAGATAAGGACTTTTCTTATCCTCACCCAGGAGGCCCAGAGAAGCCAGTTCATCCAGTATGACCCGAAGAGATGGCTCGATTTCCATGCCAAGGTATCAAAGACGGATGATATTCTGACGGAGAAGCATATCCGGCACAGAAAGCTCGGCAAGGAGGAAGTCAGCGAGTACTGTCACCGTTTCATGGCATTCCAGTTCCGGCACGGACCGTTCTCAATGACCAACTTCAAGGCTTCAGACGAATATCTCAGGACAGGTGACCGGATTATCCGTTCCTATCCGCTGGTGGACATTGACGAGATTAATCTGCCTTCCATGATAAAGCCGTACACGCAGATGAACATCAACGGGTACGGTATCGCAACCGACCTGCTTTCTTTCCTGACCGGCGTCCCCTACTCGGACTGTGTGGTGTTCAACCAGGTCATTCAGATACCGGGACAGAGGAAGCTGCTGCGCAAGCTTCAGGCCAAGGCGAAGCGTCACGGTTCCATGCCGGACCCGAGCAACCGTATTGCAAAGGCCGATATTGAGGAAGTGCTGGACAGGCTGGCCGTTGACAGTACCATGCTTGTATATTGCAACTTTAACATTCTGGTGAGCTGCCCCCCTGACAAGGTTACTCCGGTAACTTCCTTTCTGGAGACAAAGCTGTATGAGTGCGGCATCATGCCGTCAAGAACAGCCTACAACCAGCTGGAGCTTTTCATGGACTGTTTTCCCGGTAACGGCTATGCCTTCAACCCGGACTATGACCTGTTCCTGACGCTTTCGGATGCTGCCCTGTGCTTTTTCTTCAAGGAACATCTGAAGGAGTCTGAGGATACACCGCTGACCACATACTACACCGACCGTCAGGGACTTCCTGTCTGCATCGACATTACCGGCAAGGAAGGCAAAAGGAAGATGACGGACAATGCCAACTTCTTCTGTATCGGTCCTTCCGGTTCCGGCAAGTCCTTCCACATGGAGTTTTTGAGTTAAAAACAGAGCAAAACAAGTAGAAACAAAATGAGTTTAAACCGCTGATAATCATTAAACAATAATTAAACATCAAGATATTTCTCTCTTGCAAAATTGAATTGTTTATCGTATTTTTGTACCGCATTTGTGATTTTAGTAGAGGGACACATGGACTTTAATATTTTCAGAATGGTACAATATAGTTCAACTTCAAACAAACATCAAATCAACATCAAATCATCAAGAAAAGCAGTCTAAAACCTTTGCGAGTCACCTTATATAATATCGAATTAAACATCCTAAGAGCATACGATATGAAGAAAACATCATTGCCTAAAGACAAACAGCTATCCGAGAAGGAAATTCTGCAACATGAGTTCCTGACCATTGCCGAAGTAGCCTTGCTTCTTCGGGTGACAGAACGTACTGTTTATAATTTTATTTATGCAGGCACACTGAAAGCACACAAGATAACTTCCCGAATTACCATCATTCCGAAAAGTAATTTTTTAGAGATGCTCAGACTGAGCGAATATAACAAGAAAGCCACGACTGAACAACTAGAGGGAAAAAACAATGCTTCCTCTGCCGTTCAAATAAGTGCAAGCCCATGTAGTTCTGAGTTGTCGAAGCCCTCCAAACCAAGAAAGCGCAGCAGGTCTCTCAAGCCGACATCTGACTATAAGCAGTCGGTCAAGGACACCTTTAAGGATGAAGGCGAAATATCCGGTCCGGTCTATACCATGGAAGAAATTTGCAGGAAGTTCAACTACTCCTATGGCAAGTTCTATAATCTCCGGATGCGTTATTCAATACCATGCGTCAAGATGGAAGGTCACAAGTGTTTTCCGAGTGAAGCGGTAGACAGGGCGATGGCAGATGAAAAGGAACGACTGGGGAAAGACCTTTCCAAGGACTGGTACTCCTGCTTTGACATCATGAAGAAATACGGACTCGGAAAAACGCAGGTCAGACGATTTGCCCTTACTCATGGAGTGAGAACCAAGAAAGTTTGCAACCGGAAAATGTACTATCTTAAAGCCGATTGGGATGCAGCCCGAAAACTGGCAGAACAGAAAAACGCATCCACCAAGACGATAAGGGAATAACCCAACGAATAATTCTAAAATTAAGATACAATGACCAATCTGTGTACCAAAGTAACCGTTCGGAAGCGACCCATCAAGAATGGGCAGCTGTCCTTATACCTAGACTTCTATCCGGCTATCCGAAATCCCAAGACCGGAAAATACACGCGCAGGGAATATCTGAGCATCTACATCTATGCCAACCCCAAGGAGAAGTTCGAACTGCAATACAATAAGAGTATGCTTCAAAGTGCAGAACTCATCCGCTGCAAACGGATTGAAGCCATCATCAACGAAAGCTTCGGTTTTCTAGACCATTCAAAGGGAAAGGAGAGTTTTCTCGATTTCTTCAAGGAAGAAATATCCCTTAAAGACCGGGAGCGTAACTGGATGATTGCCTACAAACATTTCAGTGACTATACCGGAGGCAAGTGTACCTATGATGACCTTACCGAACGATATTGCCAAGACTTTCTCGCTTATCTGTTGGAAGTCAGGACGGCAAGCGGAGGAACAATGATGGCATCTACTGCCAATAACAACTTTGGAAAACTCATAGCAGTAGTCCGGAGGGCTATCGAATGCGGCTATGTTAAGGATAACTTCATCCGAAATCTGAAACTGGCTAAGGAGGTGAAGACCAAGAAGGAATTTCTGACCCAGGAAGAACTCCATCAGCTTGCAGCCACGCCCTGCCGCCATAAAGTGTTCAAGGCAGCATCTCTGTTTTCTTGTCTGACCGGACTTCGCATCAGTGATATTATTGCACTGCAATGGGAGAATATCTGCAAGGCGCAGGATGGTGGCTGGTGTCTACGCATCACTACGCAGAAGACCAAGACCGCAGCCACGCTGCCGCTCAGTGATGAAGCACTTGCGCTGTGCGGTGAACGCAGCACCGGACAGGTATTCAAAGGCATGAGTCCAGCATTGCCAGCCTTATACTTGAAGGAATGGATAAAGGCAGCAGGAATAGACAAGCATATCACCTTTCACTGCTTCAGGCATACGTATGCTACCCTGCAGATTGCAGCCGGAACAGACATCTATACTGTTTCCAAACTATTGACCCACAGCAGTGTCAGCACCACGCAAGTCTATGCAGAAGTAGTCAATGAACTTAAACGTGATGCCTCAGAGAAGATAACCTTAAAAAAACAATCACTCAAATAATATATTTTATGGAACATCAAGCAACAAACAATCTTCCAACGTTCGATTTGCTGCCTACTTATGTAGCAGAGCTGACAGCCAAAGTAGACCGGATGGAGCAGAAACTGGATAGCATACTGGCACTTATTAAGCCCGAGAAAGAAGACCACGTTATGCTGAACATTCAAGAAGCCAGCAAACTTATCGGTAAGAAAGTAGCTACAATCTATGGGCTTACCAGCCAGCGGGCCATACCTTTCTGCAAGCAAGGCAACAAACTCTATTTCTTCAAGGATGAGCTGCTCAAATGGATAAGCGAAGGTGGCAAGCAGGAAATCGAATCACTATCCGATAAGAGCCGTGAGGTCTTTGAGAAACATTTGGAAATGCTGAAAGCTTCAAAACAAGGTTATTCATCCAAATAAGCAGGTTCTATGACAGCCGAACATGAAGCATACCTGCAAGTGCGCGAGTGTGCGGTCAAGGCCCTGGTTAAATGGGCAACGACCGGAAAAAATGAACTGGCAGCCCGATACCAGACCAATAGATTTCTGGAAGCAAGTGGAGCCAATAATCTGACCATTGGTGGAAAGGAAGGGATAATCGAGCATCGTAAACTTTGTACTTCCGGCTTGGCCATCCGCTGTATAGCACTACTGACCTCCCAAGAATTGGAGAAGGTGGACTGCTTGTTGAAACAAATCGCAATTGATGATGCCCCGATACCCAAAAGAAATCATGCTCTCAGCAGATAAGATTACGGAACATCAAGAAGCTGCCTATACAAGAAGAAAACTCAGAACATCAAGTAACCGTGTTCATTGTCAGGTAATCATTCTGATCAAGTGAACACGGCTATTTGTTTTGGAGCATCACCAACCGCCAAACAATGCTTCATGCGATGGATGTCACAGAGATATGCCAATCGCATTTTTCGTAAACTCCCTAATAGCTGTCTGTTTGTTTCACGAATCAGCAGGACAAGGTATGTCGGTTCTCTATAAAAGAGACTTCAAGTTATCCGGTATGAATGGTGGAAATAGGTGGAGCTCTTGGTTCTACATGATTCGATTACAGCCATCCATCAGTTCATACACCTTGAGTAACCTTATTCCATGAAGTGAAAGTTTCCGGTGTGTATGGTACTTCGTGATTTCGGAACAATGGTTGTAAATACTTTGAAACCGAGTGTAAATGTTTTCACATTCTTCAGTTAATCAGTCGCTTTTACCAAAGTGCTTGTGTTGCATCGGGAAAAGCGGCTTTTTCCGATTTTTCCCAATGTGGTCGAGAGGTATCTGTGGGGCACATTGCCATTTTGCAGGGAAAGCCAAGCAAGTTGTACCCTTGTCATTACAAAACAAGTTTTGTTCTCACAAGGGTCACTTGCCGACTGCTGGCGCAGCGGAGCGATAAATCGCAGTTCGCAGGGCGAAAACGAAGGAAAAGAACACTAATTGCGTGGACTTTTAGCGACTATGATAACAGAGAACTCTGGTAAACAGAAGCGATAAGCTTTGAATTGCATAGACATCGAGACCAAGGTAGCAATTATTTCGATTATTGGGTTTAATGAACCATGGCATCAGTTATCACTGATAAAGTTTTTCCTAAGCCATCGGTTTGATGAATCTTAGAACAAGAAGAAGATGGATGGCTGGGCAACCATACTAAGCTGGCAGCGTTCAGATGATTGAATGCTGCTAAATCATTTTACCAACGACTGATAGTATCGGATTATCTGCATAAACTGGTAGCTTGGTTAGTCGGCTAGTGATTATAAGGCATCATGCTACTTGCGAGCAATGAATTGTAGTTTTCTCATTCTTTAGGATAGCGATAAGGTAAATATTTGGTCAGACATCATACAGCAGTATTTCGCTTAGACTCCTGAATCTTTTGTGCTTGATACAAAGGATAGGGAGATAATGCAACCGATTTACTCCGTGTCTCTGACACCAAGTGCCTCGGTTGGCTCATATTGTGACGCATCACCGGAATAATTCCAATTTGCTCCCAATGAGAGAACCGGGTTCTCCCATTAGGAGCTTTCAGGGAGACGAGATAAAGTGCAGAAAAAAGAATCGGCACATCCGATGTAGCAAGCAGGCTTGCATGAGCGGATATGCCGACGTTACAGATGGCGAAAAGAGAAAGAAGAATCGTTAGTTTGAAGTTCTGGTGGAAGGACTGTGTCCGTTCTTGAACTTCCTTCCCCGTTTGGGTAATCCGGCTTTTTTGTACAGAATTAAATCAGATCCCTTGAAACGGATGGAGGAATTGGGTCTTTCACGGAAGAAAGGCAAAGGCTTTGACAAGTGCTTGATATACTCATAAATCGTACATCGGTGAATGCCTAGGTACCGGGCTGCCTCTCTGATGGAGTAGCTTAGCTCCGGTTTGATGGTAAAAAAATCTATTGACATAACTTACTGCAATTAGGTGTTGTTTACGATGGTAAAATTAGGTCATTCCAATAGTTCAGACAAGTGTTTAACCACCCTGGAAAAGAGGGATTTTGTGAGACTTTGTGGGATTTTGTGAGACCCTTTAAACATCAAATAAATCATTATCAACCAAACATCAAATGAAAATCTATATTTACACGTTGCAGGAAGCATCATTCTCGCTTAGACACATTCATAAGGGTGCAATTGGCCGTTGCTAAAAAAAACGCCCTAATTTTTTTCCGCAAGGTATATTTAAGTGTAGCCAGTGGGTGACTGTTGACACTTCGTTTTTTTACTCAGAATCCTTCTTGAAAACCTCCTCATTATCAATACTTTCTATTTTAAAGAAAAAATAGAGATAAGAATAGTATAAGGGATTTTGTCAACCGCTGGCTATATTTTTTCAGTTAGAATTGATTTTGTCAACGCTTGTCAACGTTTGTCAACGCAGGTGGCTATATTGAAGCTATTGATTTTCAGTTTATTTATGCTTGTCAACACATGGATAGTGCAAAATACCCGGGTTCTAGCTCAGAGGATATGTTTTTTAAGAGCATAAAGTGGTAAAAATACAAGGTGCTCTCTGGCTCATACCTCATGCAACAGCGACCTGAAAATGAAGTAAATGGACAAGGATTGAGCATAAAACATTCTTTTCCCTCTTGTTGAGGGATAATGACAATCAATGAATAAACGCGCCAAAAGAGGGTGAAAAAGCCTCTTTTGGCGCGCCATTGTACCGCTTTTATATTTGGTGCTGAAACCAAAGTTGTAAGATATTCCGATAATGATGTAGAGTAAACTTATTCAATCCATTTCGCTGTTATATTGTATTCAAAAAGATTCTTTTTAGAATTTCGCTTTCGAATAATAACGGATTTTACTTCTGAAAATCCGAGTGCATTCAGCATCTCTTCAATTATTAAATCAGTTTCCACATAGTTCCCATAAAAAGACGAATTGCCTAATATATAATTTAGTGTAGCATTATTGTTTAATCTATTTCGTAAGTTAGAAAAATGAAGATACATATCGTCGAAGAATTTTTTTACATATAATGCCATAGTAATACCATTCTTTGGATCTGCCTTCTCAATCTTTTCGCAAACATCAAGAAGTCGTTTAGGTAGCTGCGTATTAACAGGTTCCCAGGTGCTTAGCTTACTAGTTGCGCTTCCCCAAGTTCCACCGATAGCTTGCCAATCTAAATCTCCGGCTTGTTCTCCCGTTTCTAAAAACTTTAACCAATACATATATGGTCTAAGTTCTCTTATATAACTTATCCTATTAGGGTAAGGAGGAGATGTTATAATTAGGTCATACTTTTCAGGGACTTCCAGGTATCTAGAATCATTTAAAAAGATTTGTACATTACCAGTGAGTTTTTCTTTGGCTGAGTTGAAAATTACATTTAATCGCTCTAAGAACATCAATATTAAAATGCTCTTTTCGTAATTTTGGGTTTCTTCTTTAAATGAAACAGATATATGGTTGAAGTCAGCAGCAGAACAATCTATAACGAGTCTTGCAAAAGCTATCCAGACTAGATTGTGCTCTCCTTTGTCAGTAGGTTCCCCCCACTTGTTGCTTAGATAGTTTCGAATATTCGCAAGTGCATATAAGGTTGATTCACTCCACCATCTGTCAATGTTTCTCATTGGTGGAATCCATACATCTTTATTATCTATGTCTATAGTGATAATGTCTGTACCTATTTTTTGATAAATATCATCCAAACATTTTGAATTGTAATTAGCAGACTTTATCGTACCAAACCAAACCAAAAAAGGATTTATATCGTATAGCGAGCATTTATAGCCCAATTCAGAAGCAACAATGCCAGTAGTTGTAGTACCACAAAATGGGTCTAGTATTGATACGTTTTTATCTACAGATTCGAACAAAGACTCTGCTTGCAATAGCTCTTTTACCAACTTTATGGAATAGGCTGGTGTTAATCGAAGCCATCCGTGTCTTCCTTGTTTTGCATTGTATTTAAATGTATAATCGCTTCTTTGCTTCATACTAGACATTCTTATTAGTTGATTTTACATCGAATAGGTTTTCAAGAATCATACCCACTTCCTTTCTAATTATTGGGGAATTTCTTTCAAAGAAACCTGCCAAATCATACCCTAGAATTTCTTTAGTAAATGAGAATAATGAAGTGTATGGATTTGGCGACTTAGAGCCAATAAGAATACCACAACGATTATTGGTGTATCTCAGCACTATGTCATTGTCTATTTGACTTGAGAATATTGCAAAGACTGGCAAATAGTTGTATGCATATGCAACTGTGGCATTATCTATATCCCCATTTTGTCTTTTACTATCCTTGCTTTTGTATCCCTGTCTAACTTCAAATACAACCCCTTTTAAGTTAGAGGTGTTTATACCAATGATTTGCCCATATTCTCTTATCCAAGAAGCTACCCGTTCCTTAACTAGCGTATCTTTTATATCGTCTAGCTCAAGCCTACCATCTAAAGATAGAACTTTATCTTTACCCGCTTTCGTCTTGGTAATGTATGACCATTTTGAAGATTCATACGATTCATATTTAGCGGTATCACAAAGAATCTCTCTAAAAATTCTTTCGCAGCCTATACCTATTTGTCTGTATATTGAAGTCATGCATCCTGCAGCTTTATGTGCTGTAAACATGTATGGAGAGTCTAGACCTATCCATGCATAAAACGGGTCATTACCATATAATTCCAGAAAATCGTTTAGTTTAAAGCCATCTGTTTTCTGTGAGTGTCCAAATTTAGGATTATATGTAAGGCATTCATATAATGGTTCTAAGAATATCTTTACGTAATTTTCTTCCATGTTAAATTATTGTTTAATATACAATCTGCAAAGATAGCACTTTCTATTCGATTATAGATTGCATAATTTGAAATTCCTAAATAAACACTCGTGTAATGGTGCTTTTTCTTCATCCCCCCAAAAAAACAATCCAATTCAACAAATAAACATTACTTTATCTGTTTTCAAAGAGCAGATAATCAATAATTTATTCTATTGATGCAAATCGCCAGCATTTGCCTATCATCAACGACCATTTTTGTACCTCAGCTTTTATAACATAATTGAAAATCAGCTATATAAGCAATTCCACATGAACAGTGTGGTACGTCAGCTTCTGGAACAGAATACGGATGTGGTCATGGTGGATACGGGTGATTCCTACGAAGGTA
>ERZ1673693.1201-NODE-1201-length-21329-cov-12.141722_pt1 | contig 21329 bp, 15 predicted proteins | sample MGYA00580223_ERZ1673693 | MGnify/ENA primary metagenome ERZ1673693 (study PRJEB41218, sample SAMN15661741) | gut metagenome | host: Homo sapiens | place: Canada: London | collected 2015-08-20/2019-03-30 | study: EMG produced TPA metagenomics assembly of...
TCAGCAGCCGCATGGTCACGCGGGTGTCCTCGGCGGCCACGAAGTCCGCCGCGCCGAAGGTGGCGGCCACGCGGGGCGGCATGTCGTCCAGATTGCCGATGGGGGTTGCCACGATATAAAGAATACCGGCCATGATTGACCTCCCTGATGTTGTTATTTTATTTCTCCGTACATCGCCGCCCCGGCGGTGATGAGCACATCCGGTTCGATGCGCAGGCCGGTGCGGCGGTTTTTCTGGGCTTCCACAAGAAAAAGCCACGGTGCGGCGTCAGGCTTATTCTTCACAAAGGCCAGACGCTTCGGCTCGAGGCGGTGCGCCCGCAGCACAGCCAGCACCTCGGCCAGGCGCTCGGGCCGATGGCAGAGGGAAAGCTTTCCGCCGTCCTTCAGCAGGCGAAAACCACAGGCGCAGACATCCTCGAGGGTGCAGTCCGTCTCGTGGCGGGCCGTGGCACGGCCCGCGTCGGTGCTCTGCGGCCCGGCGGTAAAGTAGGGCGGGTTGCAGGCGCAGACATCGAACTGGCCCTCCCCTTCCCGGAAGGTGCGCAGGTCGGTGAGATAAGGGGTGATGTGCTCGATGCCCTGCGCGGCCACAGCCTCCTGTAAGAGCGCACTGGCCTCGGGCTGCAATTCCACGGCGGCGCAGAGGCCGCGATGGCCCCGGTCGTGCCACTCAAGGCTCACGATGCCGCAGCCGGAGCACAGGTCTGCCGCCTTCTGGCTGCGCCGCGGCTCGCAGAAGCGGGCCAGCAAAAGCGCGTCCGAGCCGAACCGGTGGACGGTGGAGCAGTATACTTCTGTTTTATTATACAAAATCTCGGTAGAATGTTCCATATGCCCAGCCGAAATCCTCCGACAAAATATTGTGTCCCGAAAGATGAAAAAATTATGCAAGAAAGAAAAGCAGCAGACCCGCCTGGCAGGTCTGCTGCTTTTGATGCGTTATTCGCGCGCTATCTGCTAAAAATTATTCAGCGGTGATAGCACCGGTGGGGCAAGCGCCCTCGCAAGCGCCGCAATCGATGCAAGCGTCTGCGTTCACAACTGCAACGCCGCCTTCAACAGCGACTGCACCAACGGGGCAAGCGCCCTCGCAAGCGCCGCAGCCAACACATGCGTCAGAAACCTTGTGTGCCATAATAGAACTCTCCTTTATCTCCCCGTGCTCAGTATTTATGAAGAAATCTGCCCCTGCACGGCTCTGGCAGACCCCTCGGAAATCGTATCCTTGACTGCATTCTAACAAAGCCGTTTCAAAAAGGCAAGACTAACTGTACCCGCCCAAAGGCAATTTTTCGTTTTTTGGTGGGTTGCACAAAAGCACAGGCTAACTTTTGGAGAAATTTGAAGAGGTTTTTTGGCGAAAATCACGAAGCAAAGTTAGTTTTGACAGACTAACTGTTCGGAGACTCCGCCATTTCCAGCCTCTTATTTTTTATCTTTTCTGCCGCAGCCGGGGCAGGACGAGGTGCCGTCGGCGTTGGCCGAAGCCACCACCGGGGCAGGGTCGCGCACGCCGGAATAATCGTCGTCCGGGTCGGGGCGGCGGGGTGCGCGCTTGCCGCCGGAGATATACTCGCAGACGCTCACCTTATAGTACCGGGGCGCGAAGGCCTCGGTGCCGCAGCGCACCCGCAGATAGCCGGAGATGGGGTTGACCTCGAGCACAGTGCCAAGGCCGTCCGGCGTGCGGACAGTGCTGCCCACCATGGGCATGATGCTGTTCAGGTACTCGTAGGCGCTCTCCTCGTAAGCCAGGCAGCACATCAGGCGGCCGCAGGCACCACTGATCTTGGTCGGGTTGAGGGAAAGACCCTGCTCTTTTGCCATCTTGATGGAGACGGGCTGAAAGTCTTTCAGGAAGCGGCTGCAGCAGAAGGGCTGGCCGCAGATGCCCAGACCGCCTATCATCTTGCTCTCGTCGCGCACGCCGATCTGGCGCAGCTCGATGCGGGTGTGGAAGATGCCGGCCAGGTCCTTGACCAGCTCACGGAAGTCCACACGGCCATCGGCGGTGAAATAGAACATGATCTTGGAGCGGTCGAGGGTGTATTCGGCCTCCACCAGCTTCATCTCCAGCCCGTGGCGGGCGATGCATTCCTGGCAGGTGTGGTAGGCGCGCTTTTCGTCCTCACGGTTCTGGCGCATCCGGCGCACATCCACGCTGTCGGCCATCCGGGTGATGGGCTTGAGGGCCTTGGGAACAGCGGAGTCGGCGATCTCCTTCACGCCCTGCACCACTTCGCCGCACTCCACGCCCCGGGCTGTCTCGACGATAACATAGTCGCCGGTCTTGATGGGGGTGTCTGCGGGGTCAAAATAATAGGTCTTGCCGTTGTCCTTGAAACGGACGGATATAACTTTCTTCATAGCATTCCTCTTTGGGGTCGTATCGAACGTATATAAGCCCGGAAAATGGGCCTTATGTAGTCTGGATAGGCGCTGTGCCTGAAATTGCGATAAAATTCCATTCTGCATTCTAGTATAGCATAATCCGGCCCGTATTTCCACGAAATATGGCAAGAAAGTAGCCGGGATATTCCCATTGACTTCCTAAACTAAGGTGATTTAAGGAAAGTTTTGTTAAAGATTGACTTCAGGACTATTGCAAGGGGGATTCCCTTGTGTATAATAGGAATGATAAGAAGCGTTCAGAGGGTACTGCTGTGGTTGCGGCGTACCTCTTGCCGCGCGGCGGCATAAAAAAGAAATGGATAGGAAATCATGGAAAAATTCAGTGTCAAAAAGCCGTTCACCATCCTTGTTGCGGTCATCATGGTCCTGCTGCTGGGCTTCGTGTCCATCACGAACCTGCAGACGAACCTTCTGCCCGACATCAGCACGCCATACCTCATGGTGGTCACCGTCTACCCCGGTGCCAGCCCGGAGCGTGTGGAGTCAGAAGTCTCCGATGTGATGGAGAACGCGCTGGGTACAGTGTCCGGCGTCGAGAGCATCACAGCGACCTCGGCAGAAAACTACAGCCTTCTGCTCATGAAATTCGCCGAAGGCACCGACATGAACAGCGCGATGGTCAAGACCTCCAACAAGGTGGATCAGACCGCGACCAGTCTGCCCAGCACCTGTCTGACCCCCTCCATCATCGAGTACAGCCTGAACATGAACGCCTTTATGACGGTGGCTGTCAGCCGGGAGGGCAGCGATGTCTACGATCTGTCGGACTTCGTGGATAACACCCTCGTGCCTTATGTGGGCCGCACCAGCGGCGTTTCCAGCGTGTCGGCCAACGGCCTCATCGAAAAGATGGTGCAGGTGCAGCTGAATCAGGATAAGATAGACGAAGTGAACGCCCGCCTGCTGGAACTCATCGACACCCAGCTGGCCGACGCCCGCGCTCAGCTCGACGCCGCGGAGGCGCAAATCGCCGAGGGCCGCGCCGAGTATGAAAAACAGCTGAAAAACTTCGGCAACACCGTCTCCGATACGGTCATGGCAGAGATGGGTACGGAGGTGGCCGACGCCGTCACCGTCGTGCGCGACCAGGCGCAGGCTTTGCTGAACAGCGTCAACCAGCTCATCGGCGTGGTCAATGAACCGGAGATCCAGCAGGCTCTCATCGACGTCCGCGACGGCCTGCAGCGTGTCGTGGACCAGTTCAACCAGACCGGTATGCGGGACATCGACTCCCTCATCGAGATCGTCGGCGAGCTGCGCGACATCACCGATAGGCTCACCGCCGCTCTGCAGGAGCTGCAGGGCCGTCTGGGTACCAGCGACGGCACCGTCTCCGACCTTGCCGACGAGCTGGAAGTCTCCAACAGCCTGAGCACCATTTATAAGACTCTGGACGAGGTCATCAAAGCCATGGACAATGTCCCCGGCCTGCTGAACCAGTTCTCCGTCGCTCTGGGCAGCTATTCCAGCCAGCAGCTCAGCGCCTATATGCGCTTTACCGAGGCCCGCGAGATGCTCAAGGACTATGAGAACCAGCTGGAAGACGCCAAGCAGCTCTACGAGGAGAGCAAGGAAAAGGCCCTTGCCAGCGCCGATGTGGCCAAGCAGCTGGACATCAAGACCCTCGCCCAGCTCATCTACGCTCAGAACTTCTCGATGCCTGCCGGCTACGTCGCCGATAAGAGCGGCGAGTCCTGGCTGCTGAAGGTCGGCGAAGAGTACGACAGCGTTTCGGACATCGAGGGCGCACTTCTGCTCCACGTCGATGGCTTCGGCGATGTCCGCCTCTCCGATGTGGCCGACGTGGCCGTCATCGACAACGCCGAGGCCAGCTACACCCGCCTGAACGGGGAGCGGGCCGTGGTGCTGAAAATTTTCCGCAACGCCAATTCCAGCGCCAGCAGCGTCTCGGACGGCTGCCTGAATGCCTTCAAGGAGCTGCAGGCTCAGTATTCTGACCTTCACGTCGTCGTCCTGTCCAATCAGGGCAACTACATCACCATCATCGTCAACAGCATCATCAGCAGTATGCTGGTGGGCGCTGCGCTGGCCATCATCGTGCTGGCCATCTTCCTGAAGGACATCAAGCCCACCCTCGTGGTCGGCGTCAGTATCCCGCTGTCCGTCCTGTTCGCCGTCGTTCTGATGTACTTCACCGGCCTCGACATGAACATCATGACGCTGGCAGGCCTGTCGCTGGGCGTCGGTATGCTGGTGGATAACTCGGTCGTCGTCATCGAGAACATCTACCGTCTGCGGGGCCGGGGCGTACCGGCGGCCCGCGCCGCCGTGCAGGGCGCTCGTCAGGTAGGAATGTCGGTCGTGGCCTCTACCCTTACTTCGGTCTGCGTCTTCCTGCCGGTGGTGTTCGCCTCCGGCACGGTGCGCAGCCTGCTGCAGCCCATGTCCATGTGCATCGGCTACTGCCTGATGGCCTCTCTCATCGTAGCCATCACCGTCGTGCCTGCCGCTGCTTCCACTGTCCTGAAAAAGGCTGAGCCGAAGCGTCTGGTCTGGTTCGAAAAGATTCAGGATAAGTATGCCCACAGCCTCGAGTGGTGCCTGCAGCACCGCGCTCTGCCGCTGCTGGCCGCTGTCGTGTTGCTGGCCTTCTGCGGCTGGAAGGTCTTCTCCATGGGCGTCGTCCTTCTGCCCGAAATTTCCAGCAATGAGGCTACCATTGCCCTCTCTACCGACGACGGCCTGACCAAAGAGGAATCCTACGGTGTGGCCGGACAGGTCGTCGAGGCCGTCATGGCCGTGGACGGCGTGGAAGAGGTGGGCGTCACCACCGATACCACTGTGGCCGGCATCGACATCGGCCAGCTGGGCCTGCCCAGCGCTATTACCGACCTGCTGAGCGCCGCCAACAGCTACGGCAGCTACCAGTTCAACGTCATGCTGGACGAATCACTGTCCTCTACCCGGATCGCCGCCGTGGAGCAGGCCCTGAATGATGCCGTTTCCGGCGTCGAGAACTGCACCGGCACCGTCGAGATCAGCGGTATGCAGGACCTGACCAGCCAGCTGAGCAGCGGCCTCTCTGTCAAGATCTACGGCCCCGACGCCGATACCATTACCGCACTGGGCGATAAGGTCGTCCAGATGGTCAACGACACCGAGGGCTTCGCCAATGCCGCCACCGGCCTCGGTCAGGGCGATGCGACCATCAATCTGGACATCGACCGCGACAAGGTCCGCGCCTATGGCCTGACGGTTGCGCAGGTCTACCAGCAGATCGCCGCCAAGCTCACCACCACCACGACGGCGGAGACGCCCGTCACGGTAGACGGCTCCACCATGAAAGTCCAGATCAGCGATAATCTTGACCCTATGACCAAGGAAAACATGATGGACATGACCTTCACCACCAGCGTCATGGACGCCACCGGCACCACCACCACCGGCACCTGCACGCTGGGCGATATTGCTTCCTGGACGACGGGTACTGCCCCCGACTCCATCACCAGCGAGAACCAGACCCGCTACATCACGGTGACGGCAGACACGCTGGACGGCTACAATACCACGGTCCAGTCCCGCGTGCTGCAGAAGACGCTGGACGCCTTCGCCCTCACCGATGAGATGCCCGAGGGCTGCTCCTTCTCGCTGGGCGGCGAGTCCTCCACCGTCAACCTGATGGTCGACGAGATGGTGCAGTGGATGGCTCTGGCCCTGCCCTTCGTCTATCTGGTCATGGTGGCTCAGTTCCAGAGCCTGCTGTCCCCCTTCATCGTCCTGTTCACGGTGCCGCTGGCCTTCACTGGCGGCCTGCTGGGTATGCTGGTCACCGGCCAGCAGCTGACCATGATCTCCCTGATGGGCTTCATCGTCCTGATGGGTACCGTCGTCAACAACGGCATCGTCTTCGTGGACTACGCCAATCAGCTGCGTCTGGGCGGCCTGGAGCGCCGTGCGGCCCTTGTCGCCACCGGCAAGACCCGTATGCGTCCTATCCTCATGACCACCTTGACCACCGTTCTGGCCATGCTACAGATGGTGTTCAGCAACGATATGGCGAGCCAGCTCATGAGCGGCATGGCCATCGTCATCATCTGCGGCCTGAGCTATGCCACCCTGATGACCCTGTACATCGTCCCCATCCTCTACGACATCCTCTTCAAGAAGCCGCCGCTGGTGGTCGATGTAGGTGACGACGGAATGGACGACATTCCCGATGATGCCGCCGAGTATATCGCGCAGTCGAACGCCGCCGAGGCTCAGCCGGAAGCATAATTTTATACAGATTCAAAAGGGAGCTGTTGCATTTTGCAGCAGCTCCCTTTTCTGTTTCGCAATATGTCCAAAAAATCTCTCGAAATTTTGGAAGATAAATCTAAAAGCATTCTCACGCAAGTCTGGAAAACTGTGCTATAATCATAATTATGGACGAGGTCGGGGCTGCGCTGCCCTGACCGAAAATAATGAAGAAGGAGGCGAGCCTTATGGCACAGTTCCGCTCCAAGCCCTTTGGTGTGACCAAAAACGGCGATAAGGTGGATGAATACATCATCTCCAATCCCGGTGGACTTGAGGTCAGCGTGCTGAACTATGGCTGTGTGATCAAAAATCTCTTCGTCCCTACAAAAACGGGTCCGGTGGATGTGGTCGTCGGACACGACACCCTCGCCGACTATGAGGCGGATTTCAACTCATCCGGCAGCACCTGCTGCGGTGCGTTCGTGGGCCGGTACGCCAACCGCATTGAAAATGCGGAATTTTCTCTCAGCGGGAAGACCTACAAGCTGGAAGCCAACAATGGCAAAAATCACCTGCACGGCACCTTCCCCCGCAAAATTTACGATGTGAAGATGTTCGGCGACACCCTTTTGATGGAGACCGAAAGCCCGGCGGGCGAAGACGGTTTCCCCGGAAATCTGAAGGTCAGTGTGCGGTATATCCTCACGCCGGACAACACCCTGCGGATGGACTACCGTGTGTCCACTGACGAGGACACCATCATCAACCTGACCAACCACACCTACTTCAACCTCGACGGCGGCGGCAATGTGCTGGGCCAGAAGCTCCGCATTTACGCTTCCAACTACCTCGAGAGCAACAACGAGACCTGCCCCACGGGTAAGATCCTGCCTGTGGACGGTACGCCGATGGACTTCCGCACCGGAAAGCCTCTGGGACGCGACCTCGACACCGGCTTCTACCAGACCACCATGGCGGGCGGCGGCTTCGACCACTGCTATGTCCTCGACAGGCCCCGGGGTGCCAGCCAGAGCCTCTGCGCCTGGGCGTCCAGCGACAAGACCGGCATCAGCATGAAGATGTACACCACCCAGCCGGGCATCCAGCTCTACACCGGCAACTTCCTGCAGGACTGCCCCTCCCCCGGCAAGGGCGGCGTCCCGCTGGAAAAGTACGGCGGCTTTGCCCTTGAGACCCAGCATTTCCCCTGCAGCCCCTCTCACCCGGAGTTCCCGACGACGGTGCTGCGGGCAGGCAAAGTCTTCCGCGCCAACACTACGCTCCGCTTCTTCACCGGCCGTCAGTGCGGCCGTTTGTAAGCAAATATCAGCCGCAGCAAAGGGCAGCTCTCTTGCGGGAGCTGCCCTTTGCTGTTTTTTGCGTGTCCTCTCCATGCCTTGCGGACTAAAAATCTTTGCAGTTCATCAGACTGGCTGAAAAGATGCAACAAAAATACATTTTAATAAAAAAGCCGGTACTTGATTCTCTGTGCAAAAAGCGGTATCCTTTAGGCAGGCAGAGCACAAGGGCTCTGTGCGAAGCAACATTTGGAACAAGAGAGGTACTGGACATGGCTATTTTGGTTTCCGGCGGCGCAGGCTACATCGGCAGCCACACCTGCATCGAGCTTCTGAATGCCGGCTACGACGTCGTCGTGGCGGACAATTACTATAATGCATCCCCTGTGGTCCTCGACCGCGTCAAGCAGATCACCGGCAAGGACTTCCGCTTCTATCAGGCCGATATGACCAAACACGAGGATGTGGAGAAGATCTTCGCCGAGTGTCCCGACATCACGGCGGTCATCCAGTTCGCAGCCTATAAGGCCGTTGGCGAGAGCGTGTCCAAGCCCATCGAATACTACTACAATAACCTCAACTGCACGCTGGTCATCCTGGATGTGATGCGCAAGCACAACTGCCACAACTTCGTGTTCAGCTCTTCCGCCACCGTCTACGGCGACCCCGCCAGTGTGCCGATCACCGAGGACTTCCCCGTGGGTGCCACCACCAACCCCTACGGCACCACCAAGGCCATGACCGAGCGCATCCTCACCGATGTCTGCAAGGCTGACCCCACCCTGAACGTGGCTCTGCTGCGCTACTTCAACCCCATCGGCGCCCACAAGTCCGGCCTCATCGGCGAGGACCCCAACGGCATCCCCAACAACCTCATGCCCTACATCGCCAAGGTGGCTGTGGGCAAGCTGGAAAAGGTCCATGTCTTCGGCAATGACTACCCCACCCCCGACGGCACCGGCGTCCGCGACTACATCCATGTCGTGGACCTGGCCCGCGGCCATGTCTGCGCCATCAAGAAGCTGGAAACGAACTGCGGCCTCTTCATCTGCAACCTCGGCACCGGCAAGGGTTACAGCGTGCTGGATGTCATCCACGCCTTCGAGAAGGCCTGCGGCAAGCCCATCCCCTACGTCATCGATGCCCGCCGCCCCGGCGACATCGCCGAGTGCTATGCTGACCCCACCAAGGCCAGGAATGAGCTTGGCTGGGTGGCTGAGTACGGCATCGAGGAAATGTGCGCCGACAGCTGGAACTGGCAGAAGAAGAACCCTGACGGCTACCACAGCGCAAACTGAATAAAAAACGATAAGAGCCTGTACGGCGGGGACTTCCCGGGTACAGGCTCTTATTTTTTGCACTTTTTCGGATATTCGAGGATGGCGGCATGATTTTTTTCAGAGAACAGTTCAGAACAGCCCCGTTTCTCTTGACAACGCCGGAAAGTTAGCCTATATTACTGTTGTTAATGCAAACTAACAAACGCGCTCGAGAGGAACATTCCATATGACGTTGAAAGATTTGAACATCGGCGAGACCGCCGTGGTCGGGACCGTGGGCGGCGAAGGCGCTCTGCGGCAGCATTTTCTGGATATGGGGCTGATCCCCGGTGAGGAGGTCACGCTGGTCAAATTTGCCCCGATGGGCGACCCGATGGAGCTGAGTATCCACGGCTACGAACTGACCCTCCGGCTGGACGATGCCGCCCGCATCGGGGTCACTCTGGCCAAAGCCCCGGCGGCGAAAAAGGCGGCGGCAGAAAGTGAAAAGCCGGTGGAGCACCCGGGCCTCGGCGAAGGCGGACGCTACCACACCAAAAAGGGCGAGAACCCTCTGCCTGACGACACGACCCTTACCTTTGCGCTGGCGGGCAACCAGAACTGCGGCAAGACGACCCTCTTCAACCAGCTCACCGGCTCCAACCAGCACGTCGGCAATTTCCCGGGTGTGACGGTGGACCGCAAGAGCGGTGCGATCCGGAATAACCCGAATACGGAGGTCACAGACCTGCCCGGCATCTACTCCATGTCGCCCTATACCAGCGAAGAGATCGTGACCCGGCAGTTCATCATCGGCGAGAAGCCCACGGGCATCATCAATATCGTGGACGCCACCAACATTGAGAGGAATCTGTACCTCACCATGCAGCTCATGGAGCTGGATACGCCGATGGTGCTGGCGCTGAACATGATGGACGAGATGCGCGGCAACGGCGGCACTGTCCGCATCAATAAGATGGAGGCCATGCTGGGCATCCCGGTCGTGCCGATCTCTGCGGCAAAGAACGAGGGCGTGGACGAGCTGGTGGATCATGCGCTCCATGTCGCAAAGTATCAGGAGCGGCCGGGCCGGATGGATTTCTGCAGCGAGGAGGATCACGGCGGCGCAGTCCACCGCTGCATCCACGGCATCATCCACCTGATCGAGGATCATGCCGAGGCCGCAGGCATCCCGGTGCGCTTTGCGGCCACAAAGCTCGTGGAGGGTGACCAGCGCATCGAGGCGGCCCTGAAGCTCGACCAGAACGAAAAAGAGATGATCGAGCACATCATCGTCCAGATGGAGCAGGAGCGGGGTCTGGACCGCGCCGCCGCCATCGCGGATATGCGGTTCCACTTCATCCACCAGCTGGTGGAGCAGACCGTCGTGAAGCCCCGCCAGAGCAAGGAGCAGCTCCGCTCGGCCCAGATCGACCGGTTCCTCACGGGCCGCTATACCGCCATCCCGGCCTTTGTGGGCATCATGGCGCTGGTGTTCTACCTCACCTTCGGCGTCATCGGTCTGGCGCTCCAGAACCTGCTGGAAGTGGGCATTGATGCCCTGACCGCCGCGGTGGACTCCACCCTCACGGCGTGGAACGTCAACGCAGCCGTCCACTCGCTGGTCATCGACGGCATCTTCACCGGTGTGGGCAGTGTGTTGAGCTTCCTGCCCATCATCGTGACCCTGTTCTTCTTCCTCTCTCTGCTGGAGGATACCGGATACATGGCCCGCGTGGCATTCGTGATGGATAAGCTTCTCCGCCGCATCGGCCTCTCGGGGCGCAGCATCGTGCCAATGCTCATCGGCTTCGGCTGCACCGTCCCCGGCGTCATGGCCAGCCGCACCCTGCCCTCGGAGCGCGACCGCAAAATGACCATCCTGCTCACCCCCTTTATGAGCTGCTCGGCCAAGCTGCCCATCTACAGCCTGTTTGCGGCGGCCTTCTTCCCGGAGCACGCGGCTCTGGTGATGGTCAGCCTCTATTTCCTCGGCATTGCGGTGGGTATTCTGATGGCCATCCTGCTGAAGAGCAGTGTCTTTAAGGGCGAGGCCGTCCCCTTTGTGATGGAGCTGCCCAACTACCGCCTGCCCGGCCTCAAGAATGTGGTCCAGCTGCTCTGGGAAAAGGCCCGCGATTTCCTCCAGCGCGCCTTTACGGTCATCTTTGTGGCGACCATCATCATCTGGTTCCTGCAGAGCTTCGACCTGCGGTTCAGCCTCACCGCTGACCCGCAGCAGAGCATCCTTGCATGGCTGGCCAGCGGTATCGCGCCGCTGTTTGCGCCACTGGGCTTTGCCGACTGGCGGGTGTCTACGGCCCTGATCACCGGCTTTATGGCCAAGGAGAGCGTCGTTTCGACCCTCACCATCCTCTATGGCTCCTCTGCGGCCTTTGCCGCCGCGCTGTCCCCGGCGGCGGCTGCACCCCTGCTGGTGTTCTGCCTGCTCTATACGCCCTGCATCGCGGCGGTGGCCTCGGTCAAGCGGGAGCTGGGCGGCAAGTGGGCGTTTATCATGGTGGCAAATCAGTGCATCGTAGCATGGCTGGCGGCCTTCGGCACGCGGCTCATCATGATGCTGTAAAGAAAACGGAAACAGGGAGCGGCCTGCAAGATGCAGGCCGCTCCTTTTCTCTTGACAATCGCTGCGTTTTTGTGCTATTATTACTTCAAATTTGAATGATACAATTTTGAATCACAAGGAGGCGTCCCATGAATACCCCGGGCATCGAATTTGGGCGGAAAACCTCGGCGGCTTACGCCGCCCTCTGCAAGCCCCTGTGCCAGAAGCTCCATCTGCCCCAGACGGCTTTTGACATCCTGATGTTCCTCGCCAACAACCCTGGCTACCAGACCGCCAGCGACGTGGTGGAGGTGCGCAAACTGAAAGCAAACCTTGTCTCGGTGAACATAGACCGTCTGGTGCAGGAGGGCTACCTCGTCCGCGAGGCTGACCCCGGCGACCGCCGCCGCACCCTGCTGCGCTGCACCGAAAAAGCCTGCCCCATCATTGAGCAGGGCCGGGCCTTGCAGGAGGAATTTGGTGCGCGTCTGCTGGAACACACCAATGAAGCACAGCGAAAGGCGTTCTTCGAGACGATGGACATCATAAATAAGAATCTGGACGCCATTCTGGAAGGAGAAGCATGAACATTTTATTTACGATCTTAGTCGCCTTTTTCGCCGGCATGGGCGCGGGCCTCGGCACCGGCTTTGCGGGCATGAGCGCGGCGGCTGTCATCAGCCCCATGCTCATCACCTTTCTGCATATGGACCCCTATATGGCCGTGGGCATCGCCCTCTCGTCGGATGTGCTGGCCAGCGCCGTCTCGGCCTACACCTACCATAAAAACAAGAACCTCGACATCAAAAACGGCCTCATCATGATGGTGAGCGTGCTGGTGTTCACGGTGGTGGGCAGCTGGGTGGCCAGTCTGCTCCCCTCGGCCACGATGGGCAGCTTCTCGGTGTTCATGACCTTCCTGCTGGGCATCAAGTTCATCGTCCGGCCCGTCATGACCACCAAAGAGGCCATGCAGGGCGTCAGCGCAAAGAAGCGGGCCATCCAGTCCATCGTCTGCGGCATCCTCATCGGCTTCATCTGCGGCTTTATCGGCGCAGGCGGCGGCATGATGATGCTCCTCATCCTCACCAGCGTCCTCGGCTACGAGCTGAAAACGGCTGTGGGTACCAGCGTGTTCATCATGACCTTCACGGCCCTGACCGGAGCTGTCAGCCACTTTGCCATCGGCGGCGCACCGGACTGGCACGTCTGGGTGCTCTGCGTCGTCTTCACCCTGCTGTGGGCGCGCATCGCGGCGGTCTTTGCCAATAAGGCCGATGCCAAGACCCTCAACCGCGCCACCGGCATCATCCTCGTCATCCTCGGCGTGGTGGTCATGGGCTTCAACTGGCTCAGCTGACCGTATCCGGACAAAAAGAAATGCCTGTGCGGCAGATGCTGCACAGGCATTTTTAATGTTCTTTTAACGGACGAACTCGACCTCAACGTCGCCGTTCTTGGTGGCGAGGTTCAGCTTGTTGGGGGCATCTGCATTCTGCTGCAGGGTGTCCTTGCCGAAGAAGACGAAGTTCTTGTCGCTGGCGTCGGAGACGCGGATCTTGCCGCCGCCTGCGGCCAGCTCAAAGCCGTAAGAGCTGCCGCTGCCGATCACAGAGCCGGTGATGCTGCCGTTCTGCACCTTGGCGTTGCAGACGTTGGCAGAGATGTTTTCCAGCTTGAGGGTGCCGCTGTTCTGGATGGTGGCGGCCACATTCTGGGAGGTGACGCCGCTCATGGTGATCTTGCCGTTGCGGGTAGTACCGCTCAGGGTGGAGCCGTTGAAGTTCGATACCTCGATGCGGCCATTGTCGGTGGTGAGGCTAGCGGTCTGTGCCGAAACGCCGTTCAACGTGATGCTGTCGTTGGTGGTGCTGACGGTGATGTTTGCCAGCGTCTGGCGGGGTACCTGCAGCGTCAGGGTGCAGCTGCGGGTGTCCTCACTCTGGATGATGAGGGAAGCGTTGGGCTCCCGGGTCTTGGTCACGGTGAGGGTGCTGCCCGCCACCGTGAAGTCGTAGAGCTTGGAGCTTTCAAAGGCGTAGCTCGAGGTGTAGGTGTAATCGGCGCGGATGTGGTCGATGTCGGCGGCCTGCAGAATGACCGCAGCGCTGTTGTCCTGCACCACGATGGCGTTGATGCCGGCCGGTGCGTCATAGCTGGCGCTGTAAGTGGCCACAGGTGCTGCCGCGCCGCAGAAGAGCGCAGCCGCCGTGACAGCTGTCAGAAGAGCGAGAAGAAACTTTTTCATAAGGAAAACCTCCTGTCGCAATAAAATAGATGAGCGGAATGTCCCGCAGAAGATTTTACTTTATCCGTCCGGGCCGCAGCTGCGGCTCGGATAGAATTTCTCACCTTAAAAATACCGCAGCAGAGAAAAAAAGTCAAGAGAGAAAAAATGAACAATAAAAAACGCCTGCACAGTGGTGCAGGCGCAAAAGCAGGATAAATTATTTTTCTTCGATGGTGGAGTGCTCGATGACATAGTCGGCAGCGCGGCGGATGCCCTCGTTGCGGCGGATGGCCTCCACGTTGGATGCAGCCTTGACTTCCTCGAGGGTCTTCTTGGTGCGCTCAGCGCGCTCAGACAGTGTCTTGTCGATGTCCTCCTCAGTGGGAACGAGGTTCTCGTTCTGAGCGATCTGCAGCAGGGCCATCCGGGCGCGGGTGTTCTTCTCCGCAGCAGTGTGGACAGCGGCAGTGAAGCTCTCGCGGGTCTGATGGATCTGGCTCAGGTAGCGGTCGAGGCTCAGGCGCTGCATCTGCAGCTGCTGCTGGATCTGCTCCATCTCCTGCTGATAGGCACTCTCGACGAGAACGCTGGGCAGCTCGCCCTCAGCGGCTGCGGCCAGCTGGGTGAGGATGGCGTCCTTAGCGCGGTTGAGCGCGGCGGCGTGTTTATTGTCGTGGAGCTGCTGACGGATCTGGGCGCGGAACTCGTCCATGGTGTCCACATTGGCAGCCTTCTTGGCAAAATCGCTGTTCAGTGCGGGCAGCTGGCGGACGCAGACGTCGTGCAGCTTGATTTTGAAGACCACGGGCTTGCCGGCCAGGTCCTTGACGTGGTAGCGTGCCGGGAAGGTGACGAAGATGTCAAACTCCTCGCCGCCCTTGTGGCCGAGGATGCCTTCCTCGAAGCCGGGGATCATCCGGCCGCTGCCCAGCTGCAGGGTCTGGTTCTGGGCGGTGCCGCCGTTGAAGGGCTTGCCTTCCAGCAGGCCCTCGTAGTCGATGTGGACGATGTTGCCCTTGACGGCCGGACCCTTGTGAGGCACCAGCTCAGCGGCCATGGCGCGGCGGCGCTCCAGCACAGCGTCGATCTCCTTGTCGGTGACTTCCGGGGTGACGCACTCGGTCTTGAAGCCGGTGGTCTGGGTCAAGTTCAGCTCGGGCTGCAGGGCGGTGGTGGCAGTGGCCACAAAGCCCTCGTCCTTTTTCACGCTGACCAGGTCGTAGACCGGCTCGTCCACAGCGTGGAAGCTATGTTCTGCCATCGCTGCGTCGTACAGGGCCGGGACATCCTTGTCCATCAAATCGTTGATGGCGTCGTACCAGAAGGTGTGCTCGCCGCGGTCGGCCTCGATCTGGGCGCGGTCAGCCTCGCCCTTGGCAAAGCCCTTGATGGTGTACGTTGCGCGGGTGCGCTCGTACACGGCGTTGGACGCAGCTTCCAGCTCCTCAGCCGAAGCGCTGAAAGTCATTTTGCAGACACTCTTTTCGGGAGTTTCCACGCTTACCAGTTTCATAGGTTCTACCCTCCGTGCTGCCCCCTGAAAGGGCAAGATTCAAAACATTATGAAGTTATTATAGCACAATAAGCTCAAAAGCGGTATAATAAAAAGAAAGAAAATCTGTTCTTTTGTCAGCGAATGGAGTCCCGTGCGCTGCAAAACGGAAGGAAGTGTACACCTCATGCGTTTGTTTGACGTTCTCGGGCCGGTGATGATCGGCCCCTCCTCCAGCCATACGGCGGGTGCAGCCCGCATTGGATATACGGCTCAGAAGCTGCTGGGTGACATCCCCGCCGAGGCGGACATTGGGCTCTACGGCAGCTTTGCCACCACAGGCCGGGGCCACGGCACCGACCGTGCGCTGGTGGCGGGTCTGCTGGGTCTCCGCCCAGACGACCCCCGCCTGCCCGACAGCTTCGCGCTGGCCGAGGAGGCCGGCATGAAGTTCACCATCCATCCGGTGGAGCTCCGTGCCGCCCACCCGAATACGGCGGTGCTTACCTTAAAGAGTAAGGCGGGCCGGATCCTCGTTCTGAAGGCGGCCTCTGTGGGCGGCGGACGCATCCGCGTGACTGAGATCGACGGTGTGCCTGCCGACTTTGGCGGTGACAGCAACACCCTTATCATCCATAACGAGGACACCCCCGGCTGCATCGCCGAGGTCACTATGTCGCTGGCCCAGCGCCGCATCAATATCGCGTCCATGCAGGTGTTCCGCGCCGCGACGGGCGGCTACGCCGTTATGGTGCTGGAATGCGACTCCCACATCCCCCACGTGCTGGAACAGCAGATGGCCGTGATGCCGGGCATCCGCAAAGTTACCTGCCTGAACATCGACGAGCCGGAAGAATGCGAGGAGGGCTGAGAAGTGTCGTTTTTATCCTGTGAAGAGATGCTGGCCGCTGCCCGCAGCCAGAATATTTCCCTTTCGGAGGCCATCCTCCGCAGCGATTTAGCCGAGAGCCGCCTCACCGAGGCCCACAGCCGGGAGATGATGCACCACCTCTGGCAGGTGATGCAGGCCACCAGCCGGGACTATGACCCGGCCCAGCGCAGCCGAAGCGGCCTTTCGGGCGGCGATGCGGCCAAGGTGGAGCAGGCCCATCAAGAAGGAAAGAGCCTTGGCGGTGATTACCTCGCCGCAGTGACTGCCGAAGCTCTCAAGACCGCCGAGTGCAACGCCTGCATGAAGCGCATCGTCGCTGCCCCCACGGCGGGCAGTTGCGGCGTCCTGCCCGCTGTTCTGCTGCCGCTGGCCCGCAGCGGCGAGGCCAACGAAGAGTCCATTTGCGACGCCCTCTATGTCGCCGCCGGGTTCGGTCAGGTCATCGCGGCCCGCGCCACTCTCGCGGGCGCGGAGGGCGGCTGTCAGGCCGAGGTGGGCGCTGCCAGCGCGATGGCAGCCGCCGCTCTCTGCCACCTCAAGGGCGGCGCGCCGGAGCAGTGCGCCGCTGCCGCCGCAATGGCTCTGGGCAACCTGCTGGGCCTCGTCTGCGACCCCGTGGCCGGCCTCGTGGAAGTTCCCTGCGTCAAGCGGAATGTCGTTGGCGCCGTGAACGCCGTCTCCTGTGCGAATATGGCCCTTGCCGGGGTGGACTACGCCATCCCCTGTGATGAGGTCATCGACGCCATGGGCCGCGTGGGCAGCCTGCTCTCCCCCGACCTCCGCGAGACCGGTCAGGGCGGTCTTGCCGCCACGCCCACCGGCGTCCGCATTGCGCAGGCTCTGGCAGAGCAGGGTTGATGCATAGAAAATAAAAGAAAAGTGGATGAAAAGACGTTCTTTTTCAGGAATCTCAAAAATATTTCCGAAAAAGTGTTGACAAAACCCCGGTTCAGTGATAAAATACATCATGTTCCGAACGGAACGTATGCGTTGGTAGCTCAGCTGGATAGAGTGACTGACTACGAATCAGTAGGCCGGGGGTTCGAGTCCCTTCCATCGCACCAGAAAATGCCGTGAAATCGAAAGATTTCATGGCTTTTTTGTTTTGTAAGCCATGGGTGCACGGTTTTTGCACGGTTTTTGCACGGTCGGTGTTATCCATGTCCGATTATGTAGGGCGCTGTATTGCATTGCAATCAGTGCCCTTTTTTGCATCAGGTAAGCAGTGCCAGGCGCAGCTTTGCCTTCATTTCCGGGTCGGCATCCTTGAGCAATTCCAAAAGAGCCGTCATGGAGATGGTGGGTTCGCCTGCGGCGGATACAGCCTGCGGGCTGGTAGCGTCGGGCTTGGCATAGAAGCCGCTTTCAAACTTCTTGCCCAGCTTCACACGGGAGGACTGCTGGATATGAGCGTAGGTGTTCACCAGCATGTCCGCACTGGCGTGACCTGTGGTCCCCTGCACCGCCTTGATGTCGCCGCCGGAGATCATCAACTGGTAGGTGGCACTGGAGTGGCGCAGACCGTGAAAGACGATGCGCGGGAACTCCGGGTGTGCGTCCTGCCATTTCAGGAACTTTTTGCGGATGAGCACCGGCTCCACCGCCAGACCATTGGGCAGCCGCAGCAGCATTCCGCTGTTGCGGTACCGCTCCGGGTCGAGGGCTTCTTCCCGCTTCAGCCGTTCCAGCCACTGCTTCAGCTCCTCCCGCAGGGCGGCGGTCATGAAGATGGTGCGGCAGGAGGCTTCGGTCTTGGTGTCCTTCAGGATGAGGGAAGTCTTGCTGCCCTCCAGCTTGTCCGGGAAGATGCGGAGGATGCAGCCCTTGTCCACCTGTGCCAGCGTGTCCTTCTGCACCCGCTGCATGGAACGGTTGACCGTGAATGTGCCCATGCCGTTGGCAGCATCAAAGTCGATGTCCTCCGGGGTCAGACCTGCCACCTCCCCTTCCCGCAGCGCACCCACCAGCGTCAGGTGCACCGCCAGATGCAGGATGGGGTCCTCCATGCTGTCCAGTGCTGCCCGCATCTCCTCCACCTCCCAGATGCTGCGCTCTTGGGTGGTCTTTTTGGGTGCTTCCACCGGGACGGGGCTTTTGATGAGGATGCCCCACTCCACCGCCAGCAGAAAGGAATTGTGCAGAAGCTGATGGACCTCATGGAGGGTAGTGCCGGAGAGGGTGCGCTTTTGCTGCTTGGGCGAGAGGTCTCGCCGCTTGCCGCCCACATACTGCCCGCAGGGGGTCTTGCTCAGGGTGTCGTACAGGGCTTCGATGTGGTAGGGACGCAGCTTCTGCATCTGCATCTCCCCGATATAGGGGATGATGAGGTTCTGGATGAGGGCCAGATTGGACTGGTAGGTCTTGGGTGCCCACTTGTGCTTGCTGCACTGCTTGGGCAGCCAGTCCATCAGGAACTCTGCCACCGTCACCGTGGACGGGATCAGGAAGTTGCCGGTCGCCAGCTCATGCTCGATCTGCTTCTGGCGTTTCACCGCCTCCTCTTTGGTGGGAAAGCTTTCCCATTTGTCGCAGCTCTTGCCGTGCTCGTCCTGATAGGTGTAGCGGACACTGTAAGAACTGCCGCGTTTCGTGATATATGCCATAGATTTGCCTCCTTATCAAGCTGCCCGGTAGAGCCACGCATCGAAGCTGTCTTTCGGGATGCGGATGCTTCCGCCTGCCCGCAGGACACGGAACTCGGTGGTGCTGTTGCACAGGTTGTAGGCGGCACGCTGGCTGATGGCCAGCATCTGTGCGACCTCCTTTACCGTGTACACCAGCTTTGTGGTCTCAGGGCTGTTGGTCGGAGACTTGACGGCATTGGTTCGAGTGACCACCTCCATTGTAGCCGGATCGGAGTCCGACTGCAAGGACTTTTTCGTATAATCTAAAGATTTCACATTCTCGTACATTTTATTACACATAGGCATTTCTCCTTACTTATCGTGGTGCACCACAGGTTCCTGCGTGCGGTTCTCATAAAATCGAATGACCTCCGGCGGGATGCTGTCCAGCGTTTTCAGGGCGGCTTCATAGTCCTGTCGCAGCTTGGCATCCTCCAGACGCTTCAAGACGCTCCCTTCCTTCGCTTTGTCCAGCGAGGCAGAGAGCGTCCTGTTTTTCTCTTTCAGCTTTTCATTTTCGACGGCGGTCTTGGTGAAGGCTACGTTGTACTTTCGCAGCTGGTCCTTCATCCGTGCCACGTTGGGGATATAGCTGTCCAGCACCTTGCTGATCTCCGCCGCACGGCTCTTGCCGTTGAAGGGGGTAATGCCCACCAACAGGGCATCCAACTGCTCCTTCTGCTTGGTCAACTGGGTCATCTCCTTGAAGATGCGGGGCGGGATGTGCTCTCGCCCGGTCTGGCTGGCGCTTTCGCCCCGTTCCAGCTCCGGGTACTGCTTGACCATGTGCTGCCAGAACTCGTCCTGCCACCTCACAAAGTTCTTGCGGTTGCCGATGATCTCTTTCGCGCTCAGCCGTCCGTCAGCAGTCAGGGGCACGAAGCAGAGGTGCAGGTGGGGCGTTTTCTCGTCCATGTGGACAACAGCCGAGATAAAAGTTTGGGCGTTCGGCTTGCTTTTCAGAAACTCCAAGGCATACTCGAAATACGCCTTGATCTCCCGGTTGGTCTTATCCTTGAAAAACTCCGGGCTGGCGGTGACAAGAGCCTCCACCACCCGTACGCTGTCCTTGCGGACACGGCAGTGGGCGGCAGCTATCATGCGGTCGGCTTCTTCCCGGTACCTGCCCTGCGGCTGCACCAGATGAAGGTTGTAGCGGCTCCGGCTCGTGTCGATATCCGGGTTGCTGGCGTACTGCTCCTTGGTGCGCTCGTTGTGGGCTTCGATGGGGCTGATGGCAGGCCCCTTGTACTTTTTGAACCTTAAAATGCCGTATTGGGCTTTCATAGATCACGCTCCTCCTTGGGGTGTACAAAAAATCTGTACGGACTTCAAATAACCTGTACGGTCTGTACGGCGTACGGAAATTTGAAATATAAACGATAACACGTTTTAATTTGCTTCAATTCGCCGTACAGGTGCGTACAAGTACAGACCGTACAGGTTGTACGAACTTCTTCCGTGAAAAAATGCACTTTTTACGGACAGGGGTGGACAAGCGGTTCGATGTCCACGAATCCTCGCACCCTGCGACCACCGGGCAGATAGATGTTGTTGGTGGCTTCAAGGTTATAGCGGCGGTCGTTCTGGCGCAATTCGGCGCTGAAACGGATGGCCGATACGCTGTGGCAGGCGTTGTCCTCGCACCACTGCTTGTAAATGTCGTAGAACTCCTTGGAACTGATGGAGTAGTCCGCCTTGAAACGGAAGTAGCCCTCGGATTCCATGAAGTCGATGACATTGTTGCTGCTGCGCTTGATGGTGTCCACGTTGGTGGCAGCGCGTTCGCTGACCGTGAAGCGGAAATCGTTCTGCACCAGCCGGTGCAGCCCTTCCAGACACCAGAGCAGGATGCCTTCCAACTCGGCACACATCTTCTCCACAAGGAAGGGGTCATCCGTGCGGTCAACAGGCTTGTCCTTGGTGGTCAGGATGAGCTGGCGGCGAAAGAAACCGTCCGAATGGTCATACAGCGAGGTCAGCGCACCGTTGCCGAAGCAGAGGAACCGGGCGTAGATGTCCCGCTGGTAGCTCTGGACACCTTTGCGCTCCAAGTCCAACTTGGCCTCGGCGGTCACGATGGTCTTGATATAGTTGGTCTTGGGCAGGGCGTTCATGTCCATGTCATCGTCGATCATCAGCAGGCGGCGTTCCAGATCGGCGCGGGCAAAACGGTTGTTCTCGACTTTCTGGACGCTGCCATTGCTGGCGGCATCTCCCATGAGCCGTTTCAGCACTAGCCCGATTCTGGATTTGCCCTCGCCGCCCTTGCCGACAATGAGCATCATCTTCTGCCCTTTGGTGCTGGGGATCAGGCAGTAGCCCAGATACTCCTGCAAGGTGGGGATGTCGG
>ERZ1673693.1205-NODE-1205-length-21303-cov-5.106316_pt1 | contig 21303 bp, 15 predicted proteins | sample MGYA00580223_ERZ1673693 | MGnify/ENA primary metagenome ERZ1673693 (study PRJEB41218, sample SAMN15661741) | gut metagenome | host: Homo sapiens | place: Canada: London | collected 2015-08-20/2019-03-30 | study: EMG produced TPA metagenomics assembly of...
CGGGCATCGGAAGATGGCACCAAAGTGATCACAAACATATCGGTCTCTCCGCTGCTACGACGGGCTACAACCAAACGACGGTGCGTAAAGGCCCGCTTCTGATAAAGCAATTTGCCCGACTTAATTACGCTCTCTACATACAAACTGAAAGTATTCGACTGAAGAGGCACTTCAATTAAACGGACACCGCTATGCCCCGACTCCATCGCCTTATCCCACTCAGGAATCAATTCAACTGCAGGTAAGGCAGAGGATTTCGCCGCTACCCGATCTGTAAAGCGTAAGGGAGCCAGATCGGTGGCATTTTCTTCAAAATAATAACGGGCATCCCTTATTCCAAAATCTTTAAACTCAACCTCTCCCGTTGTCGGAGGTATTCGTTCCAGCTCATCGGAACAGGAAATAAAGAAGGATAAGAATATCCCGAAAATCAATAATTTTTTTCTTTTCATAAATCATTTACATTTCATACATTACTCACTTCATTCATTTTTTTCTCTCATCAGCACCTCCTTTTTAAAAATAAAACATACTCCATTTACCAAAAACAGATCTTACCATCCGTATAAGTGAAAATCCGTTCTTCCTTTCCGGTAGTCAAATCCCTTAACCATAGCAGGGCATTGGCAGGTATTTCACTGAATTCCACCCACCTTTCAGTGGCCTCCTTTACTCCCAGCGAACACCATCCCGAGCCGTCATGATAATTCAATTCATACCGATGGCCAGGATATACACTATTGCCATCGTTACGTAATAAACACTCTATACCCGACAAGGAAACTTTTTTGCCCATATCCCATTGTAAAATGTAATTCCGATCCGAAAAGGCATAAGAAATCGGATTATCATCGAAAGCAGGGGAAGAAGCGGTGAATCCCGGAACATTTTGCAGGGGTTTTATACTTTCCCCTTTCGCGTTATATAATATACATTCACCTACATAAAACGGCCTTCGGGAACATATTCTCCAGTATCGGTAGGATTGGGAAGAACCGGTTTTTATTTCAGCCCATTGTAATTCGGAGATATATTTAAACACGCCGATACTGTCTTTCCGTCGGAAAGAGGGATCATTGGAAGCTTCCACCACCGAATTCAAAAACGGTCGGTTGGCCGACCTTAGCATGAGCCTTGAAGGATACTTCCGTTTCAGTTTTAACGTGAGCAGGTGAGTGGTATCGGGTTGTAACAGCTGTACTTTTCCGGTCAAATCCAATAGAAAAGGATAAGAAACGGCAACGGCATCCCCGTCCGGATAAATCAACGGCAAATATACAATACCACACCCGACATCTTTAAAAAGGAACCGTCCTTCCCGAAGTCCGGCATAAGCGACAGGTTCCCATTTCAAGTCATTGAATACACCCAAATACCCATAGGTAACGGATACCGGTTTGAGGGGTGTCACCGGGACATCTTTCACCCGGGTATAGCAGGAAGTCACGTCCCGGTAAAAAGGACTTCGGAAAAAAGGAGGAATGTATTCACTTTTACCGGTGTCCGGAGCAGGATTACGGGTAAAAGTCTGGCGATAAATCTTCCCCTGTTTATTAACCTCAAATGCCAGCCGTTGTATACTGTTCATCTGTCTGTTATCTATCATCACCGACCAGCAATGTCTGTCGTTCCGGGTCGGGAAAGCCGGATTCAGGTCCAGAGCAACCGGACACAGCGTAAGTCTGGCCAACCAGCTTCTGAGCATAGCCAGGCTCACACATCCCGTCAGATTATAGTTGATAAGATTTCCCCGGTACAATACTTTTGCCTCCCGGGGAATCCGGCCATTAAAAATCTGAGACAACCCGATGCCTGTTGCCACTTCGTTGCCGATATCGTCATAGTTCAGTAAATCGGCAATATCGGTGTTGAATATCGAATCCTGCAACCTGAAAAGTTGCTGGGGACGTTCGTGTCCAACCCGGTAGGGCAATACATACTCACACAATTGACCGAACAGCAAGTTTTTTAACCAGGGTCTTTTTCGGATGGCACTAAAAGTCGAGTCGATATAAGTAATCAGAAAATTACTATCCAATTGTTCGATATCTTCATACCGCACCAACCCTTCCGTTGCACCGGGTTGTTGAAAGAATGCTTCGTACAAAGTCGCTTTAAAAATGAAGCTTTGTCCACAGTAAACCGAATCGATCCATTGTTTATAAACATCGAGGGCCTCTCCCTCATACCAGCCATGACCCGGCATGTTAGCGATCAGATAGCAGGCAGCCCGGTATTTCAACGAATCGGCAGGATGCAAAGAATAATGTTTTAATACCTGCTCCAGCTGCATCCTGTTTTTCCCGCTTTTACTCAACGCCTGTTCCAATGGTGAGTCGGACGTGCAGCTGATAAAAAAACAACTCCAGCACACAAAGAAAAAATAATATTTGCTCATATATGTCTTACTCTTTGGGTTGATAATTCTGTAAAAAAATTCTTGCCTGATTTCTAATCCGCAAAACCGAGGTATTGACTACTTTCACTTGCATAGACAACATATATTCGGCTTGTATGGCTGCCTGACCGGGAGAGCCGTCAGCCCGGTAGAGATTGAACAAATGATAATGCGGAACTATATAGGCCGGAGTCATAAAAGAAGCGGAGAGATAAGCCTTTTCAGCTTCTGCATTCCTGCCAGCCTGCTGATAGCACATCCCCAAATCGCACACCAGCCGGGAGGATGGTTTTAAAGCACAGGCATTTTCCAGCACCGGCAGGGCTTCCGCATATTGCCGGTGATTGAATAATGTCTTTCCGTAACAAAGTACAAAATCAGCATTTCCCTGCAGATACCGGTAAGAGTTCATCATCCCTGTTCCGGTCAGAACCGATACATCCGATTGTGCTTCTGACAGAAGCCTGTCCGCCCTCTTTTCCTGCCTGTATTCAAAACAGATAAAGACCGGTCAGGAAAGAAGGAACAGGCCGGCAACGAATCTGTACCCGGTTTTCCATCTCCCCTTTTTTACAAGGACCGGAGACGATACATTTCCGGCAATTACAGCCAAAGCAGCAACAGCGATAGTTATAATCAAACCGATCGAAAAAGGGTAGCTGAAAAAACCGAAACTCAGGATTGCCAGAAATACGGAACCCGCATCACGGGATTTTTGATTTCCACGGAAAGAGTGACGGCATCCGGTAAAAATCAGGAGAACAAAGAGAACAAAACCTACAATTCCCGTTTCAAAAAGTATCCGGAGAAATTCGTTAAAAGCATACACATTATTTCCGGCAACGTTTGCATAAGCAGAAACGGAATGTTCCCTAAACCATCCGGCCTGTAAAGGCATATATAAAGCCTCGAGACTGCCATGGCCCAACCACAATGCTTCCGGCAGTTTACTTCCGATAACCTGCCAGATTAAAAATCTGCCTTGCACGGAATCCGGCCGCATCCGGTATCCGGCATAGATTCCAATTAACAGGATTCCCGACAGTAGTATAAACGACAAGTAGTTCGGATATCGGTATTTTTGCCGGGCTGCTTTCCACAGTATACCCATAACCAAAGCAATCCAGGATGCCCGGGAATTTATGGCCAGTATACCATAAAGCAAAAGTAAAAAATTCAGCAACCAGCATACCTTCCACCCGATGCTGAACTCTTTCTTGAAAGAACAGATCCCTGCCAGAAAGGAAAGTACTAAAAACAATGCGAGTATAGAGGGATTGAAAAAATATCCCGTACCCTTCAGTAAATAATGGTAGGAAGGCAGGAAATCCGTGATTTGTAAAATATACCATATTCCTTGCAGCCCACCTGCAAAAAATAGCAGGATAAAAAATGTACTGCCCGACTTTATATTCCTTACATAAACATATAACAGAAGCAGCATAACGGTATAAAGGGGAACATTCGGATTAAATATCCGGTCGGTTATCAAAATACGACTTCCGTAATAGAGGACGAATAAGCCGAATATCAAATCCAATTCATTTAATCTGAATTGCCGTTTTCTGAGAATCTTCATCCCCACCCATAAAGCAATAACTATAAAACCGCCGAACCTCGCAGTCGATCCTGTTAAATAGACGTCGACAGGCCAAAGAACCGGGCATAAAAACAGCAGGAAGCCTACCGGGAAATACTCAACGCAAATCCCCTTCCAAAATTTCAATTTATTTTGCATATAAAACAAAACATAAAAAGGCATGGCATTTTGACACACCTGAAAAAATCAGCACCTTGATGTATTTTATTAAAATTCTATTACAGAATATTACATTTCAAATATATTACACCGATTGAAGTCAAACAAATATTCAATATTCTATAATATACCAAAGATTAAAAAACAGAGAATTAAAGTTTTGCTCTTTCAGGAAAAGGTATCCTTTTTATTACAAGAAAATCAGGATCATAAAGGCCAGATTGCCTAATTGGGTCAGTGCTGCTTTGGTCAGACAGCCGTAGAGGCTCATAACGGCAAACGTGCCGACGGTGACGAAAAAGGTTGAAGCGATCGATTCGGTCGTGAATACCAGAAAATGAATGGAGAAAGTGATCTCTCTACCATTCGATTTCCTTCAACCCATGTTCCCGTAGATATTGATTTGTGCGGCTGAACTGGTGATTGCCGAACCATCCGCCCCGGTTGGCAGAAAGCGGGGAGGGGTGTACGCATTTAAGCACCAGGTGCCGGTCGGTATCGATAAATGCGCCTTTGCGTTGGGCATAGGATCCCCACAACAGGAATACCAGGTGTTCTTTCTTTTCTGCGATCTTGCGGATAACGGCATCGGTGAAAGTTTCCCAGCCTTTGTTCTGGTGCGAACCGGCCTGGTGGGCCCGTACGGTAAGCGTTGCATTGAGCAGCAGTACCCCCTGGTCCGACCAGCGTTCCAGGTTGCCCGAACGGGGAACAGGAGTACCCAGGTCATCGTGTATTTCTTTAAATATATTTTGCAGGGAAGGCGGTTGCTCGATACCTTCGGGCACGGAAAAACAAAGGCCGTGCGCCTGTCCGGGACCGTGGTAAGGATCCTGGCCGAGGATAACGACTTTCGTATTGTCTACCGTGCAATGGTTGAATGCATTGAATATCAGTTTGCCGGGAGGGAAAATCCGGGTTTGGGCGTATTCGTTTTTTACAAAAGCGATCAGTTCGGCAAAATACGGTTTGTCAAATTCTTCCTGAAGCAGTGCTTTCCAGGATTCTTCAATTTTAACGTCCATATGGAATAAGTTTTACCTTGATTTCAAATAGTTTCGGCCACCGTTTCCCGGTGACATAAAAAGTTCCTTTCCCGGCATTCCACGCGATACCGTTCAGCACATCGTCTTTGTCGTCTAGCCGGGCTTTATCGGCGGCAGGCAAGAGTCCGGGCAGGTTCAGCTCGCCCCGGACAATGCCGGTTTCCGGATCGATGACGACAATCCGGTCGGTCAGCCACACATTCGCCCAGATCATACCGTCTACGTATTCCAGTTCGTTCAGTTGGTCTACCGGACCGTTATGATCGTATACTTCTACTTCTTTCAGTATATTGAACGTCGACGGAGCGATATGGTAAAGCTTGTTGCTGCCGTCGCTCATGATCAGGTGGTCTCCGGCCGTAGTAATCCCCCAACCTTCGGAATTATAATTGAAGGTCGATTCCAGGGTAAAAGTTTTCAGATCGTAAATGAAACCTTTGCGTGACCGCCAGGTGATCTGGTAAATTTTATCTTCATATATCGTGATCCCTTCTCCGAATAACTGACTGTCGATATTTAAAACCGATAGAGTTTTACCGGTTTGCATGTCTGTTTTACGAATAGACGATTCGCCATATTGCCCCGTTCCCTCGTATATAAAACCGTCCTGATAGATCAAACCTTGTGTATAGGCTTTCGGATCGTGAGGAAAAACGTTGACTACTTCATAACTGTAAATGGCCGGAGCCTGATCGGGTTTCACCCGGATCGTCGTTGTCGCGATTCCCCGTTTGTTGTCCGGATGCCATGCCATCACTTTGATGGTCATATTGCCGGTTTTACCTTCCGGTATCCGGTAAGTAAAACTCCGGTCCTCTTTACCGGCCGTTGCGATTTGCTGGCCGTCGATATAGAAGGCGGCAGAATCGACAGGGAAACGGTCCTTGCTTTCAAAACCGATAACGATCTCCTCGTTGAAAGCATACATCTTATCTTTCCCGGGCGATGTAAGTTGAATACTTTTCACATACCTCACCTCGTCTTTCGGAAGTTCTGCAGCCAAAGGAGTTTTTTTTTCTTTGTTCGCCGTTTTATTCCCTCCGCAGGAACAGATGAAAAAGGCACATAATATGTAAAAAAAACAGGTCATCCGCTGTTCGTATCTGTTCAATTTTCTACCAGTTCCCATTCATATCCCTCTTTGGTATCCTTAATGGCGACTCCGGCTGCTTTCAGTTCGTCCCTGATCTTGTCGGAAGTGGCCCAGTCTTTCTTTTGCTTGGCTTCTGTACGGATAGACATCACCATATCCAATATTTTCCCCAGCACTTCGTGATCCTGGCTTACCGATTCGCTTTCGGCCTTCAGCCCCAGAATATCGAATACATAATCCTGATACAGTTTTTTCAATTTAGCCAGATTACCGGCGTCTATCTTCTCGTTTCCTGCCACCAGTGAATTGATCATCCGTACTCCGTCGAACAAGTGGGAGATCAGGACCGGTGTGTTGAGGTCGTCATCGATCGCTTCTTCACATTGGGTGATCAGTTCATCCACATCTACCGTATTACCGGCCGAAGCTTTCACTTTGTCCAGTGCCCGGACCGCTGTCATCAGGCGTTCATATCCCTTTTGGGCGGCTTTCAGGGCCTCGTTCGAGAAATCCAGCGGACTCCGGTAGTGGGCCTGCAGGATAAAGAAACGGACGGTCATCGGGGAATAGGCTTGCTCAAGCACATCGTTTTCTCCCGAAAAGAGTTGGTCCAGGGTGATGAAATTCCCCAGCGATTTGCCCATTTTCTGTCCCTTGATAGTGACCATATTGTTGTGCATCCAATATTTCACGGCTTCGTGTCCGTAGGCAGCCGTACTTTGGGCAATCTCACATTCGTGGTGGGGAAACTGCAGGTCCAGCCCGCCGCCATGGATATCGAAACGGTCGCCCAGATACTTCTGGCTCATGCACGAACATTCCAGGTGCCAACCCGGAAAACCGTTACTCCACGGAGAAGGCCAGCGCATGATATGTTCCGGAGTAGCTTTTTTCCATAGGGCGAAATCGGCCGGATTCCGTTTTTCTCCCTGGCCGTCTAACTGACGGGTGTTGGCAAATAACTCTTCCACCCGGCGGCCGGATAGTTTCCCATAGCTGTATTTTTTGTTGTAAGCCTCGACATCGAAATAAATACTTCCGTCGCTCTCGTAAGCGAATCCGTTGTCCAGGATTTTTTTCACCAATTCTTCCTGCTCGATGATATGGCCCGAAGCATGAGGCTCTATACTGGGCGGAAGGGTGTTCAATTGCTCCATATTGTGATGGTAGCGGTTGGTATAAAACTGAACGATTTCCATCGGTTCCAACCGGTCGAGCTTCGCTTTCTTCTCGATTTTGTCTTCGCCGTCGTCACTGTCGTCGGTAAGATGGCCGACATCGGTGATGTTACGCACATAACGCACTTTGTAGCCCAGATATTTCAGATACCGGAACAACAGGTCGAAAGTAATGGCCGGACGGGCATGTCCCAAATGGGCATCCCCGTAGACGGTGGGCCCGCAAACGTACAACCCGACAAAAGGAGGATTGATCGGTTCGAACTGTTCTTTCTTGCGCGATAAAGTATTATATAGGACCAGTCGATTTTTCATTTTCTATATCCATTTAGTTTAAAACGAAAACAAAAATAATAAATAAGTCAATACGATACCGACTTAACACGCAAAAATCAAATCTAACCGGTAAAAAATCAGTCTTCGGTCGAGAAGACTACCTTCATATTCGTACGGTTTTCCAATAGCGCCCCATAGGCATTATACACCTGTTGGCTTTTGTCACGGGTGGTGACATAATGCCCGTTATTCAGGCATTCGATTTTCTGAAACTGACAAGGCAGTATGGTAGAGCCATATTGGTTGTATACCCCGAACTTCTTGTCCCGTTTGACGATATAACGATGGCCTAAAGAAATGATCTCGTCATACTGGCAAGGAATAATCGTACTTCCATAGGTGTTGACGATACCCTGAAGACCGTTATTCTCCACCAGATATTCTCTTCCTTCTTTCCGGACAGAATTGTATCGGCAGGGAAGTATCGTCGAGCCGTAAGTGTTGTAAATTCCGTATTTACCGCCTGCCGACACATAATAAACTCCGTCTTCGTATTCTATCGTGTTGTATTTGCAGGGGATAACGGTACTTCCATAGGCATTGACGATCCCTTTCAGACTGTCGTTTTCAACCAGGTATTTCCCCCCTTCTTTGTATATCGAAGTGTATTGGGTAGGAACGATTACCGAACCGTACAGGTTGTATATGCCCTGATATTTGCCTTTTGTCACGTAATAGGCATTGTCTTTGCATTCGATCTGGCTGAATTGGCAAGGGATAATAACACTTCCATAGCGGTTGTAAACCCCTTTGAGCCGGTCCCGGCAGACGTAAAAACAACGGTCGGTGAGTTCGATCTGGTTATAGCGGCAGGGGATAATTGTCGAACCGTACCGGTTGTAAATTCCGTATAACCCTTCCGACGATACCCAAAAAAAATTATTCGATAATTCTATTTTTTCAAAACGGCAGGGCAAGACCAGGGTCCCGTAATAATTGACAATTCCTTTCCGGTCGTCGCGGCTGATTTGAAGATACTGATTTTCATATTCTTCGATCTTATCGTATTCACAAGCGAGGGAAAGGTAAAGCCAGGCATACCCTTTTTTCAGGGCAATCGGCCGGTCAATCTCTTTCGGAAACCGGCCATCCCGTTTGTGCTCTTCATAAAAATAACTGATGATACCGTATTTCCGGCCCTTTCTGACTTTGAAAAAGCAATTGTGTTGAGGTACGATTTCGTCGTACTCGTACGGTATGGCCAGCTGTTTGTCGATCACGATACCGTATTTCCCGTTTTGCCGTTCGATCCGGCATTCGTCGAAATGGTTGTCGTAGCATTCTGCAAATGCAAAAGTTACACACAATAGAAAAATGAGGGTAGAAATCAGTTTCATAAGTTTGTTTTTAGACTTCAATAATAAGAAAATATTTCTTAATTCCCAAAGAAATGTATCGACTTATTAAAAAAATCGTATATTTGTTTACATTCTATTGCTGTCTCGATTTTCTTTTTTTGATTTTTCCAGTTCCGGCCGTCTCCTTCCCGGATGCTGTGGTATTCTTCGATGTATTCCTTCAGTTCTTTTACTTCTTTTGGAAGCAAGGAAATGAAACCGGTTTTTCTGAAATAGGATTGGGAAAGAATTCGCCGATCAGATCGGTTTCAAAAAGACTTTTGGGACACCTTACCCGGCGACGGATTATCCGATCAGGAATTCGAATAGGTTCGGATTGTCATTGAGATATTCGTAGAGGATACCTTCGGATTTCATGCGGTCCAGCAGGCCCTGGAAATCTTCGGGATGCTGGATCTCGATGCCGATGAGGGCAGGGCCTTTTTCGCGGTTTGTCTTCTTCTTGTATTCGAAATAGGTGATGTCGTCGTGGGGGCCCAGGACGTTGCTGACAAAACTCTGGAGTGCACCGGCTCTTTGCGGAAAACGGACGACGAAGTAATGTTTCAGGCCTTCATATAATAAAGAGCGCTCCTTGATGTCTTCCATGCGGGTGATGTCGTTGTTGCTGCCGCTGACCACACAAACGACGTTTTTTCCTTTAATTTCATTTTTGTAAAAGTCGAGAGCACTCATACTCAGGGCTCCTGCCGGCTCTACTACGATAGCGTCGAAGTTGTAAAGATTCAGGATCGTCGTACAAATCTTGCCTTCGGGCACAACGACGATGTCGTCCAATACTTTTTTGCAGATAGCGTAAGTGAGCTCTCCTACCCGTTGTACGGCGGCTCCGTCGACAAATTTATCTACTTCGTTCAGTTCGGTTACCTCTCCGCATTCGAACGATTTTTTCATTCCGGCGGCACCGGCCGGTTCGACTCCGATGATCTTGGTCTTCGGGCTCATTTGCTTATAGAAACTACCGATACCGGAAGCCAGTCCGCCACCACCGATCGGTACAAAGATATAATCGAGCTTCATCCGGGCTTCCTGAATGATTTCTAAACCGACGGTTGCCTGCCCCTCGATGATCCGGGGATCGTTGAAGGGAGGGATAAATACCATATCGTTTTTTTTACAGGCTTCGATTGCTGCTGTATTGGCCTGATCGAAAGTATCTCCCGTCAGGACGACTTCAATGGATTTACCCCCGAACATTTTTACCTGGTTGATCTTTTGCCTGGGAGTAGTAACGGGCATATAGATTTTTCCCTGGATACCGAGTTTGCTGCAGGAGAAGGCTACGCCTTGGGCATGATTGCCGGCACTGGCACAAACCACTCCTTTCTCCATCTCTTCAGGAGTCAGGGATTTGATTTTATTATAAGCTCCCCGGATTTTATACGATCTCACCATTTGAAGATCTTCCCGTTTCAGAAAGATATTGGCTTCGTATTTATCGGATAGATTTCTGTTTTTCATGAGGGGTGTCGGGACCAGAATGTCGTTGAGCGTATGCTCCGCCGTCATGATATCCTTCAAAGAAGGAAAATAAGGATCACTCATATTGTTCGGTTTAATTGGTCTGTTTTTTCATTTACCCGATGTTCTTTGCTATAAAATCGCCTACTTCGCTGGTCGGATAGGCCTGTCCGTCTTCAGCGATATCTTCGGTAACGATACCGGCTTCGACCGAACGATCGACTGCCTGGCGGATGCTTGCTCCGGCTGCTTTCAGGTTGAAGGCATATTCGAACATCATAGCGGCGGATAAAATGGTTGCCAGAGGATTGGCCACATTTTTGCCGGCGGCCTGAGGATAGGAACCGTGGATCGGTTCGAACAGCGAGGTGTGGATACCGATAGAAGCGGAAGGCAGCAAGCCTAATGAGCCTGTGATGACACTGGCTTCGTCGGTGAGGATATCGCCGAACATGTTTTCTGTAACGATGACGTCGAAATGTTTGGGTTGCTGGATGAGTTTCATCGCCGCATTGTCGACAAACATGTATTCGACATTTACCTGAGGATAAGCCGGAGCCATCTCTTGTACGGTTTCGCGCCATAGCCGGGAGGTTGCCAGGACATTGGCTTTATCGACAACTGTCAGTTTGTTGCGGCGCTTCATGGCGTATTCGAAACCTAATCGGCAAATCCGTTTGATTTCGGCTTTGGTGTATACACAACTGTCGAAAGCGGTTTGCCCGTCTTCCGAACGTCCCTGGGGCTGCCCGAAATAAATGCCGCCGGTGAGTTCCCGGATACAGATGAAATCGGCCCCTTCTACGAGTTCTTGTCGCAGAGGAGAGCGGTGAACAAGGGATTTGAAAGTACTGACCGGACGGAGGTTGGCATATAATCCTAATTTTTTGCGCATTTCCAGCAATCCTTGTTCCGGACGGACTTTGGCTTGGGGATTGTTGTCGAAACGGGGATCCCCGATCGCTCCGAACAATACGGCATCCGATTGCATACAAATCCGGTGAGTTTCTTCCGGATAAGGATTCCCGGTCTTGTCGATGGCTGTTGCCCCTACTGATCCGTAGGTATAGCCGACGGTATGACCGTATTTTTTGCAAGTGGCATCGATGGCTTTGATGGCCTGTTCTATGATTTCCGGTCCGATGCCGTCACCGGGTAATACTGCTATTTTTAAATCCATGATGAAATGAGTTTTTAAGGTTCATAAGGCGACTCTTGCACTGGCTTTGTCAGAACCGAAGGCTCGCCGATCGTTTTAACGGGTCTTTTCAAATGCTTCGATCTTATGGTGTATGCTCATCAGATAGTCGACATCATCGTATCCCTTCAACAAACACTCTTTTTTGTAGGGAGAAATTTCGAAAAGTTCTTGCTCTCCTGTGGCTGTCAAGGTGACGGTCTGCCGTTCCAGATCGATACTGACGGTGGTCGAAGGAGCTGACCGGACGACCTGGAATAGCTTTGCCAGAAACGATTCGCTCACCTGTACAGGAAGTAATCCGTTGTTCAGGGCATTGTTGCGGAAAATATCGGCGAAAAAACTGGAAATGACTACTTTGAAACCTGCTCCATAAATGGCCCAGGCCGCATGTTCACGGCTGGAACCACAGCCGAAATTTTTCCCTGCAATTAAAATTTCTCCGGTATAGTCGGGGGAGTTCAGGACGAAATCTGTTTTCGGGTTTCCCTGAGCATCATACCGCCAGTCGAAAAACAATTGTTTGCCGAACCCTTCCCGGGTGGTCGCTTTCAAAAAACGGGCCGGAATGATCTGGTCGGTGTCTACATTTTCGATTTTCAGTGGTATCGCTGTGGATGTTAGGGTTGTGAATTGGTTTATCATGAGTTGAAAAGAGTTACTGAGTTGTTGAGTTACTGAGTTACTGAGTTGTTGAGTTACTGAGTTACTGAGTTGCTGAGTTACTGAGTTGTTGAGTTGTTGAGTTGCTGAGTTACTGGGTTGCTGAGTTGGAGTGAGTCGGGGACGGTGATTATGCCGTGGATAGCACAGGCAGCAGCGACGAGTGGGCCTGCCAGTAGAGTGCGGGCTCCCGGTCCTTGCCGGCCTTCAAAATTACGATTGGAGGTGGAGACACAATATTTCCCTGCCGGAATTTTGTCGTCGTTCATTGCCAGGCAGGCGGAGCATCCCGGTTGCCGCAATTCGAAGCCTGCAGCCTCGAGTGTATCCCTGATCCCTTCGTCGATGGCTTGTTTTTCTACCTGTTTGCTGCCCGGAACGATCCAGGCTGTTACGCCTGCTGCTTTTTGCTTGCCTTTCACATAGTCGGCGAATACCCGCAGATCTTCGATCCGTCCATTGGTACAACTGCCGACAAAAACATAGTCGACCGGTTTGCCCGGTAGCTTTTCGCCCGGTTTGAAGTCCATGTATTCCAGAGCTTTTAAGAAGGAAGGCAGGGAAGTCTCTTCGATTTCGGAGACTTCAGGGATAGAGTGGGTGAGGGCGATTCCCATGCCGGGGTTGGTGCCGTAGGTGATCATAGGGTAGATGTCGGCAGCATCGAATGTGACTTCTTTGTCGAAGATGGCGTCGGGATCACTGTATAGCTGCTTCCATTGTGCGACGGATTTGTCCCATTCGGTTCCTTGGGGCGCATATTCCCTGCCTTTCAGGTAGGCAAAGGTCGTTTCGTCCGGAGCGATCATCCCGCCGCGGGCTCCCATTTCGATGCTCATATTACAGATCGTCATCCGGGCTTCCATCGATAGCGAGCGGATAGCCGATCCGGCAAATTCGATGAAATGTCCGGTGCCGCCGCCGGTACCTAGTTTCGAAATGAGATATAAAATGATATCTTTCGAACAAACTCCGGGATTCAATTGTCCTTCGACATTGATCCGCATGGTCTTGGGTTTGGATTGCAATACACATTGGGAGGCTAATACCATTTCTACCTCGCTGGTTCCGATGCCGAACGCCACGCAGCCCATAGCTCCGTGGGTGGAAGTATGGCTGTCTCCACAGACGATGGTCATTCCCGGTTGGGTCAGACCTGTTTCGGGACCCACCACATGGATAATTCCGTTTTTGGGGGTACCGACTTTGAAAATCGTGATACCGTGTTCGGTACAGTTATTTTCGAGCATCGACAGTTGCCGGGCGGATTGCAGATCCTGTACCGGCAGATGTTGATTTTGTGTGGGTATATTGTGATCGGGGCTGGCTGTGACCTGAGCCGGACGGAATACTTTCGCGCCGCGCGAATGAAGCCCTTCGAAAGCTTGTGGACTCGTTACTTCGTGAATGTATTGCCGGTCGATATAGAGCACACATGAACCTCCGGCGATGGTGTCGACCGTATGGGCATCCCAGATTTTATCGAATAAAGTTTTCATAAGGTGTATTTTGACTTTGGGGTACTAACTTATTTTAGCTATCGCATCCAGGAACGACTCGACCGATGCGGTGACAATGTCTGTGTTGGCGCCGAAACCGTGGTACATTTTGCCTTTGTGGGAGACTTGTACGTGTACTTTACCCAGGTCGTCGCTTCCCCGGGTGATGGCCTGTACCAGGTATTCTTCCAGATGTACCCGTCGTTTGGTGATGCTTTTTACAGCATTGATGGCTGCATCGACCGGGCCGTTACCGCTGGCTGTTTCGGTGAAAATATCTCCTCCGAAGCTGATTTGCACAGTTGCTGTCGGTATGGAAGTCGAGCCGCATACAACCTGCAACCCCACCAGTTTCATGTCGCGGTGTTTGCGCGAAGCTTCACTACCGGCAAGTACTTCCAGGTCGCGGGTGGTAATGTCTTTTTTCTTATCGGCTAATTCCAGAAAGCGCTGGTAGATGGCGTCGAGTTCGTCATTGTCGGGAGTATAACCGATGGCTTTCAAATGATGTTTCAGTGCTGCACGGCCACTACGGGCGGTGAGGACGATACTGGACTGATCGACCCCTACGTCTTCCGGGGCGATGATTTCATAGGTCTCCCGGCTTTTCAGTACACCGTCTTGGTGGATGCCCGACGAATGGGCGAAAGCATTACGGCCGACGATGGCTTTGTTGGGTTGTACCGGCACCCGCATCAAACTGGATACCAGCTGGCTGGTAGCGATGATTTGCCTGGTGTTGATACCGATATTGAAATCCAGATTTTTGTGACAGGCAATCGCCATCACGATTTCTTCGAGGGCGGTGTTACCGGCCCGTTCGCCGAGGCCGTTGATCGTCACTTCGACCTGCCGTGCTCCGTTTTGTACGGCGGCTAAAGTGTTGGCAGTGGCCATGCCCAGATCGTTGTGGCAATGAGTGGAAATAATGGCTTTGTCGATGTTGGGGACATGATTCATCAGATAGGCGATCTTTGCTCCGTACTCGTTCGGCAGACAATACCCCGTGGTGTCGGGGATATTGACGACGGTGGCGCCGGCTTTGATCACTGCTTCTACTACCCGGGCCAGGTATTCTTCTTCTGTACGGCCTGCATCTTCGGCGTAAAATTCGACATCATCGACAAATCGACGGGCATATTTTACGGCCTCTACCGCTCTCCCGACGATTTCGTCGGGAGTGGAATTCAATTTTTCGTGGATATGATACCAGGAGGTACCGATTCCGGTATGGATACGTCCCCGTTTGGCAAATTTCAATGCTTCGGCAGCCACTTCGATGTCTTTTTTTACAGCCCGGGTCAGAGCACAGATGGTTGGAACGGTTACTGCTTTAGAAATCTCTACAACGGAATTGAAATCCCCGGGACTCGAGATGGGGAAACCGGCTTCGATGATGTCTACACCCAGTTTCTCGAACTGCCTGGCAACTTCTATCTTTTCGATTGTATTCAGCTGACACCCCGGAACTTGCTCTGCATCCCGAAGGGTGGTATCGAATATATATACTTTTTCACGCATGAGGTGATGAGGTAAAAGGTTAGAGGCGAAAAGGCTATTAGGCTAAAAGCTATAAGTTATAAGGTGGAAGCGGGAGTAGGTAAAAAAGGGAAAGGGATTAGTGAAGGTTATTGGGGCGCTTTTCATCTTTTGCTTTTTCGCCGATCTCCTTTCACTTTTTACTTTTCGCTTCTAGCTTTTTGCTTCTAGCCTTTTCGCTTTAATTGTTTTCCGGTCTCAGTTTCCGAACGACGGCACCGGCTTGCCACATCTCGGATTCGCGCATGGTCTGAAGTTCTTTTTCCAGTTTTTCACGATAGTCGGGCCGGCTGTTGGAATCGATCGAACGTTGGGCTTCGTTGCCACAAGATACCTGGCCGTACAATTCGTCGAATACCGGTTTGGCGGCATCCCGGAATTTCTTCCACCAATCGAGTGCTCCCCGTTGTGCTGTCGTCGAGCAGTTGGCATACATCCAGTCCATACCGTTTTCTGCAATTAAAGGCATCAGACTTTGGGTCAGTTCCTCGACGGTTTCGTTGAAGGCTTCCGAAGGAGTGTGGCCGTGTTCGCGTAAAGTGTCGTACTGGGCTGCAAAAATGCCCTGGATCGCTCCCATCAGAGTACCCCGTTCTCCTGTCAGGTCGGAATATACTTCCCGCTGAAAGGTGGTCTCGAACAGATAACCCGAGCCTACTCCGATTCCTAAAGCGATAACCCGGTCCCAAGCTTTGCCGGTGGCATCCTGGAAGATGGCATAACTGGAATTTAATCCCCGTCCCTGTAAGAACATTCTCCGCAATGAAGTACCCGAGCCTTTCGGAGCGATCAGGATGACATCGACATCGGCCGGCGGGATGATGCCTGTGCGATCTTTATAGGTGATGCCGAAACCATGTGAGAAATAGAGGGCTTTGCCGGGAGTCAGGTGTTTTTGAATAGTCGGCCATACGGCGATCTGACCTGCATCCGATAGTAAATATTGTATGATCGTTCCTCTCCGGGCGGCTTCTTCGATGTCGAACAGGGTTTCGCCGGGTATCCAGCCGTCGGCTACGGCTTTATCCCAGGTTTTACTTCCCCGGCGCTGACCTACGATTACGTTGAAACCGTTGTCTTTCAGGTTCAGGGCCTGACCGGGACCTTGTACACCGTATCCTATAACAGCAATGGTTTCGTTTTTCAATACCTCGAGCGCTTTTGCCAATGGAAATTCTTCTCTGGTTACTACGTTTTCTTTTACTCCTCCGAAATTAATTTGTGCCATAATAATAATGATTTAATTGTTAGTGTTATTTTGTCCTTGATCCGGGTTGTTTACGCTTTCGTCGTATTTTCCCGTTTCTGTAAATATTCATTCAATAGTTCGCGTTTTGATTTGATGATCGCGATTTGGCCCGACCGGACGAATTGCTGTACTCCATGGGGTTGTAGTAATTCGAACAGAGACTGGGTATCCTCTTTGTGTCCGGTCTTTTCCAGTACGATATAATCGTCACAGATTTCCAGTATCCGTACATGGTGGTCGCGTACCAATTTTTCGACACTGTTGCTCCGGGTGACTTTGTAAAGTGCGATTTCCTGTTGTACCACTTCATCCGGGGTGAAAACAAAGGCTTTCAGTACATCGATTTTCTTTTCGATCTGCTTGACCAGTTTCTCTATCTTTTCGGGACCGGTGATGACGACTACGGTAAATTTGTGAATGCCCGGGATAGACGATTCCGAAGTCGTCAGGCTTTCGATATTGATATCCCGGCAAGTGAATACCGTCGTGATCTGGCTTAGCAATCCTACTTTGTTTTCTGAAAAGACCGTTATGATATATTCTTTATTCATCGCATCATTTTTCTATTTTATTATTATCGATGATCTCTTTTTCTCTCCCTTTTTTCCCTTTTTTCCCTTTCTCCCCCTCCTCTACCTCCTGGCCTCCAGCCTATAGCCTTTAGCTTTCAACTTTTTCCTTTATTCCAATCTCACATCCCCCACAGCTGCACCGGCAGGAACCATCGGAAATACATTCTCTTCCGGTTCAACCCGAACCTCCAGCAGAAAGGCTCCGGGATGTTCCTTCATGGCATGGATGGCTGTTTCCAGTTCGTCCCGTTTTTCCACGCACCGGTAGGCGATACCGTTTCCTTGGGCGATTGCCCCGAAGTCAGGGTTAGTCATTTCGGTAAATGAGTACCGCTTGTCGAAAAAGAGCTCCTGCCATTGGCGCACCATACCCAGAAAGCTATTGTTCAGCAGGATAATCTTCACCGGTACCCGGGATTGAAAGATGGTACCGAGTTCCTGCAGGTTCATTTGAAAACCACCGTCACCGACAAACAGGCAAACCTCTCTTTGGGGGGCTCCGATTTTTGCTCCGATAGCTGCCGGAAGGCCGAATCCCATGGTGCCTAATCCACCCGAAGTGACGATACTCCGCGTATGTTTGAAGCGGAAATAACGGGAAGCTACCATCTGCTGTTGCCCGACATCGGTGACCAGAATCGCGTCGTGGTGATAGGCTTTCGATACCAGGTCGACTACTTCTCCCATACGGATTTGCTTGCTCGTGGGGTAGAGCGCCGGTTCTATGATTTCCTGATATTCGATGTTGTAACAGGCTTTGAATTCCGCTATCCAGTCGGTATGCCGGTTGGGGACCACTAATTCTGTCAGGGCGGGTAAAGTCTCTTTGACATTTCCCAGGACAGGTACGTCGGCATATATGATTTTATTCACTTCGGCAGGATCGATTTCCAGGTGGATGATCTTGGCGTTGATGCCGAATTGTTCGGGATTTCCGGTTACCCGGTCGTCGAAACGCATGCCTATCGCGATCAGTAAATCGCATTCTTTGTTTTTTATATTGGGGGCATAATTCCCATGCATACCCAACATACCGACGAATTGGGGATGATCGGAAGGAATGGCCGACAGTCCCAATAAAGTGGAAGCTGCAGGGATACCGCTTTTTTCCAGGAAAACACGTAGTTCTTTTTCTGCCCCGCCGAGGATGACGCCCTGGCCGATTAAAGCCAACGGTTTACGGGACAGATTGATCAATTTGGCCGCTTCTGCAATTTTTTCTTTATCGATGGCCGGAGACGGGCAATAACTCCGGATGAAGCTGACCTTTTCATAATGATATTCGGCCATTTCTTGCTGGGCATCTTTGGTAATATCTACCACGACGGGTCCGGGACGTCCCGTGCGGGCGATATAGAATGCCTTGGCGATGGCTGCAGGGATATCGGCGGCATGCCGTACCTGGCAGTTCCATTTGGTTACAGCCTGGGTGATCCCTACGAAGTTGGTTTCCTGAAAAGCATCGGTGCCCAGGAAACCGGAACCTACCTGTCCGCTGATCAGAACGACAGGAGTCGAATCCATCATCGCGTCGGCAAGGCCTGTTACCGTATTGGTAGCTCCGGGACCCGAAGTGACGATACAGACACCGGGACGTCCGCTTACCCGGGCATAGCCCTGGGCGGCATGTAATGCCCCCTGTTCATGACGTACGAGGATGTGGTTGAGACGGTCCCGATAGTCGTATAACGCATCGTATACCGGCATGATTGTTCCTCCGGGATACCCGAAGACGGTATCCACTCCTTCACGTAGAAGGGTTTCGATTACCGCTTTCGAGCCCGAAAAACAAGTTGTCTTTGTTACTTGCTTTTCCATATAGATAGATTGTGTAGTAGTGTTCATACGAAAAAAGAGATAAAAAGTAAAAACTTATGGGTTATAGAATGCGGACGGCACCCTGGTCGGCTGAACTGACGAACCGGGCGTAAGCCTGCAGGGATTTGGGTACCGTACGTTTGCGTCCGGCCGGTTCGAAGTTTTTTTGAGCGGCTAACCGGGCGGCAATATCGGGATCACTCAGTAACAGGTTGATGGTCCGTGCCGGAATGTCTATTTCGATCAGATCGCCGTCCCGGACGATGGCTAAAGCTCCTCCGGCAGCTGCTTCAGGTGAGATGTGACCGATGGATAAACCCGAAGTCCCTCCTGAAAATCGTCCGTCGGTGATCAGGGCACAGGCTTTGTCCAGATGTTTGGATTTCAGATAAGAAGTGGGGTAAAGCATTTCTTGCATGCCCGGTCCGCCTTTAGGCCCTTCATAACGGATGACGACGACATCTCCGGCTTTTACTTCATCGTTCAGAATACCGTTCATGGCTTGTTCCTGCGATTCGAATACTTTGGCACGTCCCCGGAATACGAACAGTGATTCATCTACTCCGGCTGTTTTTACGATACATCCGTTGCGGGCGATGTTCCCGGTCAGGACAGCCAGTCCCCCGTCTTTGAAATAAGCATGGTTTACATCCCGGATACATCCCATCCGACGGTCGGTATCGAAGCGGGCATAGGTTTTACTTTGAGAACCCAGTTCCCGGCTGAATTTGCCGCCGGGTGCACTGAGATAGAATTTTTGCGCCTTTTGAGTGAGCTTCGGGCTTTTCAGGTTGTATTTCGAGAGGCATTCTGCCAGATTTTTGTATCCGACACGGTTGACCGTGGTATCGATCAAACCGGCTTCCGCCAATTCCCCGAGGATAGACAGGATACCTCCTGCCCGGTTTACATCCTGGATGTGAAAGTGAGAGTTGGGAGCGACCTTGCATAGTACCGGTACTTTTCTCGACAGGCGGTCGATATCCTGCATGGTGAAGTCTACTCCGGCTTCGTGGGCGATGGCCAGCAGGTGGAGTACGGTATTGGTCGATCCTCCCATGGCGATGTCCAGTGACATGGCATTCTCGAAAGCGGCTTTGGTCGCTATGTTACGGGGTAATACCGAATCGTCCCCTTCGAAATAATACCGTCCGGCCATTTGTACGATTAATGAAGCAGCTTTTTCAAACAAACGCCGCCGGTTAGTGTGGGTGGCTACAATGGTACCGTTGCCGGGAAGCGCCAATCCCAACGCTTCGTTGAGACAGTTCATGGAGTTGGCTGTAAACATGCCCGAACATGAACCGCATCCGGGGCAGGCCCAACGCTCGATTTTCTCGATATCTGCATCGCTGCAACGGCTGTCTGCACTCATGACCATGGCGTCGATCAGATCTATTCCCTTGCCGTCGAAATTACCGGCTTCCATCGGGCCTCCGGATACAAAAATCGTCGGAATATTCAGACGCATAGCAGCCATCAGCATGCCCGGTGTGATTTTGTCACAATTACTGATACAAAACAAAGCGTCTACCTGATGGGCGTTGGCCATGTATTCCACACTGTCGGCGATGATTTCCCGCGAAGGAAGCGAGTATAACATCCCGTCGTGGCCCATGGCGATTCCGTCGTCGATGGCTATGGTGTTGAATTCGGCTGCGAAGCATCCGCGTTCTTCTATTAAGGTCTTTACGTATTGTCCGATTTCGTGCAGGTGGGTATGACCCGGTACAAACTGGGTGAACGAGTTGACGATGCCGATGACGGGCATCCCGAATTGTTCGTCTTTCATACCATTGGCTCTCCACAAACTTCTGGCTCCGGCCATCCGACGGCCTGTCATTGTACCAGCGCTTCTAAGGTTATTTCTCATTTTCTTTTATTTTGTGCAGTAAGTTCTTAAATGCGAAGAAGCCTTTCTCCCGGCGAGAGAAAGGCTTCTACAAATAGTGTGTATATACGCGTCACCCTTCTCTCGTTATCTTTGCAGGACCACGAGTAGAATGTTAATGACGATAATATGGCGATACATTGTTTTGTTCATTTTTCTGTCTGTTAAAAAAAAGCCTTTCTCGTTTGGGAGAAAGGCATATGATCAATTTATATTTCGGTTCGATTTTCGTTTATATACCCCTC
>ERZ1673693.1211-NODE-1211-length-21204-cov-10.736489_pt1 | contig 21204 bp, 16 predicted proteins | sample MGYA00580223_ERZ1673693 | MGnify/ENA primary metagenome ERZ1673693 (study PRJEB41218, sample SAMN15661741) | gut metagenome | host: Homo sapiens | place: Canada: London | collected 2015-08-20/2019-03-30 | study: EMG produced TPA metagenomics assembly of...
TCCAGTTCCTTCGACTTTCCAGCGGTAGCGATAATGAATGCACCTCCAAACAATAGTCCATAGTGTTGCGTTTTTTGGCATAGAAAACGCGGCCGCCCCAGTTTCGGGACAGCCGCGCAAAATTCACTCAAAAGCGCGATTCGGTCTTCAAGACGAATCGGTTCAGGGTATAGCCCGGGGATCCTTACCCCTCAAGGCGAGCGCGGCACAGGCCGTAGCTGCTTTCTTTACTCGAGTATTTTACCACACCCCGGGGAGGCTGTCAAGCATTTTTATGCGGGAATTTGAAAAATATTCTTAAACTTCAATCAGTTCCCCCAGCTCCAGCGAATATATCCCTTTATAAGTCACCCGCCGGGGGGCGAAGCGCTTCTCAATGGCCTTGGCATAGAGCTCCAGCTGAGCACGGTAGGCGCGGACGAAGTCGGCAGGAGTCTTGCGGCGGTCCGTCTTGTAGTCCAGAAGCTCGAGGTGGTCGGCGTAGATGAGGATGATGTCCGCGATGCCCTGCACCAGCACCCCGGCGTCGGCGGCAGGGCCGTCGGGCAGGGCGCGGCCCTGGGCAGCCATGACCTCGGCGGCAGGCAGCGACGTGATAAAAGCCAGCTCCCGCAGTACATCCTCTGCCCCGCAGATGCGGCGGAACGCCTCGCTGCGCACAAAGCGGAGTATCTTATAGACATCCAGCTTCCCGGCAATGGCGGGGGGCGTGAGCTGCGCCGCCGCCTGACGCTCCCGCTCGGCGCGGACAGCGGCCAGAACGGCGTCGTCCTCTGCGTCCCGCACAGCGGCCAGCGCCCCGAAGTCGGCGTGCTCGAGGAAGGCATGGAGAGCCGTACCCATCTCGGCGGCGGTGAGGCCGTCCTTCGAGAGGAAGCCCGGGCGCTCAAGGGTGGTCTGCTCAGCAGCGTGGACGAGGCTGGTCACGCTGACCTTGGCCGGGATGTCTGCCAGCGCTGCCGCCGGATACCGCCAGCCGAAGCCCTGCCGCAGCGTCTCCACAAGGGCCGGGTCGGCCTCGGGCCGGGGCGGCTCTTCCGCCTCGGCGGGGGCTTCTTCGGGCGGGAGGACATCGGCCTGCACTGTGAGGGCGATGGTGCTTCTGGTGTCCGCAAAGGGCAGCTCGAGGTTCCCCGCCAGACGGCGGAGAGGCCCGCCGTTGGGGTGGGCGAGGAGCGCCGCCCGCAGCCAGTCGGCGAAGCTGCCCGCCTGAGCGTTCAGGGTCTCCCCCGCCCCGGCGGCGAGGAAGGCGGCGGCTTTGGCGAAGGGGTTGGACGTCCGGCCGATGCCCAGCGGGACCGTCAAGATCAGCTTATCCTGCGCCCGGGTGAGGGCCACATACAAAAGCCGCATCTGCTCGCTCCGCATCTCGGCGGCATAGACCGTGGAGAGGGCGGTGTAGGCCGCCGTCTTATAGGCTCCCTCGCCGCCCTCGGGACGGAGACGGAGACCCGCGCCGCAGACGCGGTGGAGCAGGACGGGCTGGCGGGTGTCGGCGGCGTTGAACTGCCGGGCCGTGTCAGCCACGAACACCACTGGGAACTGCAAGCCCTTGGAGCGGTGGATGGTCATGATAGTAACGCAGCCGGGCCGCGCCCCGCCGGGGGCAGTCTCCTGCCCGGTGGAGCCCGCCAGCGTGGCCGCGTCGATGGCACGGACGAGGGCCGAGATGCCGCCCGCGCCCGCCCCGGCGCAGAAGGAGGCGAAGCGCCGCGCGTCCTCCCGGCGGCGCTGGCCGTTCTCCATGGCACCGAGGGCGGCGAGGTAGCCGGTGGAAACAAAAATTTCTTCCAGCAATTCCTCCACCGGCACGCTCCGGGCCATCCGGCGCAGGGCCGTCAGACGCTGGTAGAACGCCTGCACCCGGCGGGTGAAGTCATCCTCCGCCCCGCTCTGGACGGCCTGTAAAACTGCGCCGTAGAGGCTGATGCGGGTGTGCTTATCGGGTGTCTGCGCCCCGGCCCGGAGACGGACGAGGTCGTCGTCCGTAAAGCCGAACATCGGCCCCAGCATGGCGGCAGCGAGATAGATGTCCTGCGCGGGGTTGTCGATGACCCGCAGCAGGGCGATGAGGGGGCGGATGTGGGGCGCGTCCAGCAGGTTCTCCCGGGCGTCGGCGTAGACCGGGATGCCTCGGGCCGTCAGGGCCTCGGCATAGGCCGGGAAGTCGCCTCTCGCCGCCAGCAGGACACAGCAGTCCTCGTACTGCACCGGGCGGGTGGTGCCGCCGTCCCGCACCGGCTCGCCGGAGGCCACCATCGCCTCGATGCGGCCGGCGATATACTGTGCATCCGTCTCGGCGGCATCGTCGGGCAGGAAGTGGACCTCCACACTGCCCTCGTACGCGCCGGGTGCGCCGCAGACGAGGCGCTGTCCGTCGCTGTAGGCCGTGTCGCCCAGAGCAGGCGTCATGAGCTGTTCGAAGATAAAGTTGATGCCCGCCACCACCTGCGGGGCAGAGCGGAAGTTGGCGTCCAGCGCCAGCATGGCGTTCTCGCCGGGCCTGCCGTCTTCGGGCCGGGGGCGGGCCTTGCCGCCGGGCAGGAGGGGCCAGCTCTCCAGCTTTTCCCGGAAGATGCTGGGGTCCGCCTGACGGAAGCGGTAGATGCTCTGCTTTAAGTCGCCCACGAGGAAGAGGTCATCCCCTGCCGGGCTGGCCAGACAGCGGTAAAGGGCGTCCTGCAGGGCGTTCGTGTCCTGATACTCATCCACCATGACGGCGGCGTAGCCCTGCCGGATACCCTGACACAGCTCGGTGGGCTGGCCGTCGGCGTCCCGCAGGAGCCGCAGGGCCAGATGCTCGAAGTCGCTGAATTCCAGCAATCTTCTCTCCCGCTTCCGGGCCGCAAAGCGGGCGTCAAAGTCCCGCACGGCGGCAAAGAGGGCGCGGAGGCAGGGTTCGGCGGCTTTCCGGTCGAGCTCAGCTTCGTCGAGGCTGCAACTGATGAGGTCTTCGATTTTCTCAAAGAGCTTTGCGGCCTCGTCGGCCCGAGTCTTGACGGCGTCCTTGTGATCACCGGTGAGCCGCTTTTTCGTATTTTTGAGGCCGGGGGCCTGTTCCATGCCGAGGACGTAGGGCGTCAGCCTGTCGTAGAGGGGCGTCCATTCCCCCGCCCCGGCCAGACGCTCCACCTCGCCCAGCAGGGCGGCGGAGTTTTCCAGCCGCTCGAGGGGTTCGGCAAACTTCTCGTTCGCTGCCGCCACGGCCTTTTCCTTGGCGGCAGGGGTCTTTTTGCTGGCCTCAGCGTCGGCCTGAGCTGTCACGAAGTCCTCCCTGCAGTCGTTCAGCGCGGCGCAGAGCAGCTCCTTCGCAGCCCGGGCAGAGCGGGCGGCCTCCTGCATCAGAATATCATGCCAGCAGGTGCGGGCAAAGCCGTTCTCGTCCTGCCACGGGGCCAGCATCTCGTCCAGCTTTTTATCGTAGTCCGGCAGGGCGCGGAGGAAGTCATAGACCTGCAAAACAGCCTCCCCCGCCGCCTTGTCGGTGCGGCCCTTGCCGTAGAGGTCGGCGAAGGCGCAGAAGTCCGCATCCTGATAGGCCGCTTCCAGCGTCTCAGAGAGGGCCGCGTTCCGCAGCATCTCCACGCTGCCGGGGTCGGCAGGGGTGAAGTCCGGCGGGATGTCCAGCGCCTGAAAGTGCTTGTGGAGCAGGTCGAGGCAGAAGGCGTCGATCGTACAGATGGGGGCTCTCTGCAGCAGCATCCGCTGGCGGCGGAGGGCCGTGTTGCCCGGCTCTGCCTGACTGCGGCGGAGCAGCGCCTGCCCGATGCGGGCGCGGAGCTCTGCGGCGGCGGCGTTGGTGAAGGTGACGATGAGGAGCCGGTCGGCGTCCACGGGATGTTCCGGGTCGGTGATGAGCCGGACGGCCCGCTCCGTCAGCACGGCGGTCTTGCCGCTGCCGGCGGCGGCGCTCACCAGCAGCGCACCGCCCCGGTCGTCGATGGCGGCACGCTGGGCCGGGGTCCATTTTGTCTCGCTCACTGGTCTTCCTCCTTTTTCTCTTCCGGTTCAAAAGGCTTTGCAGGGGCGTCCAGCGCCCGCTCTCCGATGCCGTCCTCATGGCAGCAGATGAAGCCGTAGTCACACCACCGGCAGGGGCTGCGGCCCGTGACCAGCGGCTCGGCGGCGATGCAGCCGCCGTAGAGCTGTTCGCCCATCTGGGTCACAAGGTCGTCCAGATGGAGCTGGATGCGGGAGAGCTTGGCCTTGTCGGCACGTTTCTCTTTCTGGTAAGGGCTGGGTACACCGTTGCGGAAGCTGAAGGGCAGATACCGCCCCGTCTCCTCGGCGTCCATGGCGTCGAAGACCTTCTGCTCGTCCCGGACGAGGCCGTCCAGCTTATATTCCATGCTCTGAGCGGCCTTTCCCCGGGTGGTCGTCTCGGGGGCCGGGTCGGCCAGCAGGTACAGCACACCCGCAGGTTCTGCCCCGGTGAATCGTCCGTCGGCGTCCCGGGTCAGGCTGAACAGGTAGAGCAGCATCTGACAGTCGAGGCCGCAGTAGACTTCCCGCAGGTCGAGCTTTTTCGTGCCGGTCTTATAGTCCACCACCCGCACCCAGCGGGTGCCGTCGTCCTCGATCCACTCGTCGGCGCGGTCCACGGTGCCGATAAGCTGCACCGTCCGGCCATCCGAGAGGCGGTAGGTCTGGCCCCGCACGGCGTCCTCGCCGGGGCCGATCTTCAGCTCACAGGCCACCGGTTTGAAGCTGGACTGGCGCTGTTCATCCCGCAGGTAGCAAAGCAGGCCCGTCATGCTCTTTTTGAGGCGGGAGAGCAGATAGGTGAAGCGGGCCGTGTCCTCGGGGAGGTAGCGCTTTGCGTACTCATCTACGAGAAGCCCGGCCAGCGCCGCCATGGCCTCGTCGTCGAGGTCGAGGAAGGGCTGTAAGCCAGCGCAGGGGTTGTCAGGGCCGGGGTGGGGGTCGAGGGCCATCTGGAGCACCCAGTGCATGAGGGTGCCGCTCTGGTCGGCGGAGAGCTCGGCCCGCTTCCGGGGTCGCAGACCCAGCACGTACTGCAGGAAATAGCCGTACCGGCAGGTGTAGTATTTTTCGAGCTGACTGGGCGAGATGCGGAGCCGCCGGCCCAGCAGCGTTTCCAGTGCCTCGAGGTCACTGACCTGGCGGGGGCTGCGGCCCGCCATCCGGCGCAGGAGGGCGAGGCCCTCGGGTTCTGCCCCGCCGGGGGCATGAAGGGCCTCGGTGAGGCTGGCGCGTTCGATCTCCGTCAGGGGCCAGCCGCCGCCCAGCACGTCGAGGCCGTCGGCGGCAGTGGCGGCAAGGTCGGTCAGATCGAGTTCCGGCGCGCCCGGTCTCAGCACGTCCACGATGGGCTCGAGGGCGGCGCAGAGGGTCTGGCCCTGCCCCTTCGGCCAGCTGAGCCAGAGGCCTCTGGCCGGGGCGGTAAGGGCCTTATAAAAGCAGACCTGTTCCCGCACCACCCGGTTCTCGAAGCAGTCCGGAAGCTCGATCTCCTGCGCCATCAGGGCGTCGCGGTCAGCGTGGGTCAGCAGGCCCGTCTCGCCGGGCGCGGCGGGGAATTCGCCCTCGGAGAGGCCCAGCACAAAGACATAGTCCGGTGCGTCAAGGCGCATCTTGCCTGCGCTGGCCAGCACCACGGCGTCCAGCATCTGAGGGATGTGGCCGAGGTCGGACGAGCGCAGCAGCAGCCCGAACAGCTCTTCGTACTCGGGGATGGTGACGCTCTGGCCACCCAGCAGGCCTGCCATCTCGTCCAGCAGTCCCATGACCACGTTCCACTCCCGGGCGGCTTCCTCGGCGGCGGGGATGCCCCGCTCGGCCCGGATGGCCTCCACCTGCGCGGCCTGAGCGTCCTCCGCGCCCAGCTCCTTCAGGCAGAAGTAAAGGGCGCGGCTCATCTGCTCGGCGTTGGCAGAGCGGAGCTTCGAGCGCAGGCCGTCGGCGGCGGTGATGAGAAGGGCGCGGGCCTTTTCGGCCCGGGCGAGGTTTTCTCTGTCCTCGTCGGTAGGCTCCACATCACCGAAGCCCCGGGGGTTCTTCTCGAAAGGCGCGCGCCACGCCGCCGCGTTGGGCGACCAGGTGTAGGCGTAGTTCTCAAGGGCGCAGACCTCTTCCTCGGTGAGGGCGCAGAGGCCGGTCTTGGCCAGGGTGGTGAGCTGTTCCGTCAGCTCCACACCCCGGGCAATGGCCAGCAGACACCGCACCGCCGTGGCCGGGGCACTGAACTCGGGCGTCGTCGGCTCGTCGCAGTAAAGGGGGATGTCCGCCATCCGGAACTCGTACTTCACGGCGGCGCGGTATTTCGAGATGTCGCGGCAGACCACCGCCACCTTCCCGCAGCGGACGCCCTGCCGCATGAGGCGGCGGATGGCCGCAGCGGCGGCGCGGGCTTCTTCCTCCCGGCTGGGGGCGGCGAATAATTTTATTTCTGGACAGGCCGGAGGCGGGTCACACCGGCCCGTGGCCAGCAGCTGGGCCGCAGCGGCAAGGCCGGGGGCGTCGGCGTGGCGCACGTCCCGGCGCAGCAGTTCCGGCACGGCCACCGCAGTGCCGTTCCGGCGGGCCAGCTGGCGCAGCTGCGCCGCCACCTGCTTCGCGCCGGAGAAAAGGCTCATGTCCCCCGGCACGAGCGGGGTGCCGTCGTCGCAGAGGGCCACCGTCACGGTGGGCAGCGAGGCCAGCAGAGCGCCCATCAGCCGCTTTTTCGGGGCATTGAAGGTGTCGAACTCATCGATAAAGACGGCCCTGTCCCGCAGGAACTCCGGCAGTTCGCCCCGGGCCAGTGCGGCCTCGAGGCGGGATGCGGCCAGCTCCAGCCGGTCGGAGGGGTCCATGCCTGTCCCGGCCAGCAGGGTCTCGTAGCCCTGAAAGATGAGGGCCAGTTCGCTGAGCTTGGCGCTGTCGGTGCCGCAGTCCTGCGCCAGCTCATAGAGCTGCTGGCCCGAGAGACCCGCGCTCTTGAGCTCGTCGATGGTCTCGGCGGCCATCTGGCAGAAGGCGGCCGAGCGGCGGTGGCGGTAATAGTAATGGACGTTGTCCTGCAGTTCCTCGAGGGCACGGCGCACCAGCACGGCCCGGCCCGCGTCGCTGAGGGTCTGGACGGCAGAGCCGCCCTCCGCCGACAGGATATGCTCGGCGAGGCTGGTGAAGGAAAAGCTCTCCACCAGTCCACTCAGCGCGTCGCCCATCTCCCGGTGGATGCGGCCCTCGGTGGACGAGGTGAACTGCTCCGGCACCAGCAGGATGCTCTTCTCCCCCGCCTCAGCCCGCGCCCGGATGCGCTGGTACAGCAGGGTGGTCTTTCCGCTGCCGGAGCCGCCTAAAAGTAGTTTTAACATGGTGAATCTCTCCGTTGGGTCAGTTTTCTATCGTGGGCGGCTTGCCCTCATTTTTCTATCATTGTACCACAAAATTGCAGCGACATCTATTCTGTGGTACAATGAAGAAAAAATCATCTCAGAAAGAGGACACCTGCATGAAAATTTTAGCAGTAGATTACGGCGACAGCCGCACCGGCCTCGCCACCTGCGACCGCACCGAGTTCCTGACTTCCCCCATCACGCCTCAGATCACCGTCAAGGCCCGGGACAAAGTCGCCGCCAGGGTCTGCGAGGTGGCAAAAGAAATCGAAGCCGAGCTCATCGTCATCGGCCTGCCGCTGAACATGGACGGCACCGAGGGCGAGCGCGCCCGCAAGAGCCGCAAGCTGGCCAAAACCGTTGAGATCTGGAGCGGCCTGCCCGTCCGGATGTGGGACGAGCGCCAGACCACCTGCGCCGCTGCTGACCTCCTCGACGAGAGCGGCACCTTCGGCGCAAAGCGGAAAAGCATCCTCGACTCGGTGAGCGCGACGGTCATCCTGGACGACTACATCCAGTGGCGGAAGGAGCATCCGGGGGAGGTCTGAACGCCCCCGCCGCCCCTGTGGCAAAGTTTCTTTGCGAAGTCCGGACAGTTTGTTGCAAAGTCCGCAGAAAATCGTCGTTTTCCGGTTTGTTTTCACAATTTTTCTGAGCCGAATTTGTATAGTTTTCCAGCTTGACAGCACCGGCTCTTCTCCGATAAAATGAGGGTAGAAGAACCCCCTGACCAGATGGCCGGGGATGATGCTTCTTCATGAAAAAAACAACTGGACTCACCAAAACAAAAACGATTGGAGGCGACCCACATGACAAAACTGAGAAAGCTGACTGCCCTGCTTCTGGCCGGTGCACTGACCCTTCTGCTCCTGACCGCCTGCAGCGGTGGCGGCGGTTCTTCCGGCCCGGAGGCCCAAGCCGAAGCCGAGGTGATGCGGGCCATCCGAAGCAACTCCTCCACCAAAAATCTAGAATATGACGTTGGGATGTGCAATATTGCCAAAGACGAGCTTGCCAAAACCAATCTGGACACCGAACTGAAAGGCAGCATTGGAGGATACGGGGTCTACCACAAAGTAAAGATTGATCGGGAAAAATCCACCCTGACCCTCATCGCCCAATACGATTATCAGAACACCAAGCTGAAAGATCTCATCGGTTGCATCACCAAGAACAACGAGGCTTCTAACCTGAACTTCAATCTTTCCAGTAAATGGACTAAGGTAGGCGTAGCAGCCAAGACCCATAACGGGAAGACCTACATCGCCATCACTCTGCAGGTAAAGAATACCTGACCTGTCCCTTTTCCCTTATAAACGCAGATCACCCGCCAGTTGGCGGGTGATTTTTTTGCAGCTGTCCCACCGCCCGGAGGGCGGAAAACCAGCTTCTTATTCGTATTTCGTAATGGTCACACTGTTGATGGTGATGGGTTCGGTCGGGCGCTGATTTTCGTCCACGCCGGTCTGGGCGATGGTGTCTACTACTTCCATCCCTTCGTACACCTGCCCGAAGACGGTGTCGGTGTAGTCGAGGTAGGGTGCGCCGCCCGCCGTCTGGTAGGCGCTCACCACGTCGGCCCGCCAGCCGGCAGCGTTCATCTGGTCGATGAGCTCCTGCGTCACCGAACTGCTGCCCGGCAGAGTCTCCATGACATAGAAGACGCTGGCGCAGTCGCCGGAGGCGTCCGCTGCGGCACAGAGTGCGCCGGAATAGTGATGGAGCTTATCGGTGGTCTCGGCGGAGAAACGGTTCCCGTTCCAGATGGTGGTGCCTCTGCCGTCCGCGCCCTGCCCGGCCTCCACCACGAAGTCCTTCTCCACCCGGGTGACGGTCAGGCCGTTGTAAAAGCCCTGCTGGGCCAATGTCGTGAAGTTCTGCACGGCCTGCGGGGCCTCGGTGGAAAAAAGCACTGCTTTGAACACGCCTGCCGAGGTATCGAACACCGCGATGGTGTCCCCCGCCGCCGGGTGGGTGAACTGCAGCTCTGCCGACTCCACAGCCGGGCGGCTGACCGTCTGCACCGTGCCGGCCTTCCCGCCCTGGATGCTGGAGAGGATATTATGTGCACCGCATCCGGCCAGAACTGCCGTCAGGGCCAGTGCCGCCATTATTTTTTTCAAGGCTCTCATGAGCGGGCCTCCCTGTCCATATATTATAGCAAAGATGGCTTTTCAAAAGCTATCGCTATAGTATATCACATTCCGGCCCGGGAAGCGAGAGGGAAAAGCGTGAAAATTTGTTATTGGATTTCTATGCGAAAAACATCTTGACGAGCGGGCAAAAAAACGCTACACTATAGGCGTACCCGGAACCCACAGCTCAGAAGGAGCAGAGCGGGCAGGGTGTGACAGTTATCCCATTTTTTAGATATTTGACAGGAGAACGTGACTTATGGCAGAAGATATGAACAAGTCCGCCGCTGAGACCGAAGAGGAATATCAGCCTGACCTGATGACCCTCGAGGACGAGGACGGCAATGAGGTCACGTTTGAAGTGATCGACGCTCTGGACCATAAGGGTGTGCATTACCTGGCCGTTGTCGAATACGCCGAGAATGAGGAAGACCTGGACGAGGACGCCCAGCTGGTCATCCTGAGCGTCGGCGAGGACGACGAGGGCGAGTATCTCGATGTGGTCGAGGACGATGAGACCCTGCTGGAAGTCAGCAAGCTGTTCGAGAAGCGTCTGAGCGACCAGTTCGAGATCGAGTGATTTTTCAGCAAAGACTTCCTGCCCGGCACGATTTGTTGCGGTTTATATGATCCTACTAATCATTCAACGGGAGCTTGGAGTTCGTCGGTGGATTGCAGACCTCCCCGTCATGGGTCGACCATGAAGGCTCGATGAGGAAGCGCGAAACCGGAGACAGAGCACCCACCTGTCCGCAAGGGTAGGTTTGATTGCCGCAGACGTCCGGGCGGGATTCTTTATAGGTATCAAAAAGGCTCTCGTGCCGTATTTCCTGCCGGCATGAGAGCCTTTTTCTTTTGTCTCTACTCCCCGGTCTCGTCTGTAAACAGGCCCGGGATACCGCAGATAGCGGCCACGCCCACCAGCGTGAACACGATGCGTGACCAGATGGACGCGCTGCCGCCCAGCAGCCAGCCGACGAAGTCGAACTGGAACAGGCCCACAAGGCCCCAGTTGATGCCGCCGACGATCATAAGGATGAGACAGATTTTATAAAAGGTCTGCACAAAAAGACCCTCCTTCCTTTGGGCAGTATGCCCGACGGGAAGGAGGGTTATGCATTTTATAGGAATAACCTCTCCGTCATTGCTTCGCAATGCCACTGCCCGGGTTGCGGCACCCAGCAGCCGCAGCGCTTTGCTTGCGTCTTGCTGGCCGTGGCCCCAACAGAGGCTCCCCTACAAGGGGAGCTGGCGGGCGCAAGCCCGACTGAGAGGTTGTACGAAGGCGAGGCTTTATCTCTTCCGCAGTATCTGCACCTCCGCCCCTCCCCTGACAGGCTGGGCGGTATAAACCTGCGGCCAGCGGGCGCGGAGGGCGTCAGCGGCGGCTTTGGCCTCGGCTTCGGTGCGGAACACGCCGAAGACCGCCGCGCCGCTGCCGGTCATAAGGGCGGTGACAGCCCCATTCTCCCGGAGGGCGGCCTTGATGGCCTCGTTGTCCTTGGCCCCGCTGCACTCCTCGAGGGCGTTTCCGGCAGCGGCGCAGACAGCGTCCAAGTCGCCCGCCCGGATGGCGGCTTCCTGAGCGGCGCAGTCGGGATGGACGCTGCTGCCCACCTTATCGTAGGCCGCAAAAGCCTCCGGCGTCGAGACGCCATAGTCGGGCATCACCACTGTGAACCAGCACTCGGGCATGGGCGGCAGCGCCTTGATGAGGTCACCGAGGCCCTGCACCCGGCAGGTGCCGCCCATGAGGGCAAACGGCACGTCTGCGCCGATACCGGCACCCAGAGCGCAAAGCTCGCTCATGGACAGACGGGCACCGTACAGTTCGTTCAGACCCACCAGAACAGCAGCAGCATCGGCGCTGCCGCCAGCCATACCGGCCCGGACGGGGACGTTCTTATAGATGGTGATGTCTGCACCCGCCAGCAGGCCCGTATAGTGGAAAAAAGCCAGCGCCGCCTTGATGGCGGTGTTGCCCGGGCCGGGCTTGACATTGCTGCCGGGCAGGGTCAGATCGAGGTAAGGACTGCGGCGGATGACCACCCGCTCGTACAGCGAGATGGCCTGCATGGTCATATCCAGCGCATGGTAGCCGCCGGGCAGGATGCCCACCACGTCCAGCGCCAGATTCAGCTTGGCCGGGGCCAGGACTGTCACACGATCGCGCATCGTTTTTCCTCCTCACTTGCAGTTCTCGTTCAAAAACTCCCGGATGCGGCGGATAGCCTCCATCAGGTGCTCCACGCTGTAGGCGTAGGACACGCGGGCGTATCCCTCGCCGGACGCGCCAAAGGCGTTGCCCGGGATAATGGCGACATGCTTCTGCTCCAAAAGCTTTGTGCAGAACTCCTCGCTGCTCATGCCGCTGGACTTGATGCAGGGGAAAGCATAGAACGCGCCCCGCGGCTCAAAACAGCTCAGGCCCATATCGTTGAAGCTCTTCACCACGAGGCGGCGGCGCATATTATACTCGTTGCGCATCCGCTCGATCTCGCCGTCGCAGTCCTTGAGGGCCGTGATGGCGGCGTACTGGCTGGTGGTGGGGGCGCTCATGATAGCGCTCTGATGGATCTTGGTCATGATCTTGATGATGGGCGCGGGACCGCAGGCATAGCCCAGCCGCCAGCCCGTCATGGCGTAGGTCTTGGAGAAGCCGTTGACCACCACCGTCCGCTCGGCCATGCCGGGCAGAGCAGCGATGGAAACGTGGTTCTGCAGGCCGTAGTTCAGCTCCGCGTAGATCTCATCCGACAGCACCATGATGTTGGTGCCGCGCAGAACTTCCGCGATGGCCTCGAGGTCTTCCCGCTCCATCACCGCGCCGGTAGGATTATTGGGGAAGGGCATGATGAGGAGCTTGGTCTTCGGGGTGATAGCGGCTTTCAGGGCGTCGGCCCGGAGACGGAACTCATCCTCCTGACGGCAGGCCACATGGACCGGCACACCGCCGGACAGGGTGGTGATGGGCTCGTAGCAGACGAAGCACGGCTCCGGGATGATGACCTCATCGCCGGGCTGCACCAGAGTGCGGATGCACATGTCGATGGCCTCACTGCCGCCGACGGTGACGAGAACTTCCTTTGCCGGGTCGTATTTCAGGCCCATCCGGCGGTCGAGATAGCGGGCGATCTCGGCCCGCAGCTCTTTCAGGCCCGCATTGGAAGTATAGCGGGTGCGGCCATGCTCGAGGCTTTCAATGCCCGCCTCACGGACGGCCCAGGGAGTCTTGAAGTCGGGCTCACCGACGCCGAGGCTGATGCACTCGGGCATCTCGGCGGCGAGGTCGAAGAATTTGCGGATGCCGGAGGGGCGCATAGCCGCAGCGGCAGGCGCGATCAGTTTATCGTAATCCATCACAGCACGGTGCACTCTCTTTCATCGATTTCTTCGTCCTGATACAGACGACCCTCTTTTTTGTAGGTGCGGAGCACGAAATGGGTGGCCGTGGACAGCACGTCGTCCAGCGGCGACAGCCGCTTTGCCACAAAGAGGGCGATCTCCTGGAAGGTCTGGCCCTTGATGACCAGCTGCAGGTCGTAGCCGCCGCTCATCAGCAGCACGCTCTCCACTTCGTCGAAGGAGGCGATGGTGGCGGCAATTTCGTCAAAGCCGCGGCTCTTCTTGGGGCTGACGTTCAGCTCGATGACGGCTTCCACCCGGTTCACGCCGGCCTTTTCCCAGTCCACGAGGGTCTTGTAGCCCTTGATGATGCCCTGCGCCCGGGCCAGGTCTATCATAGCCGCCACCTCGGCGGGGGATTTATTCAGCATGGCCGCGATGTCCTCCACCGACATCCGGGCATTGTCTTCAAGGATCTTCAGAAGCTGTTCCATCGTTGTCTCTCCTTCGTTCAGCCTGTGGCGATATTTGTAGATAAGTATAACACACTGCCCGGCAGTTTGCATCTGGTTTTTGCAAGTTCTGCCGGAGATAGACATTCTTTTTCCCTTTTCCCCTGCTCTTTTTTCCAAAAAGAGTGTTCATTTTTCGTGAAATCTGCTATACTTGAGGTGAGTAAGCCTCTCCCAAGGGGAGAGCCTTTCGTTCTGTCAACATTTATATAGAAGGGGTAGGAATTATGAAAGCATTCATTACCGTCATCGGCCACGACACCGTGGGCGTCGTCGCTCGTGTCTCGGGCCTTTGCTGTGAGCTGAACATCAACATCGAGGACGTCACCCAGAGCATCCTGCAGGGCATGTTCGCCATGATCATGCTGGTGGACATCTCCAAGTGCAGCGTCTCCCACGAGGAGCTGCACCAGAAGATGGACGCTCTGGCCGCTGAGATGGGGATGCAGATCAACCTCACCCGCCAGGAAGTTTTCGACGCGATGCACACGATTTAAGGAGCAAACTACTATGAGCATGATGAACACCGGCGACATCCTCGAGACCATCGAGATGTTCACGCAGGACAATCTGGACGTGCGCACCGTCACCATGGGCATCAGTCTGCTGGACTGCATCGACCCGGACCCCAGGAAAGCCTGCGAAAAAATCTATAACAAGATCACCACCCGCGCCGCCCGGCTTGTTCCGGCTGTGGAGCACATCAGCGCCGAGTACGGCATCCCCATCATCAACAAGCGCATCAGCGTCACCCCCATCGCCATGCTGCTGGGTGCCTGCCCGGACGCCGACCCGGTGGACTTTGCCAAGACGCTGGACGCCGCCGGCAAGAAGGTGGGCGTCAACTTCGTGGGCGGCTACACCGCCCTCGTCCACAAGGGCTTCTCGGCGGGCGACCTGCGCCTCATCGAGTCCATCCCCCGCGCACTGGCCGAGACGGACATCGTCTGCAGCTCGGTGAACATCGGTGCCACCAAGGCGGGCCTGAACATGGACGCCATCAAGCTGATGGGCGAGGCCGTCAAGAAGGCCAGCGAGCTCACCGCCGACCGTCAGTGCATCGGCGCAGCAAAGCTGGTGGTCTTCTGCAACGCGCCCGAGGACAATCCCTTTATGGCGGGTGCCTTCCACGGTCCCGGTGAGCCCGACTGCGAGATCCACGTCGGCGTCTCCGGCCCCGGCGCGGTCCGCGCCGCGCTGGCCCGGCTGCCCAAGGATGCCCCCATCGACCAGGTAGCCGAGCTGGTGAAGCGCACCGCCTTCAAGATCACCCGCGTAGGTCAGCTGGTGGCAAACCTCGCCTCCAAAGAGCTGGGCGTACCCGCCGGCATCATCGACCTGTCGCTGGCCCCCACCCCCGCTGTGGGCGACAGCGTGGCCAACATCCTCGAGGAGATGGGCCTTGAGACCTGCGGCTGCTGCGGCACCACTGCCTGCCTCGCCCTGCTCAATGACGCTGTCAAGAAGGGCGGCGTCATGGCCTCCAACCACGTTGGCGGCCTGTCGGGTGCTTTCATCCCCGTCAGCGAGGACGACGGCATGATCCACGCCGCCGAGTGCGGCTGTCTCACCATTGAAAAGCTGGAGGCCATGACGGCTGTCTGCTCTGTGGGCATCGACATGGTCATCATCCCCGGCGACACCACCCCTGCCGTCATCAGCGCCCTCATCGCCGACGAAGCCGCCATCGGCATGGTCAACAGCAAGACCACCGCTGTCCGCGTCATCCCGGCCATCGGCCGCAAGGCGGGCGAAGTGCTGGACTTCGGCGGCCTGCTGGGCTACGGCCCCATCATGCCGGTCAACCAGCGTGACCCCTCCGTCTTCATCAACCGCGGCGGCAGACTCCCCGCCCCGATGCAGTCGCTGAAGAATTAAAGAATAATTTTCTAAAAACAGGCCCATCCTCTGGATAAACTTTCCATGAGGGGGCCTGTTTTTTATGTTATCCAGCCGCGAAATGGGGGCGCTGTGCGCCTCGCTGCTGTTCTGTCTTCTGCTGTCGCTGGGGGCCGGCTGGGCGCAGCGCCAGCTCACCACCGCCGACCAGCTTGCCGCTGACACCCTGCGGCTCCACATCCGGGCCGACACCGACTCCGTGCGCGACCAGAGCGCGAAGCTGGCTGTCCGGGACGCCGTGTTGGTCCTCACCGACGAAGCCTGCCCGGCGGACAGCCGGGCCGATGCCCGGGCGTGGGCGGCGGAAAACCTCGTCCGCTTCGAGCTGACGGCCCGCCAGACACTGGCCTCTCTCGGCATCCGCGCACCGGTGAAAGCCTGCCTCGTGAATATGTACTTTCCCACCCGGCGCTATGACGGCGGGGCTCTGCCCGCCGGGCGGTACGACGCGGTGCGGCTGGACATCGGGACACGGCGGGCAGGCCGGAACTGGTGGTGCGTGCTCTACCCGGGGCTCTGCCGGTCAGCCTGCGGCGGGTACGACACGCCTGCCGAAAATGACCTTGTCTGCGGGGAGTATATCATCCGGTTCCGGTTCGTGGAGTGGTGGGGCGGCCTCACCGCGCCCCGGGAGGACGTGGTGCTGGCCGGGTGAACAGGCCATCAGCGCGCCGCATAGGATGAGCGCGGAAGGAGTGTGACAACACTATGGCAATTCCTGCTTACTACTCGCTCATCCGGCGCGGCAGCTCCGGCCCGGACGTGGCCCTCGTGCAGACCTGGCTCAACGGCATCCGGGACAGCTGCACCTGGCACGCCGCCCTCACCGTGGACGGAAAGTTCGGCGCAAACGCCGAGAAGGCTGTCCGGGAGTTCCAGCTCCGGTACGGCCTCAAAGAGGACGGCAAAGTGGGCGCGAACACCTGGAACGTGCTCTACGCCCGCTACACGGCCAAGCACGGCCTCATCGTCCCCTACCCCGGCATCGTGCTGCGGAGCGGCAGCGTGGGCGGCTGCGTCCGGCTGGTGCAGCAGAAGCTCAACGCCGAGGGCGAGCGGCTCACCACCGACGGCAAGTTCGGTGCCAGCACCGTCGCCGCCGTCAAGCGCTACCAGACCCGCCACAGCCTGACCTCCGACGGCTCCGTGGGTAAGGACACCTGGGAAAAGATGTTCCCTGCCGCGTGACGTGAAGACGGAAGAGCCTCCCGAAAGGGGAGGCTCTTTTCGATTTGATATATCTTTTTGTCGAAAAAAAAATAATAAGGAGCCCGGGTTGCGGCTCCCAGCGTCTGCTTCGCTGTCGCTTGCATCCTGCTGGCCGCGGCCCCAACAGCTCCTCCCTGTTTCCGCCACTGGCGGCGGTCGTCGCCGTTGCCCCCTCGACAAACGCCCCCAACTCTCCTATAATAAAATCATCCCAACGAAAGGCGGTGTCCCCATGCGTTTCCTTCACCTCTCCGACCTGCATCTGGGCAAGCGGGTCTGCGAATTCTCCATGCTGGACGACCAGCGCTACATTTTAGAGCAGGTCCTCTCCCTGCTGGACGCCCGGCCCGTGGACGGCGTTCTGCTGGCAGGCGACCTCTACGACAAGCCCGTGCCGCCCGCCGAGGCGGTGCGGCTGCTGGACTGGTTCCTCACCGAGCTTGCGGCGCGGGGACTGCCCGTTTTTGCCGTCAGCGGCAACCACGACTCGGCAGACCGCATCGCCTTCGGCGCACGGCTGCTGGCAGGGAGCCGGGTGTACGTCAGCCCGGTCTTTGCCGCACCGCCTGCGCCCATCACCCTGACGGACGAATACGGCCCGGTGGACATCTGGCTCCTGCCCTTTTTGAAGCCCGCCGCCGTGCGGCACGTCTTCCCGGACGAGAAGATCGAGAGCTACAACGATGCCATCGGCTGCGTGCTGAACGCCTGCGCACCCGACCCCGCCCGCCGGAACGTACTGGTGGCCCACCAGTTCGTGGCCGGGGCGGCGGTCTGCGAGAGCGAAGAGCCCAGCGTGGGCGGGGTGGACAGCATCGACGTCTCCCTCTTCGAGGGCTTCGACTATGTGGCTCTGGGCCACCTCCACAGTCCCCAGAAGGTGGGACGGGACACCGTCCGCTACGCAGGCAGTCCCCTCAAATATTCCTTCTCCGAGGCCCATCAGCACAAAGCCGCTCTCTTCGTCACCCTGGGCGAAAAGGGCAGCGTCCACTTCGAGGCCGCGCCTCTCACCCCCCGGCACGACCTGCGGGAGCTGCGGGGCAATTACATGGAGCTCACCGACCGCCGGGCCTACGACGGCACGCCGACGGACGACTACCTTCACATCACCCTCACCGACGAGCAGGACGTTCCCGACGCGCTGGCCCGGCTGCAGGTCATCTACCCGAACCTCATGCGGCTGGACTACGACAACCGCCGCACCCGGGCCGCTGAGACGCCCGACGCCGCTGCCCGAGCCGAGAGTAAAACACCCCTCGAGCACTTTGCGGCCTTTTACGAAGCCCAGAACGGCCAGCCCCTCTCCGACGAACAGGCGGCGTTCTGCCAATCGCTCATCGAGGACATCTGGAAGGAGGACGAAGCATGAGGCCCCTGAAACTGACCCTGTCGGCCTTCGGGCCTTATGCCGCCGAGACCGTTCTGGACCTCGCCCAGCTGGGCAGAGGCGGGCTCTACCTCGTCACCGGCGACACCGGCGCGGGCAAGACCACCCTCTTCGACGCCATCACCTACGCCCTCTACGACCATTCCAGCGGCGGCGTCCGGGAAGGGGCCATGCTCCGCAGCAAGTACGCCGAGCCCGGCACCCCCACCTTCGTGGAGCTGGAATTTGAGGTGCGGGGACAGCGCTGCACCGTCCGCCGCAATCCCGAATACCTCCGCCCGAAAGCCCGGGGCGAGGGCTTCACTACCGAAAAGGCCGACGCCTGCCTCACCTACGCCGACGGCCGCCCGCCCGTCACCCGGGCTAAGGACGTCACCGCCGCCGTGGTGGACATCATCGGGCTGGATTACAACCAGTTCTCCCAAATCGCCATGATCGCTCAGGGGCAGTTCACCCGGCTGCTCAACGCTTCCACCGAGGAGCGGAGCAAGATCTTCCGCAAGCTGTTCCGCACCCAGCCCTACCAGCGTCTCCAGGAGCGGCTGCAGGCCGAGAACGCCGCCCTCACCCGCCAGCGGGAAGAGCAGAGCGTCCGCATCGGGCAGCTGCTCTCCGGCCTGAGCTGGGCCGAAGGGGACGCCGACGAAGCCGTTCTGGACGAGCTGGCCCCCCTCTGTGAGGCGGGCGGGCAGGCGTCGCCGGAAGCGGTGCTGCCCCTTCTGGACGCCCTGCTGGCCGGGCAGGAGCAGGCGCTGAGCGCCGCCACCGCCGCCCGGACTGAGGCCGAGGCAAAGCTGGACAAGCTCCAGCAGACGCTGGGCCGGGCCGAACAGGCCGAGAAGCTCCGCCTCGAGCTGACCGCCGCGCAGGCCCGGCAGGACGCTCTGCGGCCCGTTCTGGACGCCGCCGAGGCCGAAGCGGCCCGCCACGCCGGGGATTCCGCCGCGCTGGACGCTCTGGCCGGAAAGCTCGAGCGGGCAAAATCCAACCTCGCGGCCTTCGACGGGCTGGACAGCCTCGAAAAGAAGCTTTCTGCCGCCCGGGACGCCGCCGCCCTCGAGAACGCCAGAGCTGAAAAGCGCCGCGCCGCCCTCGGGCAGCTGGACGGAGAACTGACCGCTTTGGAGCAGAGCCTCGCCGCCCTTGGGGGCGCGGAGGCCGAGAACGTGAGCCTTGAGGCCCGGGCCGAACAGCTGACCCGGCGGGAAACGGCCCTCGCGCAGCTGGCCCAGAGCCTCGCCGAGGGGCAGCGCCGGGGGCAGGCCTCACGGCAGGCGCAAGAGCGTTATCTTCTCGCCGACGGCGCAAAGGAGCGCGCCCACGCCCTCCGCGACCACCTCGAGCGGGCCTTTCTCAACGCGCAGGCGGGCCTGCTGGCCGAAGGGCTGACGGACGGCACCCCCTGCCCCGTCTGCGGCAGCACCCATCACCCGAAGCGGGCCGTTCTGCCCGCCGAAGCCCCCACTCAGGCCCGGGTAGACGCGGCCAGACAGTCCGCCGACGAGGCCGACCGCGCCGCACAGGAAGCCAGTGCGGCCGCCGCCAAGGCCGTGGCCGCAGACCGGGAGGCCAAAGCCACCCTCCGCCGGGACGCCGAGGCCCTGCTGCCGGAGCGGTTCACCTCACCGGAGGGGCCGGTGAAGCTGACTGTCTCGCTTCTGAAGACGGCTCTGGCCGAAGAAAGCGAAGCCCTGCACGCCGCACAGGAAGCCCTCGACAAGGCTCAGAAGCAGAATGCCGCCGCCCTCGCCGCCAAGGCCCGGCAGGAGGACGAGCGGCAGAAAAAGACCGCCCAGCGCTCTGCCCTCGAGGCCGAGGCACGGGCTTCCGCTGAGGAAGCCGCCCGGCAGTCTGCCTCCGCCAAGGCTCTGGAGGCCCAGTGTGCCGAGGCCCGGGCCGCTCTGCCCGCCGCCGACCGGGAAGAAGCCCGCCGGGCGCTGGCCGGGCTGGAAAACGAGCGCTGCGCCCTCCGGGCCGGGATGGATGCCGCTGCGTCGGCTCTGGCCAGGGCCCGGCAGGACTACGCCGCTGCCGAGGCCGCAGTCACGGCCCTGACGGCCCAGCAGACGGAGGCGGACGAAGCCGCCGACCTGCCCGCCCTCGAATCCCAGCGGGACGCCCTGACGGCCCGGCGCACCGCTCTCGCGGCTCAGGAAAAGGCCCTGACGGCCCGCCTCCTGCCCAACCGGAAGGCCGCTGACCTCTACCGTCAGCACGCCGCCGCCCGGGCGGAGCTGGAACGCCGCTGGCAGTGGGTGAACGCCCTCGCCTCCACGGCGGGCGGCACCCTCAGCAGCAAACAGAAGATACGCCTCGAGGCTTACATCCAGATGAACTACCTCGACGCCATCCTCGTCCACGCCAACACCCGCCTCATGCAGATGACCGCCGGGCAGTACGAGCTGGAGCGGGTGGGTGCCGAGAACCAGCGCAGCCAGTCCGGCCTCGACCTCGGCGTCATCGACCACTACAACGGCACCCGCCGCAGCGTCAAGACCCTCTCGGGCGGCGAGAGCTTCAAAGCCTCACTGGCGCTGGCTCTGGGCCTCTCGGACGAGGTCCAGAGCGCGGCGGGCGGCATCCGGCTGGACACCCTCTTCCTCGATGAAGGCTTCGGCTCGCTGGACGACGAGAGCCTTGAGCAGGCCATCCGGGTCCTCGCCGGCCTCACCGAGGGCGACCGCCTCGTGGGCATCATCTCCCACGTCGCCGCGCTCAAGGAGCGCATCGACAAACAGGTGGTCGTAAAAAAGGCCCGCAGCGGGGGAAGCACGGTGGAGGTCATTGTGTGACCGCTTTCCTTCTCTTCCTCATCGCCTGCCTTCTCAGGGCCGCGTCTTTCAGAAAGTCTTTTGCCTGCTCAGGCAGGAGGGGCGCTTTCCTTCCTTTCCTGTTTTGTATTTTTCTTCGGTATCTACAACTCAATGCAGTTTGTTTTATCAAAAAGTCAACCTTTTTGAGAAAACAGTCGAAAAGGCGTAGAAAAGATAGCATGAAATTCCCCCGCATATTCTCCCCCGCCTCCGCACACCCTAGGTGCGGAGGTGTTTTTTATGGAATCTCTGACGCCCTTCATCCGCCATGAGCTTGAGGATGCGCCCGGGCCGAGCGGCCCGCCGGAGGAGACGAGCAGCATGGTCAGCCCGCCTTTGGGCGCGGAACCCGGTCAGCCGCCCGTCACGGAACCGCCCAAACCGGGTCGCGGCTCCCAGCAGCCGCCGTCGCAGCCGGACGGCCCGGATGTGCAGCTCCCGCCGCCGGAAGTCCCGCAGCCCCGTCCGGACTGCGGCATCCAGCATCCAGGGCAGGTCGTCCTTCATACAACCTCTCAGTCTGCTTCGCAGACAGCTCCCCTAGTAGGGGAGCCTCTGGCG
>ERZ1673693.1236-NODE-1236-length-20828-cov-4.575940_pt1 | contig 20828 bp, 20 predicted proteins | sample MGYA00580223_ERZ1673693 | MGnify/ENA primary metagenome ERZ1673693 (study PRJEB41218, sample SAMN15661741) | gut metagenome | host: Homo sapiens | place: Canada: London | collected 2015-08-20/2019-03-30 | study: EMG produced TPA metagenomics assembly of...
TGGGCGTTTTCTTCGAAAAAATCCGGGTATATAATTTGAAAATCGTCGGTTTTGATTTGCTTCCAGCGCAGGGAAGGCCTATCCTGACCGAAATTGACGAATTGTGCCGAAACGATTGAAAATGGGCACCAGAGAAGTAGAATAAAAAACAGAACTTTCTTCATATATCACCTATTTTTTAGAGCATCTAAATTAAATTATAAATTTTAGAAATAAGCCTGATTGCCTTTTTTATTTTAACACCGGCTTGCGTTTGCAAATTTTGCGTTTTTACATTTAAGTTTGAAAGAGGTACGCCAAAATTTTCCTTACCTTTGTAAAGGATAAAACAAGAGATATGCAAACAGAGAAAGATCGGATTTTGGAGTTGCGGAAAGCGCTTGAATATCATAATTATAAATATTATATCGAAAATGCACCGGAGATTTCAGACCGGGAGTTCGACGGGTTGATGCACGATTTGGAAAAACTGGAAGAAAAGTATCCGGAGATGTACGATCCCAATTCCCCGACCCAACGGGTAGGGAGGGATATCAATCAGGAATTTACTCAGGTCGCTCATAAATATCCGATGCTTTCTTTGGGAAATACATATAGCGAAGAAGAATTGCGGGATTTCGATCAGCGGGTGCGGAAAGTAGTCGGTGACCGGGTACAGTATGTTTGTGAGTTGAAATACGACGGGACTTCGATTAGTCTGACTTATGTGAACGGTGAGCTCACTCAGGCGGTTACCCGGGGAGACGGCGTGAAGGGAGACGATGTCACGGCTAATGTCAGGACGATTCGCACTGTACCCTTGAAGTTGAGAGGGGATTATCCGCCCGAATTCGAGATCCGGGGGGAGATTCTGATGCCTTTTTCGGTATTCAATCGCTTGAACCAGGAAAAAGCAGAGGCCGGAGAACCTTTGTTCGCCAATCCCCGGAATGCTGCTGCAGGAACCTTGAAATTACAGAATTCTTCGCTGGTAGCGAAACGGCATTTGGATTGTTTTCTTTACTATATTCCCGGTGAAGTGACTCCGGCGGAAACCCATTACGGAAACTTGATGAAAGCTAAAGAATGGGGCTTCCATATGCCCCCTTATATTCACTTGGCCGATTCGTTTGAAGAAGTTTGGGCCTTTATCACAAAATGGGATAAAGAAAGGACGGGTTTGCCGGTTCCGATCGATGGGATTGTGATCAAAGTCAATGATATCGGGATGCAGCATTTGCTGGGATATACGGCAAAATCTCCCCGTTGGGCCATTGCTTATAAGTTTAAGGCCGAACAGGTGGAGACGCCCCTGATCGATGTGGTTTATCAGGTAGGGCGGACAGGTGCTGTCACGCCGGTAGCCAATCTGGAACCGGTGCATATTGCCGGCACTACGGTGAAAAGGGCTTCCCTGCATAATGCAGATATCATCTCTTCTCTGGATTTACATGAACATGATACGGTGTATGTGGAGAAAGGGGGAGAAATTATTCCGAAGATTGTGGGGGTAGACCGGGCTAAACGCAGGGAAGGAGCCGCAGCTGTCGAATTCATTACGTATTGTCCCGAATGCGGAACGAAATTGATACGGATAGAAGGTGAAGCCAATCATTATTGCCCGAATGAAGACCATTGTCCACCTCAGATAGCCGGAAAAATCGAACATTTCGTTAGCCGTAAGGCGATGAATATAGAGGGGATGGGAGAAGAAACGATCGAGTTATTACTGGGTAAAAGGCTGATCCGGGATGTGGCCGATATTTATGGATTACCGGCAAAGCGAGAGGAATTGATCGGACTCGAAAAAATTGTTTACCCCGAGAGTTTCGAAATGACCAGTATCCCTTTAGCAAAAGTGATTTATGGATTTGAAATCGGAATAAAGAATATTTCTTCCCGAAATGCAGAGACGTTGGCTGGTTATTTCGGTAGCCTGGAAGCTTATGCCGCTGCTTCGAAACAAGAGCTTTCAGCGGTGATAGGCGATGAAACGACGGTAAACCGGATATTGGATTACTTTCGTACTCCTTTTAATCAGACCGTAGAACGCTTGAAAGAAGCAGGTGCCGTTGAAAATATTCCTTTGGATTATGTCGTCTATGCATTGAATATTCCGGGGATAAATTGGCATAAAGCTGACTTATTGGCAGCCCGCTTCGATTATATTTATGAATTATCTGTGGCTTCTGCTGCTGAAATCCGGGCTGTTGAGGGGATCGATGCAGATGAAGCCGATAGCATTGTCCGTTTTTTCCGTTCTAATGAAAAATTGGTACGGAAATTGAATACTTTATCCGTTTATCGGATGCAGGAGAAATCGGTAGATAATTTAATCGCCGGTATCGAAAAATCGAAAACGGCCGGTTTTCCCGCTTTATTGAATGCTTTGGGAATCCGGTATATCGGAGAGACTGCCTCCCGTAATCTGGCTAAAAGTTTCCGGGAACTGACCAGGCTGATGGAAGCCGATTTTGAGCAATTGACCGAAGTAGAAGATATCGGTGAACAGATGGCTAATAGTATTTTGCGCTATTTTGGTAAAGAAGAAAACAGACAATTGGTGAAACGTCTGATCGATTATGGCGTAGAAGCAGAAATAGGAGAAACGGAAACAGGAAACGATAGCCTGACAGGGCAAACATTTGTGATTACCGGTACACTGACCCGGCCCCGCGAATACTTCAAAGAGTTGATTTTGAATGCAGGGGGAAAGGTCAGCGATTCTGTTTCAGCCAAGACCGCCTATTTGTTGGCTGGCGAAAATGCCGGTAGTAAATTGAAAAAGGCAGAAAAATTGGGTACCCGGATTATTTCTGAAGAAGAATTTTACGAATTACTGAAATAATAGGGAATACCCTGCTGCATCAACGAAGTAATAAACGAGGATATGACAAAAAATGATAACAAAAAATTGAAAGAAATAATAGACTTAGCTTGTGAAGAGGCAAAGCGTTTGGGGAATGCGAAGGTTTCACCCGAACATTTGTTTCTGGGGATGTTGCGGATGGATCAGGCCAGGGCTATCGATGTTCTGATCGCTTTGGGAGTGGATTTTTATGAGGTGAAAGCAAAAATCGAACAGAAACTGAATAAGCAAAGGGATAAGAGTGAAGAGATGCCCGATGAGCTGGATCTTACCCTGGCTGCCAACAGTATTGTTAAACGGGTTATCGAGGAGGCCTGGAAGCTGGGGGATGAGGAAGTAGAGTCGGAACATCTGATGTTGGCCATGTTGAGAAATCAGGCAGGGTTTGTCACAAAATTGTTTAATTCTATGGGAGTAGATTACGAGAAGTTTAAAGAACAACTGCTGAAGGAGAAAACCCGTATGCAATCCGATTATGGAGAAGAATCCGATGAAGACGAGGATGCAGGTGATGAAGAATCGATGTACAATCCCTATCGTCAGAACGGGCCTGCTAAATCGGATACACCGGTATTGGATAATTTCGGTATAGATATCACGAAAGCTGCCGAAGAAGGTACCCTCGATCCGATCGTAGGGAGAGACCGGGAAATCGAACGATTGGCCCAAATTCTGAGCCGGAGGAAGAAAAATAATCCGGTGTTGATCGGAGAACCGGGGGTCGGTAAATCGGCTATTGCCGAAGGGTTGGCGATCCGTATCATCCGGAAAAAAGTGTCACGGGTATTGTTCGATAAGCGGGTAGTAGCTTTGGATATCGCGTCTATTGTTGCAGGTACGAAATACCGGGGACAATTTGAAGAGCGGATGAAAGCCATTCTGAATGAATTGGCTAAAAACAAAAATATTATCCTTTTTATCGACGAGATTCATACCATTGTAGGAGCCGGAGGGTCGGGAGGTAGCCTGGATGCGGCAAATATGCTGAAACCTGCGCTGTCGAGAGGGGAGATTCAGTGTATCGGGGCGACGACCCTCGACGAATACCGGCAGAATATCGAGAAAGACGGTGCTTTGGAAAGACGCTTCCAGAAAGTATTGGTCGAACCGACTTCTTTCGATGAAACGGTCGAAATCCTGAACAATATCAAATCCCGCTACGAGGATCATCACAACGTCCGTTATACCGATGAGGCGATCAAGGCCTGTGTCAAGCTGACGACGCGTTATATTTCCGACCGGGCGTTGCCTGACAAAGCGATCGATGCGATGGATGAGGCCGGTTCACGGGTACATATCGCCAATATCCATGTGCCTCAGGTTATCGAAGAGTTGGAAAGATCGGTGGAAGAAATCAAGAATAAGAAGAAAGAAGCGGTCAAACAACAGAATTTCGAGGTTGCAGCTGCTTTTCGGGATAAAGAACGCCAATTGCTGGCCCAGCTCGAGCAGGAAAAAGACAACTGGCAGAAGGAATTGAAAGAAAACCGGGTGGTGGTCGATGAAGAGAGTGTGGCCGAAGTAGTGGCAATGATGACCGGAGTACCCGTAAAACGGATCGCTAAGACCGAGGGTATGAAATTGTTGCAGATGCGTGAAGAATTGGCGGATAGTGTCGTCGGACAACAGGAAGCGATTGAAAAGATCGTTAAAGCGATACACCGGAACCGGGCCGGATTGAAAGACCCCAACCGACCGATCGGATCGTTCATTTTCCTGGGGCCTACCGGTGTCGGAAAAACTCAATTGGCCAAAGTATTGGCACAATATCTGTTCGATACGCCTGATTCGCTGATCCGGATCGATATGAGTGAATATATGGAGAAATTTGCTGTTTCCCGGTTAGTCGGGGCACCTCCCGGATACGTAGGATACGAAGAAGGCGGACAGCTGACGGAGAAAGTGAGACGTAAACCTTATTCGGTAGTATTATTGGATGAGATTGAAAAAGCACATCCCGATGTATTCAACATCCTCCTGCAGTTGCTGGATGACGGCCAGTTGACCGATAGTTTGGGGCGGCGCGTCGATTTTAAAAATACGATTGTGATCATGACTTCCAATATCGGAAGCCGGCAATTGAAAGATTTCGGACGTGGTATCGGATTTATGGCTGCCGATAAGACGAATGACAACGATTATGCCAAGAGTGTCGTGCAGAAAGCGTTGAAGAGTGCCTTTTCTCCTGAATTTCTGAATCGTATCGATGATGTGATCGTCTTCAATCCTTTGAGTAAGGAAGATATCCATAAGATCATAGATATAGAACTGAAAGGACTGCTCAAGCGGGTAGGTGAATTGGGATACCACATCCAGGTTTCGGATGCTGCAAAAGAATTTCTGACCGAGAAAGGGTATGATCCCCAATATGGAGCACGTCCGTTGAAACGGGCTATCCAGAAATACCTGGAAGATGAATTAGCCGAAGTGATCATCAAAGGCGACCTTCCCGAAGGGGGGACCCTTTATGTCGACTGCGATAAGGAAAACGATAAGCTGAAGGTAAAAAGTAAAAAGTAAAAAGCTAGAGGCTAAAAGCTAAAAGCTAGAAGAGGCGAAAAGCTAGAAGCTAAAGGCGAGAAGGCTATAAAATAAGAAGCTAAAGGCTATAAAGCAAATTATAAACTCCTTTTCTTTGCTTTTAACCTTTAGCTTCTTTGCTTTTTTATCTTTTCAGCTTCTCGCTTTTAGCCTTTAGCTTTTAAGCCTTTTCGCCTTTATTGTTCCTCCGTACAAATATCCACCTGTTTTTCGATGAGCTGATCCAGGGAGATGAAAGATTCGGTTTTAGCAATACCGGGAATATTTTGCAGAGTATTGATCAGGATATCCATCAGATGCTGGTGGCTGTTACACCGGATTTTCAGGAAAAAGGAGTAGTGACCGGTGATGAAATGGCATTCGATTACTTCGGGGATCTTTTCTATTTCTTTGACAACTTTTTTATATTGGGAAGCATTATCCAGAATGACCCCGATGAAAGCACAAATCTTGAATCCCAGTGCGCGTGGCTTTACAATGAATCGTGAACCTTCGATGATGCCGGCATCTTCCATTTTTTTCACTCTTTGGTGAATAGCTGCGCCGGATATACCGCATTCACGGGCAATCTCCAAAAAAGGTACTCTGGCATTTTTTACAAGATAGGATAGAATTTTTCTGTCTATATCATCGATCTGGTATTTCATAGCATTTAGGTATTGATTAGTAAAATGAGATTATCTGAAGTTCAGAATACTATACAATTGTTTGCGTTGTTTGTAATATCTTCTTCCTTCTTCGTTGGTAATGTTTTTGATGACTCCGTCTATCAAATTATTGAATATCGTTGCAAAAGTAAATCCTTCCGGAGGGTAAATATCCGGATTATGAATATCGTTTAGTTTGGCGATATACATCCGGGCGATCATCTCGCTTGAAATATCCTTCTTATACATGCCTTGTTCCATGCCTTTCTCGATATTGATTTTAATCTTCTCATAGATAAAATCTGAACGCATTTGCATATGTTCTTCGAAAATATCCGGGAAAGCTTTCGATAACATAATGGTGAATGAAGGAGATACATTGAAAAAACGGTTGTTGATTTCATCACTGACGATCAACATAATATCGATAGCGTTCCACCCTTCGAAATTGTATTCATTGAAGATTTCTTCAAAACATCTCCGTTCATGCTCCAGTATGGCTTTGACAATGTCTTTGCGGTCGGTGAAATTTTCTTTCAATTCCTCTAAGGTCAGGCCCACCTTTTGCAAGTGTTCTTCGTTGAAATCATTAATTCCGTATTTCGAAATATAGGTTCGTAATTTTTCTGCCAGTTGAAATCTCTGTTCTGTCATTGTTCTGCAAAATTCGGTTTGATGCCGTAAATATAATAAACAAAATGGGATAGCGCCAATTTAAAGTTGTAAATTATTATTTATTCGATCTTTTTTCTTTTAAAATATAGTTGATAATAAGAAAATTGTTTCAATTCTGTTTTTGATAGGATTTCATGGGGAGACATACTATTTTAAAGGTTGTTTTTATACCTTTGTACGATCAAGGGTTGTGATATCTAATTTGAAAATAAATGAAAAAGGGGATACTGGGATTTTTGTTGATACTGCAGGGAATGGTATCGATGGCTGCTGAGAATAAGACGAAATTGATCGTAGGGATTACAGTCAGTAATTTTTATCCGGAGTGGGTAACTATTTATAAGAACGATTTGGCAGAAGGAGGCTTGAAGAGAATTTGTGGGCAAGGTAGAGAGATGATGGCCGATTATCGGTATCTGTATTCGCAGACCGGAGTGGATCAGGCAACGATTTATACGGGTTTATTGCCATCCGAACATGGGGTGATCGCTCACGATTGGTACGATCGTTTGAGAGGAAAGCGGCAGAATAATGTGATCTCGGATAATTGCCTGATGTTGGGGGAAGATGGAGTCAAAGGGCTTAGTCCTGAAGGTTTACAAGCCTTGACACTCGGATGTGCTATGAAGATGAATAATGTTTTTTCGAAAGTATATAGTGTTGCTGTCAATGGGGAAGAGGCGGTTCTGAGTGGAGGAAGCTGTGCGAATATGGCTATTTGGTTGAGTGAAGAGTCAGGTAAATGGATCTCTTCCGATTATTATGCCGATTCGTTGCCGGGGTGGCTGCAGGCTTATAATGCCAAAATGGAAAGCGATTTTTTTATTCGCCGGGGATGGATGGCTTTGGGGGATGAGGATGGTAATGCAACCTCCCTGCGTTTGAAGAACAAGATCGGTTTGGGAAATAATTTTTATTACGATTTGGCACAGGCGAAACGGAAATTCGATACCTATCGGATTTTAAAAGCTACTCCTTATGCTAATACCCTGGTGACGGATTTAGCGCTTGAATTACTCAAGACGGAGCAACTCGGGCATGATAACGATGCTGATTTACTGGCACTGAATTTTTCCTGTCTGGACTATATGAACCGGGATTATGGCGTATATTCCCGCGAATTTCAGGATGTCGTGATGCGATTGGACCGGGATGTCGAAAAGCTTTTGAATGAATTGGATAGCCGGGTGGGAAAAGGAAATTATACCGTTTTTCTAACTTTTTCCGAAGCCCGCGAATTGTTGCCGGAAGAATTGGCCAAGATGAGATTGACCTCCGGATATTTCAGTATTTTTAAAGCCGTTGCCTTATTGAAGTCTTTCTTGAACCTAGTATATGGAGAAGGGGAATGGATTTTGGATTATGATGCCGAACAAATTTACCTGGATCGTCAGTTGATCGAACAGAAAAAAATTTCTTTGAAAGAGATGCAGGATAAGATCGCTGATTTTATGATCGAATTCGAGGGGGTCGGACATGTACTGACTGCTTATTCCTTGACTCATAATGCGTCGTCGGCAGGTAAGGAAGTCTTGTTTCAGAATGCTTTTTCTCAGAAACGGAGCGGAGATATTTTGTATTCCCTGGTACCGACCTGGATTCCAACCCTAAAGGAACGGGAAGACAATTATGCGCGCTATAGCAAGAGAAACCGGGTTCCGCTTTATCTGTATGGGGCTGGGGTACCTCAGGACTTACCTCAGGAGTGTCAAATGACCGCTTTGTTACCGATGTTGTGTCGTATACTGGAAGTACCGGTTCCCTATACGGCCGGGAAATAGAAGTTTTTTCATTTGTTTTTAAAGCGGAGTGTTTCCATCAGAGTGACGATGTCTTCCCGTAAATAATCGATGACCGGAGCCAAAGAATCTTTATCGGGGTGCTGGTTGAAATATAAAGCTCCGCGCAGAAAATGACGGGTGGAATCGGTGATGAAAAATTGAGTGGAAGAAGCGGTATTTCCTTCGATATAATAAATGAGTCCGAAAATTTCCCGATTCTTGAAATATTTTTCGTTGATCGATTCGGCCTTTATCGTATGCGTATAGGCCAGATGATGACAGTCTTCGAGATAATGATTCAGGGCGGTATCGTTGTTGATCTCTTTATAGGAGAGATGGAGTTTGGCGTTGTATTGCGGATAAGAAAGATTCATCCACCCTGGTTCTGCCTGCTTATCGGGATCGGCTTCCAAGATGGCCTGTGCCGATTGCTCGAAACAATAGGGTAGAGTGTCGGGAGAAGCGACCCACTGTTTTTCAGGAAAGTCGATCCTGAAATATCCGTAAGGCTTGGGAGTATATTGGTCCTTGCAACCCGACGCCAGGAGTAAGAATAGAATAAAAGCTGTTTTTAGCATCACATGAGGTATTTATTTTTCAGTAAACCTGTATCAATTTCTTTCGTATTTGATTTTTTTTATCCGGCGGTTATCGACTTCCAAAATTGTGAATTTATGGCTTTGATAAGTGATTACGTCGTTCTTTCCGGGCAATTCTCCCTTGATTTCCAGAATCAAACCGGCCAGGGTATCGGCTTCTCCTTCGATATCTTTGAAACTATCCGGATCTGCATCTACGATTTTAATAAAATCATTTAATAGAGTACAGGCTTCGAAAATATAGGTGTTGTTGGATAATTTCGTATAGGTTTCTTCTTTTTCATCATATTCATCGTTGATTTCTCCGACAATTTCTTCCAGAATATCTTCCATGGTTACGATCCCGGAAGTTCCTCCGTATTCGTCGACGATGATGGCCATATGGACCTTTTTTACCTGGAATTCTTCCAGCAAATCATTGATTTTTTTGGTCTCCGGTACGAAATAGGCCGGACGGATCAACGATTGCCATGCGAAATTCTGAGGCTCTTTCAGATGGGCAAGCAAGTCTTTGACGTACAAAATACCTTCGATGGTGTCCAGATTTTCACGATATACCGGCAAGCGGGAATACCCGTGTTCGATTACCACATTTTTGACTACTTCGAAACTATCTTCGATATCCAGGGCTATAATGTTGATGCGGGGACGGATGATATCGATGGCAGCGATATTGCTGAACCGTACGATTCCCTCTAAAATATCTTTTTCGTCGTTGATTTCTGCATCTTCGGTCAATTCCAGGGCTTTGGATAACTGATCCATGGATAAGCCGTCTTTTTTGGCCATTCGTTTGCTGATAAGGGAAGTTGACCGGATCAATAAGGTCGATAAAGGACGGAAAAGATAAGTGAGGAAAGTCAAAGGACCTGCCATAAAAATGGCCATTTTTACCTGTGAGCGATTAGCGTATAATTTGGGTATAATCTCACCGAATAAAAGGATGATGAAAGTGACCCCTATCACCTGGATGATAAATCCCAACACAGGATTACCCGAAAAATCGAATAAAGAATTAACCAGATAAGTCGATAGAATGACTATACCTACATTTACGAAATTATTAGTAATCAGAATGGTCGATAGTAATAGATTCGGCTTTTGGTGAAGATTGGCTACTTTATCGTAACCTTTTTCTTTCAATTTTTCTAATTCTCCGGGAGATAGAGAGAAATAGGCTACTTCTGAGGCAGAAGCTAATGCTGAACATAACAGAAGGAATAGAAGAATAATCAGAAAAACAATGTCTGCAAGATCGAAAGTTCCGCGGAATATACTTTGTGCCGCGTCATAGGCGTCTGTTTCCAAAATGAAATGAATTAGTTAAACAAATTAAGCTAAAGGCTATAAGCTATAAGCTATAAGCTAAAAGCTGATTGCTATGAGTTTGAAAAGCCAGGGCTTTAAGATTAAAACTCCAGGCTATACTGGGACAAAGATAATTGAAAAACTTTATTTTTATAACTTTTCACCTTTCGCTTTTCGCTTATAGCCTATAGCTTATCGCCTTTCAGCCTTAAAATGGCAGATCGTCGTTATCGTCCGGTGTATTCATCGGAGGAGTAGCGGTCGTTGAAGTGCTACTTGAAACCGACGGCGTATAAGATCTGGGAGCATTTCCTGTGGCCTCACCGTCTTGTCTGGAAGATAACATTTGCATATTATCGGCATAAATTTCGGTCGTATATCTTTTTACTCCATTCTGGTCGTCCCAGGAACGGGTACGAATCCGTCCTTCGATATAAAGACGCATTCCTTTTTTGACATACTTTTCGACGATTTCAGCCAATCCTCTCCATAATACGATGTTATGCCACTCGGTCTGATCGATGTTTTCGCCGTTTTTGTTTTTATATCTTTCCGTAGTTGCCAGACGGAGATTGGCAACCGCTACTCCGCCTTCCAGGTATCTGACTTCCGGATCAGCACCTACATTTCCAATTAAAATTACCTTATTTACCATAATGCGTCCTAATTAAATTATTTAAATAATTGAAGCAGATAATGAGTGAATCATTGTTCGAAGCCCATATACACGTGTAAATTTCTTAACTGAAATTTTACACAAGTTACGAAAAAAAACGGACATGGGATACATCGTCTGCATGATTTTTTTCAAAAAAGCGAAATTAAGGAAAAAAATCTGATTCAGAAAAAAATGACAAAAATCATCCCGTTTTTTTTATTCTTAATAGAAAAGCTTTATATTTGCAGACTGAAATTTGAACGAGAAGAAATAAATTATTGAATATTAAATATTTAAAGAAAATGACAAAAGCGGATATTGTTAACGAAATTTCGAGAACGACCGGGATTGAGAAAGTAGCTGTGCAAGCAACTGTGGAGGCTTTTATGGAGTCAATTAAAAATTCCGTTGTTGAGGGTAAAAACGTGTATTTAAGAGGTTTCGGTAGTTTCGTTGTGAAGAAGAGAGCTGAAAAAACAGCCCGTAATATTTCTAAAAACGTAACTATCAAAATTCCGGAACATTTTATTCCTTCATTCAAACCATCCAAGAGTTTTGTTAACGACGTAAAGGGTAATGTTAAAAAATAAGAAAGGAGGAATTTATGCCAAGCGGTAAGAAAAGAAAAAGACATAAGATGGCTACCCACAAACGGAAAAAAAGACTGAGAAAGAATCGTCATAAGAAGAAGTAAAATTCTTTGCGTTTGTGAGTAAAGATATAAACCTAAAGGCACACGTCTTTAGGTTTATTTGGTTAAAAGATAATGTAATACGGTATCTTAAATAGATAAAAGTTGTGAGTAGTGAGTTAGTTATTGACGTCAAAGCAGATGAAATTGTCATTGCCCTGTTGAGAGAAAAGAAACTGATCGAATTGACAAAGGAAAAGACCAGTATGCAATTTGCTGTCGGGGATATTTATCTCGGAAAAGTGAAGAAAATCATGCCGGGATTGAATGCTGCTTTCGTGAATGTAGGGTATGAAAAGGATGCTTTTTTACATTATCTGGATTTGAGTCCCCAGTTTCATTCGCTGGATAGCTATATCAAACAATGTATAGCTAGAAAAGGAATGCCGGTATCGAAGTTGAAACTGGAACCGGAAATTCCCAAAAATGGGAAAATTGCCGATATTCTGACAGTCGGACAATGGGTGGCCGTTCAGGTGGCCAAAGAACCGATTTCTACCAAAGGACCCCGCTTGACTTCCGAACTGAGTATTGCAGGACGGAATCTGGTATTGATGCCTTTTGCCGATAAAGTGTCGGTTTCCCAAAAAATAAAATCTCCGGAAGAACGGAAAAGACTGAAACGTTTGATCGAAAGTATCAAACCGAAGAATTATGGCGTGATCGTCCGGACTGTCGCCGAAGGAAAGAAAGTAGCTGTTTTCGATAGTGAGCTCAAAGAATTGGTCGAACGTTTCGAAACGGCTTTTAAACACATCCGGGAGATAGAACCTCCGAAATTGATTTTAGGAGAGATCGATCGTACCAGTGCCATACTCCGGGATATCCTGAATCCCTCTTTCGAAAATGTATATGTCAACGATATCACGCTGAGTAAAGAAATCCGGCATTTTCTGACTACTATTGCTCCGGAAAAGCAGGATATTGTCAAATATGTTTCTCCTGAGATACCGATTTTAGACCATTTTGGTGTGGATAAGCAAATCAAATCTTCTTTGGGAAAGACGGTTTCCTTTAAAAACGGAGCCTATCTGATTATCGAACATACGGAGGCTTTCCATGTGATCGATGTGAATAGCGGTAACCGGACCAAACTGGGGGACGATCAGGAAACGAATGCCCTTGAAGTCAATCTGGCAGCAGCCGAAGAAGTGGCTCGGCAATTGCAGTTGAGGGATATGGGAGGGATTATCGTCATTGATTTTATCGATATGCAAAAGGCGGAAAATCGCCAGAAATTGTTCGATAAAATGAAGGAATGTATGGAAATCGACCGGGCAAAGCATACGATCCTGCCATTGAGTAAATTCGGGTTGATGCAAATTACCCGCCAACGGGTACGCCCCGCTATGACTGTGGATACGACCGAACTGTGTCCGGTATGTCACGGTACCGGTAAAGCGGAAGCCGCTATTCTGGTGATCGATAAGATTGAAGATGAATTGGAATTTTTTGTATGTGAGAAGAAAAACAAACGTATTATCTTAAAAGTGCACCCTTTTGTCGGTGCCTACCTGAAAAAAGGATTACTGTCCATGCGGCGGAAATGGGCTTTCCGTTATCATATTTCACTGAAAATAGTTGATGTCCCTTCCTATTATATCTACGAATACCATTTCTATAACCGCTATAACCGGGAGTTGGAGAATTAGAAAAAAGTAAAGGTGAAAAGTGGAAAGATCGATCGTCCGGTTGGGAAGGAGGATTGATCGGGGGAGGATTTTATATTGCTGAGAAGAGGGATTCCGGGTGTATATGCTATGGCTGTCAACTTATGAAAATACAGCGGACAGAGATTGTCCGTGGCCTTCTTAAAGAAACTTGAAAAACGTTTGCATACCCATTAATTATATGTTAAACTTGTATTTGCGTCTAGTGTGAAAAAAAATTAATAATATTTTTGTATGGAGATTTTGCATCAGACGGTGTAGAGGCAAGAATGAAAATTAATTAATAATACACTTAATAGTTTATGAAAAAAGGATTGTTTGCTTTTTTGTTGACGTTCATGCTGGGTATTTTTACTGTTTCGGCACAGGTAGAAAATCCGGCTCAATGGTCATATTCTCAGAAGAGTCTGGGAAATAATGAATACGAACTTGTTTTTAAGGCCGCTTTAGAACCGGGATGGCATATTTATTCGATGTATACGCCCGAAGGTGGTCCTATGGCTACAACTGTTACTTTTGAAGAAGCCGGAAAAGGGATCGAATTGGTTGGAAAAGCAACAGAGAACGAACCCAAAAAAGAACATGACGATGTATTCGGTGTGGACGTTTGGTCGTTCGAACTTGAATATGTCATTACTCAAAAAATTAAAGTAACCGATCCGGCTATTGCTGCTGTAAAAGGTGAAATCGAATTTCAGGTATGCCGCGAAGGACAATGTGTGAGATTCGACGAATCGTTCGATATCAAGATCGGTGATCAGCCTGCTGCTGAAACTGAAGTAAAAGCTGCTGCTGCAACCGATTCTTCCGGTGATTCGACTAAAGACGAGTCTTTGTGGATATTTTTCTGGGGGGCTTTCGTAGCCGGTTTGGCTGCTGTGGTGATGCCTTGCGTTTTCCCGATGATTCCGATGACTGTATCTTTCTTTATGCACGGAGATACGAACAAAGCAAAGGCGAAAGCAAAAGCGATCTTCTTCTCTTTGTCGATTATCGCTATCTATACCGCTCTGGGATTGATTATTTCTATGTTATTAGGTCCTGATTTTATCAACTGGTTAAGTACCAATTGGGTGCCTAATGTATTTTTCTTTGTGATCTTTATGATTTTCGCAGCTTCTTTCTTCGGTGCTTTCGAGATTGTATTACCTTCCTGGATTGTAAATAAATCGGATGCACAGGCAGATAAAGGCGGATATGTCGGAGCTTTCTTCATGGCTTTCACTTTGGTATTGGTATCTTTCTCTTGTACAGCTCCGATTGTCGGGACTGTACTGGTTGAGGCTGCCAGAGGATCTGTACTGCGTCCGATTATCGGTATGTTGGGATTTTCTATCGCTGTAGCCTTACCTTTCGGTTTCTTTGCTTTCTTCCCTTCAAAACTAAGCAACCTGCCGAAATCAGGAGGTTGGTTGAACTCTGTAAAAGTGGTACTCGGTTTTATAGAAGTTGCTTTAGGATTCAAATTCCTGATGGTTGCCGACCAGACTTACCACTGGGGATTACTCGACCGTGAAATATATATCGCTATTTGGGTAACGATCTTTACTTTGCAGGGATTGTACCTGATGGGTAAAATCAAATTTGCACATGACAGCGAACTGAAATACATCGGTGTTCCCCGTCTGGCGTTTATCATCGCTACGTTCACTTTTGTGGTATATCTGATTCCGGGTATGTTCGGTGCTCCTTTAAAAGCTTTGGCCGGTTATTTCCCGCCTCAGGAAACCATCGACTTCGATATCAACCGGATTGTACGGGATAATGTAAAGCAGATTTCTGTCAGTGGTGTTGCTACCGGAACAGCTAAGAAGTCTGACGCTTGTGAAGCTCCGAAATATTCCGATTTCTTGCATTTAGCTCATGGTTTGGATGGCTATTTCGATTATGATCAGGCTTTAAAATGTGCTCAGGCTCAAAACAAGCCGCTCTTTATCGACTTTACAGGACACGGTTGTGTAAATTGCCGCGAAATGGAACAATCGGTATGGTCCGATCCGCGTGTATTGGATATGTTGAAAAACGATTATGTCGTAGTGGCTTTGTATGTAGACGACAAGACTACTTTACCTGAAAGTGAATGGTATGTATCCGATTATGACGGAAAGAAAAAGAAAACATTAGGCAAGAAAAATGCTGACTTTCAGATCAAGAAATTCGATTCTAATGCACAGCCCAACTACATTTTGTTGGATAGCCGCGGCGGCAACGATAATGATCTGAGACCGCATATACTGGCTGCTCCAAGAGGACATAACCTGGATAAAGATGCTTTCGTTGAATTTTTGAAACAAGGTTTGGAAGAATATAAGAAAAGAGGAAATAATTAATTGACTCTTTGACTGATCGATCAGGTACCCCGGAAACGGGGTACCTTTTTTATTTTCCGAAAATTCGGTCTTTTATGTAACTTTTGATCTTTTCAACTGTCTTAGTATTGTAAGTGAGTTTGAATGATGGATAAAAATGAATTTATATCTCTGGTACTTCCTTTAAAGGATCGGTTGTTTCGGGTGGCTTGGTGTATTCTGCGAAGCAAAGAAGAGGCCGAAGATATTGTTCAGGATGTAATGCTGAAGGTGTGGAGGGATGAAAAAGGAAAGGTTGAAAATCTGGCAGCTTATTGTTACACCATGGCCCGGAATCTGGCTTTAAACCGATTGGTCTTGAAAGACAATCGGAGCAAGGAGTTGGAAGGGGCATATGAACAGGAAGTGCAGGAACAACCGTTGGAAAATGTAATCCGTACCGAAAAGATGAAGTTGTTATATCGGATGATTGACGGATTACCCGGTTTACAGCGGGATGTCGTCCAATTGAGAGATATGGAAGGACTGAGTTATCGGGATATTGCGAAAACTTTACAGGTGACGGAAGAACAGGTGAAAGTGAATTTATTCCGGGCCAGGAAAAAAATTAAAACATGGATTTTAAATATGGAGAATTATGGATTATGATCGGATCATAGGGTTGTTGGATAAGTACTGGAAGTGTGAAACCACCTTACCCGAAGAAGAAGAACTGCGTTATTTTTATAAGCATTGCCGGCAAATGCCGGAAGAATTGGCCGAATATAGGGAGCTGTTCATCTTTCAGGAAGGGGAAAGACAAATCGGGTTAGGAAATGATTTCGACCGGAAAATTTTGGCTTCCATCTACAATAAACGTCCTGCCGGATGGAGAAAAGGGCTTCGGGTGGCTGCGGTGTTGTTGTTATTGATAGGGGTAAGCCAGGTATTGATCGATATAGGGAATCCGCAAAAGGATACTTGTCAGACTCCCGAACAGGCACTGGCCGAAGTCCGGCAGGCTTTGAATTTTGTATCTTCGAAGATGAACAGAGGACAACAACTGTTGGAAGAGAATATGGACGAAATGAAATGGATAAACCGATATATAAAATAAATAGGTAATGAAAAAGTGGATATGCATTGGATTATTTTTGATAGGAACCTGTAGTGTCCAGGCCCAGGATCTGGTGAGCGATTTTTTGGCCAAGACGAAAGAAAATAAAGTATTTACACAGGTCAATATCAGCTCCAGGATGTTTCAAATGATTTCAGAGATCACGGATGCTGAAACGGAAAGTATTATCCGAAATTTGACCGGTATGAAAATGCTGACAACAGAACAGGAAACAGACCGGTATTTTCAGGAAGTACGGACGATGCTTCAGAAGCGAAAGCCTGAATATGAGGAATTGATGAGCATTCTGGAAGAAGGAGAACAGGTGTGGATGTATGTCCGGGAAAAGAATAAGGAGATTGTCGAATTGGTGATATTGGTAGGAGGAAAGGAAGAGTTTATGTTAATGAGCTTTTGTGGGGTGATCGATTTGAAAAAAATCTCCCGTTTGGCTAAAGCAGTAAATGTGGAAGGTATGGAGTACCTCGGAAAAGTAAAGAAATAGAGTGTGTCGAATTTTAAACTTTGGGATGATGAAAAAAAGTTTGTTCGTATTGATTTTAATCGGAGGTTGGGTAATCCCCTCTTGGGCTCAGAATAACAAAGAGTTCGAACAATTGTGCAAAAAATATCAGGATTCGGAAAATGTCGGATCGTTCGGAATGGATGGCTTGGGTTGTCTTTTGGCTTCCTGGTTTATCGGGAAAGAAGCGAACGATATAAATGCATTGATTCGGCAATGTTCTTCTTTCCGCATATTGAGTTGTAGCGGAGAAGAAAGTAAAATGCTATGTAAAGATATCCGGGCATTTGTCCGGGCTAGCAAACTCGAGGAATTGATCAGTGTACAAGAAGATGGATCGGAGGTGAAACTCTATATGCAAACGGTTAAAAATAAGGTCCATCAGGTTTTTGTATCGGTTGTCGATGAAGAACAGGAAGTTGTATTTCTGCAAGTAAAAGGAAAATTCGATCTGGCAGCTATTCAAAAATTAGCTAAAACTTCTCAGATTAGTTATCTTTGCCACTGAAAAAGACAACAGATATGCAGATATTGAAGTATATTTTCATCGGTTTGCTGATATTTTTAACGTGTGGTTGTGGTGGAAAGAAAAAACAAGGAGAATTCCGATATTTCCGGAATTATCAACGTACATTTAACGATTTGAACGATAAGCATCTGAAGGCTGCCCGACAATGGGGGATACAACCGGTTACTTCTGACGAATTGTTGGAAGAGCAAATGGGAAAGTTGGATAAAATCGGCTCCTGTCGTTATTATCAGGTAGATGAATTGACCCATTCTATCCCTTATTTGGTTCCCCGGGCAGAGAAATTATTGAAGACGATTGGCCGGAATTTTCAGGATTCCCTTTCCAGTAAAGGCCTCTCTTCCCGTAAGATCATCGTGACCAGTGTGTTGAGAACAACCGGGAATGTGAAAAAGTTGCGGAAGAAAAATGTGAATGCCAGTGCCAACTCAGCTCATGTTTATGGAACTACTTTCGATGTTGCATATGCCCGTTACAAAGGAGCCGAAAAAGAAGAAACCGATAAATTAAAGTCTGTGTTGGCAGAGGTTTTGCAAGATTTGCGCAAGCAAAAGAAATGTTATGTCCGTTACGAATTCAAACAAGGGTGCTTTCACATCACTGTTCGTTAAGTGAACAGGTGCGCTTCATTCTTAGTTGTACCTTTTGTAATGAATTTGGTAACCAACTCCTTTCTTTAAAATCAACTGGTCTTTGTCGAGCTGTATGATATTCAGGGTGTCTGAAAAATGTAAGGTTTGACGGTTGCCGGTACTTTCTCCTTCCAGAATGAGTGTTTTTCCGTTTATCTTCCAGCTTTTGTATTGAAGAGTGGCCATATTGATCGAACTGGCTTTCCCGTCTTTCTGAAATTTTATTCCTTGTACATCCTGGGCTCTGCCGGGGATGGGTTCACACCAGGAACCTAGTATTTTTTTCTCGTAACCTGTATTGGAACAGGATATCAGGCCTAAAGTCAGACAAGCGATTAAAGTAAAATTTTTCATATCACATTTTATTTTATAGTTGTTTGTTTTTAAGGAGATAGCAAAAATAAAATTCTATAGGTGAAATGACGAACTTGTCTTGGAGAAAGAGAAAAAATCTTGATTTTAATCAAGATTTTTTCTGGATTCGTTGAGAATACGGGTTCTGATCCGGCTTAATGTCTCGGGAGTGATTCTGAGGTAAGAAGCAATTTCTTTGAGATTAACCCTGTTCAAAATATCGGGAATTCTTTTTTGTAATTGGAGATAACGTTCCTCGGGGGTATCACAATGCAGGGAAATTATTTTTTTGAGAAAGTCGAAGGCCAACGATTCGACGAATGCACGTACATAAATTTCACCGTCGACCGATATTTGAAGAAAAGGACGTAAGGTTTCCAGAGGGGCCTGGATAACGACAGAATCTTCTAAAGCTTTTACATCCAATAAAGCGTCACAACCCTTTCGGGAAGGCAGGTAGGAGGATATAATTTCTTTCTCGAAAGCAAAAGCCATAATGTGTTCTGCACCTTTAGCGTCATGGCGGAGAAATTTGAAGCTTCCCCGGACGATATAGGCTATCTCATGGCAAAAATGTCCCCTTTGGATAAAAAAACTATTTTTCTTGATTTCTGTTCTTGTCCCGTGTTTTAGGATAATATTTTTCAGGAACTCCAATTCTTTTATATGGATATCGATATCTGACATGAAGCTTGCGGCATACTGTTTATCCGGACGAAGATACAAATAAAGCCTCACATTTTAATATTGAATTATCTTTCAAAATTGATTATCTTTGCACGCCCGGAAGGGAAAGAATCATAGGTAATTATAAAAATAAAATATATTATGGGTTTACAATGTGGTATTGTCGGACTGCCGAATGTTGGAAAGTCTACCTTGTTTAATTGTTTGAGTAATGCGAAGGCGCAATCCGCCAATTTCCCTTTTTGTACGATAGAGCCCAATGTCGGGGTGATCACTGTTCCCGATGAACGGTTGAATAAACTGGTCGAGTTGGTGAATCCGCAGAATGTGGTTCCTGCTGTGGTTGAAATTGTCGATATTGCCGGCCTGGTGAAAGGAGCCAGTAAGGGCGAAGGATTGGGTAATAAGTTTCTCTCTAACATCCGTGAGACGGATGCTATTATTCATGTGTTACGTTGTTTCGATGACGATAATATCGTACATGTGGACGGTAGTGTAGATCCGGTGAGGGATAAGGAAATTATCGATACTGAATTGCAGTTGAAAGATTTGGAAACAGTAGATAATCGCTTACAGAAAGAGGAGAAAAGAGCTATGACAGGTGGGGATCCGGTCGCTAAACGCTTGGTTGAAGTACTTCATCTGTATAAAGCTGCCTTGGAGAAAGGATTGTCTGCCCGTACCGTCGTATTGGACGATTTACAACAGGAAGCGGCCAAAGACCTGCAATTATTGACCAATAAACCCGTATTGTATGTTTGCAATGTCGACGAAGCCTCGGTTGTGAAGGGAAATAAATATGTAGATGCTGTTCGTGAAGCGGTGAAAAATGAAAAAGCCGAAGTATTGATTATCGGGGCAGGCATTGAGGCTGATATTGCAGAACTGGAGACCTACGAAGAGAAACAATTGTTTCTGGAAGATTTGGGACTAAAGGAAGCCGGAGTCAACAAGTTGATTCGTACGGCTTATCATTTATTGAATCTTCAGACCTATTTTACTGCTGGCCCGAAGGAAGTGAGGGCATGGACTTTCCGTAAAGGTATGAAAGCACCTCAGACGGCCGGTATTATCCATACCGATTTCGAAAAAGGGTTTATCCGGGCCGAAGTGATCAAATACGATGATTTCATTGCATACGGTTCCGAAACGAAATGCAAAGAAGCCGGCAAAATGTCGGTAGAAGGGAAAGATTATGTGGTACAGGATGGAGATATGATGAATTTTAGATTTAATGTATAATCGATCACGGGCGATCACGGGGACCGGGGCAATTTTGG
>ERZ1673693.1319-NODE-1319-length-19630-cov-51.711724_pt1 | contig 19630 bp, 17 predicted proteins | sample MGYA00580223_ERZ1673693 | MGnify/ENA primary metagenome ERZ1673693 (study PRJEB41218, sample SAMN15661741) | gut metagenome | host: Homo sapiens | place: Canada: London | collected 2015-08-20/2019-03-30 | study: EMG produced TPA metagenomics assembly of...
TAGGATGTACTTCATTTTTCCCTTCAAAAAATTTGGGCTGTTATGGTGATGGAGGAGCAATCCTTACCAATGATGATGTATTGGCCGAACAGCTTCGTATGATAGCCAATCATGGTCAGCGGATAAAGTATCACCATGCGGTTATCGGATGCAATTCTCGTCTGGATACTGTTCAAGCTGCGGTTTTGAACGCCAAATTGAAACATTTGGATGAATATTGCCTTGCTCGCCGTGAAGCGGCACAATATTACACTTCACATTTGAAGGATGTGCGAGGCATCATTACGCCGGAAGAGTTGCCTCAAAGTACTCATGTTTATCATCAATATACTTTGAAGGTATTAGATGGTAAACGTGATGCCTTGAAACAGCATTTGGCAGATGCCGGTATTCCTAGTATGATTTATTATCCGTTGCCCTTACAGCAACAAGAGGCATTCCAAAAAATAACACGTGCTGCAGAGTCTTTGGATAATGCTGAAAAATTGGCATATTCCGTTCTTTCCCTTCCTGTTCACACCGAACTGACTACTGAGCAGCAGGATTTGGTTATTGATAGCATAAAAGATTTCTTTAAATAAATACACCTATGCAAGATTTTTTTGCTCATGAAACAGCAACCATCGATGATGGTTGCCGGATTGGTGCGGGTACAAAGATATGGCATTATAGTCATATCATGTCCGGATGTGTGCTTGGAGAAAGATGCAATATCGGTCAGAATGTGGTGATTTCTCCAGATGTGGTATTAGGGAATAATGTAAAGGTTCAGAACAATGTATCAGTCTATACTGGTGTGACGTGTGAAGATGATGTTTTTTTAGGTCCTTCTTGTGTCTTTACCAATGTTACCAATCCTCGTAGTGCTGTCAACCGTAAATCCGAGTACGCCAAAACTCATGTTGGCAAAGGTGCCACTATTGGTGCCAATGCCACCATCGTTTGTGGACACGATATTGGTGAATACGCATTTATCGGTGCTGGTGCGGTAGTTACTAAAACTGTTCCTGCTTATGCTTTATTGGTTGGTAATCCTGCCCGTCAGATGGGTTGGATGAGTGAATACGGTCATAGGCTTGACTTTGATGAAGATGGGGTTGCAGTCTGTCCGGAGAGTAAGGAACGTTATCGGTTGAAAGAAGGTAAGGTTGCTAAACTTTAATTTTTAGTTCTTTAATTTTTAATTTTGTTTGAAGGTTATGTATAATAAGTTAGTAAATAAAGAGGCTAAACTGGCATTGGTCGGTTTAGGTTATGTAGGTTTGCCCATTGCTCTGGAATTTGCAAAGAAGATTTCAGTAATTGGTTTTGATATCAATGAGTCACGTTTGGTAAAGATGCGCGAGGGGATTGATCCTTGTGGGGAACTGGATGGTTCAGCCTTTGAAAATGTAGATATAGAGTTTACTTCCTCTATTGAGAAGCTGAAGGAAGCTTCTTTCTTCATTGTAGCCGTTCCTACTCCAATTGACAAATACAATAAGCCGGATTTGACCCCGTTGTTAGGTGCTTCCCGTTCAGTGGCTAAAGCCTTGAAACCGGGTGATTATGTGGTTTATGAATCTACGGTCTATCCGGGCTGTACGGAAGACGACTGCCTTCCCATTTTGGAAGAGGTAAGCGGATTGAAAGCCGGCATAGATTTTAAATACGGCTATTCTCCGGAGCGTATCAATCCGGGAGAAAAGGTGCATACTCTGCCCAACACGATTAAGATTGTTTCTGGTTGCGATTCAGAAGCTTTGGATGTTGTGGCCAAAGTATATGAGCTTGTAGTAAAACCGGGTGTTCATCGTGCGCCGAATGTAAAAGTGGCTGAAGCGGCAAAGATTATTGAAAATACCCAGCGTGATGTCAATATTGCTTTAATGAACGAGCTTTCCATTATTTTCAGCCGTATAGGTATCAATACTTACGATGTGTTGGAAGCTGCCGGAACCAAATGGAACTTTTTGAAATTCTATCCGGGTTTGGTAGGAGGGCACTGCATCGGCGTTGACCCTTATTATTTGGTTCAGAAAGCCAGCGAGTTGAAATATCATTGCCAGATAATCAGTGCGGGCCGTTATATAAACGACAGTATGGGCGGATATATTGCCAAGAAACTTGTGAAACGTTTGATTTCGTTAGGCAAGGGGGTACTTGGTGCCCGTGTCCTTGTGATGGGGGTTACTTTCAAGGAGAACGTAGCGGATATCCGTAATTCAAAAGTTGTTGATATTATTAATGAACTCAGGGACTTCGGATGCGATGTAGATGTGGTTGATCCACACGCAGACAGTGATGAAGTTCAGAAAGAATACGGTTTCCGATTGGTGGAAAAACCACGGGATAATTATGGTGCAGTGGTTGTGGCTGTGGCCCACGATGAATACAAGAATCTGGATGATAAATATTTTAAGGGTATGACGTACGATCATGCGGTGCTTGTGGATATTAAAGGAATATATAGAGACAAGATTCATTCGTTGAAGTATTGGAGTTTGTAGTGAAAAGACTATCTTTGCGGCAGGTATGAATACAAAAAGAGGAATGAACTTTGCTCTTTAGTGAAAAATAGGAGGATATAATGATGACTACGGATGACATGTTGAAGTTAAAAGCTGTTACTCTCTATATTTTAAAGCAATGTGGCGAGTTGGATTTCATCCATTTGTTCAAAATTCTATATTTTGCGGAACGCCAACATTATGCTACTTATGGGAAGCATCTGGTGAAGGATACGTTCTGTGCGTTGGAGCGTGGTCCTGTTCCTTCTTTTTTGTATGATGCCGTGAAGGTTGCAACAAATTCGGCTCATGCTGTAAAAGGGTCTTTGTTACGGCAATTAGCGGATTCATTAAAACCGGGAAATGCAGAATGTTACTATTTTGTAGGAGCTGCCGAAGAACCGGATATGGATGAGTTGAGTAAGGCTGACCTTGCGTGTCTGGATGCTTCCATAAAAGAAAATTTGTCGAAGGATGCCAAGCAATTGTCCAAAGATTCGCATGATGTAGCTTGGCAAACGGCATGGGATGCAAGGAGTGCATCACCTATGAATCCGCTATTGATGGCTCAGGCAGGAGGCGCAACTTCCGGATTTGTAGAATATCTGAAAGAACAATCTGAGATTGACGATTATTTGCAGGGCAGATGAAGAAAGGAACCTTTGAAGACCTTTTACCGCAAGAAACGGTAGAACGCATGTTGCTGTCTAGAGTATCTGTTGGTGAGGTGTTCAGAATGCACTTGGGGAAAGAAGAGAACATCAAGGGTAAGAATCCGGGAGATGATGGCCGCAATAAATATTTTGTTGTCTTGGGACATGACTTGGATGGAAATGCCATAGGAGTTGTTATTATAGACACAGAAATAAATCCTAATTTGCCTCCAAGACGGCAACAGATGCACTACCAATTGTCTGCAAAGAAATATGCTTTTCTAAAAGAGAAAGATCGTTTTGTAGATTGTTCTGATTTGAAAACGATTACCGGTAAACGTTTTAAAGAATTGTTTGGGAACGGTAAAGCTAAAGGTACCATTATGCAAGATGACCTTGAGTTGATTAAAGGTGCTGTGATTAGCTATGAAGATGCTTCGCCTAAAGCATTGAAACGTTTCGGGCTAATACCTTAATATTCTTCTCTTATAGGTCGTGATAATTTACTCAAGTATGCTCAACTTTTATCCGGGAGTCCTGCCTATATCTGTTCACTTTACCCTTCACACTTCGGAAGTTTTTCTTTAATACTTTGAATGTTTTTTGTTAATGATTGAGGCGGTAGCAGTAAATGACAAATACCGCTAATTTACCATTTTACTTGGCAAAATTTGAATTAATTACATATATGAGAGTATTAATAGTCAGTGGAGGGAAACCGACGAAAAAATATCCGTTCATTGGAAATTTTGCATTTGAGCAAGCTGTAGCATTAGCTGATTCAGGTACTGATGTTACATTCTTTGGGATTGATCTTCGCTCCTTTCGGCGTAAGCGCCCTTATGGCATCTCTTATGGTGTCGCAGGGAAAGTTCGCTGGTATGTCATAAGTATTCCTATTGGAGCTGTTCCCCTTTCACTATTATGTTTTATTGGTGCAAAGGCTCTTTCTTATTTATATTCTAAGGTTTATAAAAATAGGAAAAAACCGGATATTGTCCATGCTCATTTCACTGAGATTGGACAAATGGCTGCTTCTTTAGTCAAAAAGATTGATGTTCCCTTAGTAATAACGGAGCATTCAAGTGCCATGAATTGTGAAAATGTTAATGAATCCTTGCAAAAATGCGCCTTGAAAGGTTATAAAATGGCTGCAAGAGTAGTGGCAGTAAGTCATCCTTTATCACAAAATATCAAGCGTTATACCGGTATTGATGCCATAGTCATTCCTAATATGATAAAGCTGGATGTTTTTTGTAAGTGTGAGCACAGAGCACATAAAGGGTATAGATTTGTTACAACGGGGTTACTGATTGAACGTAAAAGAACATTGAATACCATTAAAGCAATAGAGGCGATTCATAGATTAGGTTACAATGTCCATTTGGATGTCATAGGCGATGGTCATCTTCGTAGTGTACTAATGGAGTATGTCTGGAAACATGATTTGCATGACATTGTGATGTTCCATGGTATCTTATCTCCTATGGAAATTGTAAAGGTTTATGAGGAATGTGACTGCTTTGTGCTTCCTTCTGCTGGAGAGACTTTCGGGGTGGTTTATGTGGAAGCAATGGCTGCAGGACTTCCTGTTATTGCTACCCGTTGTGGAGGACCTGAGGATTTCGTCAATGAAGATAATGGTATATTGATAGATGTTGATGACGCTGAACAGTTACAAAATGCTTTTCTGTCATTCATGAATGCGCCAAAGCATTGTTCACCAACTCGTCTGCGTGATTATGCTAAAGAAAATTATGGACCGGAACAGCTTGCTTTGCGCTTAAATAGACTATATAAGGAAATATATGTATAATTCTATTCTTTGTGGAATATCTCAAAGACGTTGGTCGATGATATTTATCATCGGCTATACTTTCATTATGCATATCCTTTATCTCAGATATTATCAGTATACTTTTGAATTTAGTTATGAGGGATTGTTATTTGTTTACAACTTTAATGAGGCAAAATATATTTGGGCTTTGCTGGAGTCTATAGTTATCATATGGATAACACTAAATAACCTTAAGAACATATATTTAACAGAGACTATTATGGTCATGTTGAACTTGCTCTATTTTCTGCCAGGTGTAGCTCAACAAGCAGTGACTAATGAACCATGGTCATATATGTTTTATTTCTTTCTATTCTGGCTGATGATGGAGTGGTGGATGAAAAGGATAAAACCAAAGCAGGGCAGTCCATTCTCGAAATATTTTAGGATGAGAAATATAGATAGTTATTTAAAAATGCTAACGATTATTTCTCTCATTGTTACGGCAATGCTAATGCTCTATCACCATAAGTCCTTCTCAATTGCAAGTTTTCAGGAAACGCTGTTGGATGTGTATGAGGTAAGAGCGGAGGCAACGAATGCTGGCACACACTGGATAATTGTTAACATAAAACTTTGGGCTGCTTATTTGATAGTTCTGTTGACTGCTTACTATTCATATCACCGCAAGTGGGTATTGTCTGCAATTTTAGTGATAGCCGAATTTTCGTTGTTTTTAATTGAAGCTAATCGAATATTCGTATTTCTTGAATTGGGAGCTCTCGTAGTGGGTATCTTTCGTATAGATAGCAATAAGACTCCAATAGCGATGATGCTTATCTCAGTACTCCTTCTGATAGAAGTGAATGTTATTGACGTGGGGTTGTTGTTCAATGATGTATTCCGTCGGTACACCATTGTTCCGAATCGAATAAGTGGGTTCTATTTTGATTATTTTTCAACTCACACCCCTGACTTCCTGCGGTCTATGTATGACAGGACTTCAACTCTTTTAGGATTTCATTCTATTTATGTCGAGAAACCTATTTCTCGGATGATTGGTGAAGTGTATTTAGGGTGGGCTGCAGGATGTAACACGGGGTTGGTCGGTGGCTGTATGTTTTGCTTCGGATATTTAGCGGCCATCATTTCCACTTTCGGTTATATCATGGCATTTAGACTTTATGAGGGAACTATTGCTACATTTCAAAATCCTAGCGTAAAATATGCACTGGCTATTACACTCGTGTCATTGTCAATCAACACTTATGGGTTGTTGGCTAATTTGATAAATACCAATTATTTCTTAATGCTCTATCTGACACTCGCTCCATTTGCTAATAAGAAAATTCAAAATGATATGTGAATATGGAAGAAACATTTGAAATATTCGAAAAATTCGAATTTCAGGTTCGGTCTTATTGTAGAAAAGATTTCTATGGGGATTATAAATGAACTGTTGCGGTTCTACTGGGACGAATGCTATAGAGGTTACATTGAAACTTGCACGCAAGAACTCCCTGCACTTCGGAAGCGATGAGGGAGCGGAAAGTGCCGCCGTGTATCACAGCTTAATCAGCACGGTGAAGTTGCAAGGCAGGTTTGCATGGGATTATCTTGGCAAATTTTTTACCGGAATTTTTAACGGTTGCAGAGATTTTTTGAGTTTGGCACCGCAAAATATGAACTTGGCTGTATGCCAATAGTTAAAAAACAATCGGATTTAATAACATTTTTTTTTGTGAGATATCCATTCTGGTGCCTTATAAAAAGGGTATGCTCTAAATTGAGTATTAACTAATATCTTGGTGGAGGGCTTGAATGTTGTGAAGAATGTTGTAATAAAACCGCTTCAAGTAAGGTCATAAATAAATATGAGAATATTATACATTAATTACGTTGATGATAAGAAACTGCTTTCAGGCTCATCAGTTAGACCAGCAAAAATTCTTAAGGCTTTCAGCGAATCAGGTCATGAAGTGATAGTACTTTCTGGCAATCAGTTTAACTCAGATAGAGTTCGAAAGGTGAAAAATATGCTGAAAGAACTTAAGCATGTAAGGCTAGACTTGTGCTATATAGAGTCGCCAACATATCCAATTGTCCAGCATAGTGACAGGACTTTGATAAAGCGTATTCACCAGATTGGTATTCCTATGGCATATTTTTATCGCGACTTTTACAGGAAATTTCCCGAACAGTTTCCAAGGAAGACAGGAATTGTGGGGCATCTTAAGGACTACGGATTAGATGTGCTTCAATATTTAACCGATAGGGTTATAAAAAACTGCGATATAGTTTATTTCCCATCCATGGAGGCAACTAAGTTATTCGATTACAAAGACAAAAGGGTTTTGCCGCCAGCAGGTGAGAATTGTCTATCTGAAAAAAAAGAGCGTGCCCATGTAGGAATCTACGTGGGGGGAGTTATAGGACACTACGACTCCCCCCTTCTGTTAGATTCGTGCCAACTCTTGCATCGGCAGGACAATTCTTTCCGGCTGATATTGGTATGCAGGGAAGATGAGTGGGCACAAGTAGAGCACCCTTGTAAGAATGCCGAATGGCTGGAAGTACATCATGCCTCAGGAAAAGAACTAGAATCACTATACCGTAGAGCTTCAGTAGCTTTTGTGATGCCCAAGAAAGAAATACCTTATAATGAGTTCGCTGTTTCTGTAAAGGTCTTTGAATATATAAGCTACGGGCTTCCGGTTGTGGCTATCAACAGCAAGGCTTTGAGTGATATTGTTACGAGTGAACAAATAGGGCTGGTAGTTGGGCCAGATGTAGATGAGGTATGTTCAGCTGTTAACGAAATACTGTCATCAGATTCGACATACCAGCAGTATCTAAATGCTGTCAAGAAATCACTGTGGGAACGCAATCTATGGAAGCATCGTGTGAATACAATTATCAGTGATTTAACATCAAAAAAGCAGAAGTAAATATGGATAGCATAAGATATATCCAAGTGATTAAGAATCTTTTAAAGGACGGTTTCGCTCATGTATTCGTTGGTACGTTCTTTAATAAGGCTGTCGCCATGATATCGAGTGTTGTTGTTGCGAGAATAGTTGACAAAACGGACTATGCTTATTTGACATATTCAGAAACACTATATGGTTACCTAACATTATTCCTTGGACTAGGTATGTCAACAGCTTTATTAAAGGTGTGTTCAGGCAAAGAAACAACATCTGAAGACAAGGCATATTTAGCTTTTGCTCTCAAATATGGTGTTGTTTTTGAGATTTTAATTACTACTCTCTTTTGTGTAAGTGTCTGTTTATTGGTGCTTCCCTTTCCACAGTCAAAAACGTATATTGTGGCGACAGTACTTTATCCTACCATCTATTATGGTTATGATTTGCTTACTTCGTTCGTCCGATCCAAACAACAGAATAAAGCTTACGCATGGTATAGTCTGACCTATTCTTTTGTTACATGCGTACTGACGATTGCTTTCGTTTTGCTTTTTAGTGCAATGGGCGTGGTTGTTGCTAGATACATGGCTTTGGTTCTTATGATAGGCTTTTTGTGGCATTTACTTAAAGGAAAGTTAGTTGATTTAAGACAGAGCAAATTAAGTAACAATAACCTGCGACAATTTATGGCAATGTCTGTATCACTCATGGCTGCAAATGCATTGTCTGGCATGATGCCAATTAATGAAAATCTGCTTGTTGGTAATATTATAGCAGACGAAGCAACTACTGCAAACTTTAGGGTTGCGGGCCTTTTTCCTCAAATGGTTATCTTAGTTGCTCAGTCAGTTATGATTTATTATTTTCCAATTATTGCAGAAATGGACAATAAACATCAAAATTCCAGGAGGATGGTGTTAAAGATAGCTTTTCTAAATGCAGGGTTGGTGTTTGGTGCTATTATAATAGGAATGTGTTTGACACCTTGGCTTATTGTAACTTGCTACAGCGAGAAGTATGTGGATGCTGTTCCTATAGCTATGTTATTATGGTTAGTTCATGGCATTAATGCAGCTTTTAGGATTGTTCCAATCAATATGTTAATAGCTATTCGAAAGTATCAATTTAATCTGTATATGAACGCTGTCTCTGTAATTATACAGTTTCTACTAGGCTGGTATTTTCTTACAAAGTTCGGAATTTATGGCGTAATGTATGGAACGGCTTTGATCTATGGATTGACCAGTATTTTATATTGGATTTACTATCTAAAATATTCAAAATCAATATAATAATGAGAGAAGAATCGTCGCTAAAGTCTTTTTTAAGATTCGGAGTATATTGCTATAATATGCTTAGGGGCTATTATTGGCAGTTTATGGCAAAACATTTTCCTGCTGTAAATGCCAAAGAAGAAATGAAACGTCAAAAACAAACGGAACTTATTCGCGAAGCCGATATAAGGAATCCTATTTATTTTAACGAAAAGATGCTTTGGCTGAAATACCATCTTTATAATAAGAGTGATATTGTAGCCATGTGCTATAATAAATATATGGTGAGAGAATATGTTGAAAACAAGGGATTGGCTCATATTCTTAATAAATTGTATTTCGTTTCAGAAAGGATCGAAGACATTCCTTGGTCAGGACTTCCCGAGGAGTGTGTGATTAAACTGTCTAATGGTTATTATGGGCATGTTTTCAAGAGAAAGGATGCTCCTTTTGATATTGAAAAGGCGAAGAAGATATTGAGGAATACAAAGAGAAGGTGTAGTTTTGCCTTCCGGATTTCTGGTGACTTATTTGTCTATGGCACTAAACCTGTTTATGTATGTGAGAAATTAATTAAGGCAAAAAAGTCTGGAGCCTTACCTGATGATTATAAAATTCATTGTTTCCATGGGGTACCTCGTTTCTTGGAGTATATTCATGATCGTAACTATGAGAATAAAAGTAATTTTTTTGAGAGTGCATTTATTGATATCGCGAACATGGTTGACCGCTCTGATTTGGAAGGCGAAGCATCACCTATTGATAAGATTGTCCTGCCAAGTAGTTTCGATGAGATGTTGGAATGTGCTAAAAAACTTTCTGCCGACTTCCCTTATGTTCGTGTTGATTTTTATGAAGAGAATGGTCATCCTGTGTTTGGTGAGTTGACTTTCACGCCTTACCACTTGCAGACAAAGACTTCCTTAAAAGAATTGGGTGTTCTTATCCATTTAGAGTATATTGAAAAATACAAAAGAATACTTATTTCGTAATTATGGTTAAAAGAATTTGTCATTTTACAAGTGTCCATTCCGCTACGGATGGACGTATCTTTGAGAAAGAATGCTGTTCATTAGCTAAAGCTGGATATGAGGTCTATTTTGTAGCTCCGAATGCAAAAACAGAAATAAAGAATGGAGTGCATATTGTAGGCGTTCCTATTTCTAATAGAGGACGTTTATATAGAATGCTGTGTGGAGCTAAGATAATTTATAAAGAGGCTCTTTCTTTGAATGCGGATGTTTATCACTTTCATGATCCGGAATTGTTGCGTTTTGCATTGAAATTAAAATCACAAGGAAAAAAAGTGATTTTTGATAGTCATGAATTTTATGGATACCAAATCAAAGAAAAAGAGTATCTTCCTAGATTTTTCAGGTACATTGTAGGGACTGTTTATATGTGGTTTGAAACTTTTGTATGTAAGCGTATAGATGCAGTAATTCAAGTATGTACAGTTTGTGGACAAAATTATTTTGAAGGAAGAAGTAAAAAAAATATTTTTATTGCTAATGTTCCTCATATGAATATATTGTCTTTCTATAAGGAAACTAAAAATATAGATGTAAAAAAAACAGTCGTTTATATAGGTGGTTTAACCTATAATAGGGGAATTAGTTTTTTAATAGAAGCCGTTGATAAGTCAATCGCAAATTTAATTTTGGCCGGGAAAATATCAAATCAATATAAAACTCAGATTAGGGCATTAGAGGGTTTTAAAAAAGTTGATTATAAGGGTTGTATTTCTTCAGAGAGAGTTTATGCTCTTTTAAATTCATCTTCTATAGGTGTATCAACTTTACTTAAAATTGGTCAATACGGGAAATTGGATACTTTGCCGACAAAAATATATGAATATATGGCGATGGGGCTACCTGTTATTATGTCAAATACTGATTATAATATTAAAATGAATGCTACAGAACAATTCGGAATATGTGTTAATCCTTGTGATGTGAATGAAATAGCCAAAGCGATTAACTATCTTTTAGAGAACTCTAATTTGGCGGAGGAATTGGGGCGTAATGGAAGACGTTTAATTGAGAATAAATATAATTGGGAGATTGAAGAACAAAAATTACTCAATCTATATACTTCATTATAGTTATGAAGATTCTTTTAATTAATCATTATGCTGGCTCTCCTAATTTGGGGATGGAATTTAGACCTTATTATGTGACTAAAGGATGGGTGAAATTAGGGCATGAAGTCCTAATTGTAGGAGGTAGTTATTCACATTTAAGGAAGGTTCAGCCACAATCATGTGAAGAAATGATTGATGATGTGCGCTATCGGTGGGTAAAAGTAAATCCATATAAAGGTAATGGAATAGGACGAATCATATCTATGTTTTCTTTTGTAACTAAACTATATTGTAATTATAGACGTTATTTACGAAACTTTAAACCTGATATTGTTATAGCTTCTTCCACTTATCCTTTAGATATTTATCCTGCTTATAGAATAGCAAGGCATTATCATGCAAAACTTATTTATGAAGTACATGATTTATGGCCGTTATCCCCCATGGAGTTAGGTGGATATTCCAAAAAGCACCCTTTTATCCGAATTATGCAAAAGGCAGAGGATGATTGCTATAGATATGCGGATGCTGTAGTTTCTATGTTGCCTAAGGCTGAGGAGCACATGAGAGAGCACGGATTGACAAGAGATAAGTTTCATTATGTACCTAATGGCATTGTTTTATCTGATTGGAATAATCCCAAAGGAATTCCAGAAGAGCATGGCTTGTTGTTGAGTAAGCTTCGGGCAGAAGGTAAGTTTATAGTCGGTTTTGCCGGTGCTCATGGCATTGCGAATTCATTGTATGCTGTGATTGATGCGGTTTCGTCTCTTACAGAGCAAAATGTGGTACTTGTATTAGTTGGTGGGGGACAGGAAAAAGAAAACTTGATAAAATATGCACATAAGAAAGGAGTTACAAATGTTTATTTCCTTCTACCGATAAATAAATTGGCGATACCTAATTTGCTGAAAGAAATGGATGTGCTTTATATAGGCTTGCAAAAGCAGTCTTTATTTCGCTTTGGCATAAGTCCCAATAAAATGTTTGATTATATGATGGCTGCAAAACCAATTATACAAGCAATAGATGCCGGAAACAATTTGGTGAGAGAGGCTGATTGTGGCATTGATGTAGAACCGGATAACGTCAGTGAAATTAGTAAGGCTATTTTGGCGTTAAAATCCATGTCGGAAGAAGAAAGAAGAAAATTGGGAGAAAATGGTAAAAAATTTGTTCTCTCGAATCATACTTATCAAGTGTTGGGGAAGCGTTTCCTCGATATAATGAATAATCTTATAGAAAAATGAAAATAGTAACAATTATTGGAGCACGTCCTCAGTTTATAAAAGCTGCGGTTGTGAGTCGTGTTTTTGCAACTTCTAAAGACGTAACAGAGATAATAGTACATACAGGTCAGCATTTTGACTCCAACATGAGTGATATCTTTTTTGAAGAGATGTGCATACCTAAGCCACATTATAATTTGAACATAAACGGATTGGGGCATGGTGCTATGACCGGGCAGATGTTGGAGAGGATAGAAGAGGTTCTGATAGAAGAGAAACCGGATTGGGTGCTGGTATATGGAGATACAAACTCTACGCTTGCCGGTGCATTGGCCGCAAAGAAACTTCATATCAAGGTGGCTCATGTAGAAGCGGGGCTACGTTCGTTCAATATGGATATGCCGGAAGAGATAAATCGTATCTTGACAGACCGTATCAGTGATATTCTATTCTGCCCCACTGATAAAGCTACAGAAAATCTAGTCAATGAAGGATATGGTAATATTGGATGTCAAATAGTAAAGAACGGAGATGTAATGCAAGATGCCGCATTATTTTATGCGGATAAATGCAGAAAGCCAAACATAAACTTACCGGAGAAGTTTGTTTTATGTACGGTACATCGTGCTGAAAATACAGATGATTCGGGACGTCTGAAGAATATTTTTATGGCTTTAGAAAATATATCTGATAAATGTAAGGTGGTATTGCCGCTGCATCCCCGTACTAAAGCCAAATTGATAGGAATAGGATATGATTTTTCCTGTTCTAATATATGCTTTATCCAGCCTGTTGGCTATTTGGAGATGGTTTGGCTTTTAAAGAATTGTGAGTTGGTAATGACTGATAGTGGTGGATTGCAAAAGGAAGCCTATTTCTTTGGTAAATATTGTGTGACTATGCGTGATGAAACAGAGTGGGTGGAACTTGTTGACAATGGATTTAACAGATTGGTAGGAAGCAATCAAGCGATGATAGAAGATACGTATGCTCTGTTGGTGGATGCTCCTAAAACGGGGTTTGAAAATAGACTTTATGGAAATGGAGATGCAGGAAATAAAATCTTGGAAAGTTTACAACTTTTATAATTGCTTTTTTAGCTTCTTTATTTGAATGAATTTTAAAGATTTGCATATTCATGGTGAAGTAAGGACAGATTTACTTCATCGCATCCTTTATTCTACCGATGCTTCTGCATATAGGGAGATGCCTCTTGCCGTAGCATTTCCTAAGGACGAAACAGATGTACAGGAGATTGTACGTTACGCTTCCAAAAATCATATTAATTTGATTCCCCGTGCAGGAGGTACATCTCTTGCGGGGCAGGTAGTCGGGAAAGGACTGGTAGTGGATATTTCCAGATATATGAATCATATTTTGGAAATAAATCCGGAGGAACGTTGGGTTAGGGTACAACCCGGAGTGGTATTGGATGAGTTAAATCTTTATTGTAAACCATACGGACTGTTTTTCGGTCCTGAAACCTCCACATCCAATCGTTGTTGTTTGGGAGGAATGGTCGGTAATAATTCATGTGGTTCTCATTCATTGGTATATGGCAGTACACGTGATCATCTGTTGGAGGCAAAAGTCATATTAAGTGATGGCTCTAAGGCTCTTTTGAAAGGGATGTCCCCTAAGGAAGTTGATAGCATACGTGCAGGAGCTTCATTGGAAAGTTCTATTTATGACCGGCTGATAACGTTGCTGTCAAATAAGGAAAATCAGAAAGAAATCGTAGATAACTATCCTGATGCCTCTTTACGCAGAAGGAACTCCGGATATGCCATCGACGAATTGTTGCATTCGGATTATTTTGACTCTAATAGTCAGGAACCGTTCAATTTGTGTAAATTGCTGGCAGGTTCGGAAGGTACATTGGCTTTTGTTACTGAACTAAAATTGCGTTTAGTACCTCTGCCACCAACAGAAAAAGCTGTGGTATGTGTGCATTGTTCAACTTTGGAGGAAGCATTTGTTGCCAATCTTGTGGTATTGAAGCATAATTCTGTAGCCATTGAGTTGATGGATAGCACAATTTTGGAATTAAGTAAACGGAACATATCACAAAACAAGAACAGATTCTTTGTTCAGGGAGATCCGGCTGCCATACTTATTATTGAGTTAGCAGAAAATACCCGTGAAGAGGTAGATAAGAAAGCTGACGAAATAGAGGCTGATTTAAGAGCACATAATTATGGAACTCATTACCCACGTGTCTATGGGAAGGATATCAGTCGTGTTTGGAGCTTGCGAAAAGCCGGGTTGGGCTTACTTTCCGGAATGCCGGGGAGTGCTAAACCTGTATCTGTTATAGAAGATACGGCTGTGGCCCCACAGCGTCTTCCGGCATACATTGCAGATATGAAAAAGATGCTTGACGGTTATGGCTTGAGTTGTGTGTATCATGCCCATATCAGTACCGGAGAGTTACACCTCCGTCCAGTTTTGAATTTAAAGGAAGAAAAAGATAGGAAGTTATTCCGTACGGTAGCTACCAAAACTGCTGAATTGGTAAAGAAACATAGAGGTTCTTTGAGTGGTGAGCATGGGGATGGTCGTTTACGTGGTGAATTCATTCCTTTATTATTGGGAGATAAAGTTTATAGTCTTTTGAAGGAGGTAAAGGAAATATGGGATTCTCCGCATATTTTCAATATGGGCAAAATTGTGGATACTCCTCCGATGGATGCTAATTTACGTTATGAACAGTGGGATTTAGGAATAGATACTTATTTTGATTATTCTCGGCAGAAAGGATGGCTGTGTGCCATCGAACAGTGCAATGGCTCCGGGGATTGTCGTAAATCAAGCTTATTGGGCGGTACGATGTGTCCTACTTATCGCGCTACAAGAGATGAAAGAAATGCTACGCGTGCTCGTGCCAATACACTACGTGAACTTTTGATACATCCGCTCCAGAAGGATATTTTTAATCAGGAAGAAATTCTGACCGCTTTGGATACTTGTGTTTCTTGTAAGGCTTGCAAGTCAGAATGCCCTTCGAATGTGGATATGGCCCGTTTTAAAGCGGAATACCTGCAACATCATTATGACAATGCCCATATTCCATTGCGCTCGCGTTTAATTGCCAATCTGACAAGTATGCAAAAGCTGGGTATGGCAGCGCCATGGCTCTATAATGCAATAATTTCAAATGTATTTACGTCTTCACTCATTAAACGGATATTGAAGTTTGCTCCTCAACGCTCTATTCCGAAGCTTTATAAAATGACTTTGCGGAGCTGGATGATAAAGCATCCGGATAATAAAACCCATGATAAGGGTAAAGTGTATCTGTTTGCAGATGAATTTACCAATTACATGGATGTGGAAATTGGCATAAAGTTCATAAAACTACTGCGGACTTTAGGATATGAGGTGATTATCCCTAAGCATGTGGAGAGTGGACGTACAGAGTTGTCTAAAGGCTTTTTGAAAAAGGCTAAAGGCATAGCTGAGAAAAATATTGTTTTACTTAAAGAGATTATTTCTGAAGAAACTCCTTTAATAGGTATAGAACCTTCATGTATATTGGCTTTTCGGGATGAATATCCGGATTTAGTCAATGAAAATACCCGGGAAGATGCCCGTAGGCTGGCTGCTAATTGTTTATTGTATGATGAATTCATTGTGAAAGAAATCCATAAGGGAAATATAACACAAGAACAATTTACAGATTTTCCTTTACACATAAAATTGCATGGACATTGTCATCAGAAATCACTGGCTTCCATTGAACCTTCCAAGGAGATACTTGCTTTACCTGAAAATTATCAGGTTGATATAATTCCTTCCGGTTGCTGTGGCATGGCCGGAGCTTTCGGTTATGAGAAAGAACATTATGCATTGTCCATGCAGATAGGAGAGCAGTCATTATTTCCTGCTGTTAGGCAAGCTGAAACTGAAATTTGTATCTCTGCTCCTGGTACGAGTTGCAGGCAACAGATAAAGGATGGTACAGGCAGGCAAGCTTATCATCCTATAGAAATCTTATATGATGCCCTTTTGTAGCATTCTTTCCTATTTAAATATACATTAATCATGAAAATTCCATTTTCGCCTCCTTACATTGATGACACTGTCATCAGTGAGGTGGTTGATTCATTACGTTCCGGCTGGATAACTTCCGGTCCGAAAGTAAAAGCATTGGAGGAAGAAATAAAACTTTTCTCCAATGCAAAAGAAGTGCTGTGTGTGAACTCGTGGACATCGGGAGCTATCATGATGCTTCGTTGGCTGGGTGTTCAGCCTGAGGATGAGGTGATTGTGCCGGCCTATACCTATAGTGCTACTGCTCTGGCTGTACTCCACGCTGGTGCAAAACCGGTTATGGTGGACTCTGGAAAAGACTTTAATATTTCGGTAGAGGCTATTCGCAACGTCATTACTTCAAAAACGAAAGCTATAATTCCGGTAGATATTGCCGGATTTCCTTGCGATTATGAGTGCATCATGGAGTTGGTGAATGAACCGGATATACGTGGCATGTTTCAACCGACATCGTCAGTACAAGAACGATTGGGGCGTATCTTGGTTATGAATGATGCTGCACATTCTTTGGGAGCATATTACAGTAGGAATCAAAGAACGGGTTGTGAAACGGATATTGCTATATTTTCACTTCATGCGGTGAAGAATGTTACAACTGCGGAAGGTGGTGCCATTTGCCTTAATTTGCCTGCTCCCTTTGACAATGCGGAACTTTATAAGGAGCTCCATATGATGAGTCTGAATTGCCAGACAAAAGATGCTTTTTCAAAGTCGAAAGCCGGTGGTTGGCGTTATGACATTGTGGGGTTGGGAATGAAAATAAATATGGCTGATGTGAATGCGGCTATCGGACTGGCTCAGATACGAGAGTATCCTGCTCTTCTGAAGGAACGTAGAAGGGTATTCAATACTTATTCCAAAGCTTTTGCAGATTACGATTGGGCTATAATTCCTCCTTCGGTAGATGGTGAAAAGGAAAGCTCCTATCATATCTACGCATTAAGAATCAAGAATTTTACGGAAGAACAGCGTGACCGTATGATTGATGAAATAGCCAAGGCGGAAGTAGCGGTCAATGTGCATTTCATTCCGATGCCGATGCTTTCATTTTTCAAATCCTTGGGATATGACATAAAAAACTATCCTCAAGCTTATGAGAATTTTAAGGGGGAAATTTCTTTGCCTATTTATCCTCAGCTGGATGAGGAACAGCTGAACTTCATTATTAATGTTGTAAAGGCCGCATATATAACAGTTGCAGGTACTGAGTGATGATTCGCTTTCTTGATTTTATCTTTTCTCTTTTGGGGATAATTCTACTTTTCCCCGTATTTCTTGTGTTATATTTCGCCGTCCGATTGGAAAGTAAAGGTGGTGGTTTTTATAAACAACTACGTGTGGGACGTGGAGGGACGGATTTTTACGTCTATAAGTTCCGTTCAATGCGTATAGGAGCTGATAAGCAAGGTTTGATAACTGTAGGTGGACGGGATCCTCGGATTACTCAGGTCGGATATTTTATTCGCAAATATAAATTAGATGAGCTACCTCAGTTATTTAATGTACTGAAAGGTGATATGAGTTTAGTAGGCCCACGTCCGGAAGTCCGAAAGTATGTAGAACTATATACGGATGAACAACGTAAAATACTTTCTGTTCGTCCTGGAATAACAGATTATGCTTCCATAGAATATGTTGATGAGAATACTATACTTGGGCAGGCTGATGATGCGGATAAAGCGTATGTAGAACGGATTTTACCGGATAAGATACAGTATAATATGAAATATATCAATCATCGGTCAGTGAAAGAATATTTCAAAATTATCTTTTTGACCATATGGAGTATCATACATTGAAAAGACGATTGTGCATGGTTATAAACTGGTTATTTATTCCTCATTATGTTCGTAAAACAAAATAAAGGAATTATTTTCGGAAAAAATTGTTAGAACTTATGTCAATTGCTCAATATTGTTTTACTTTGCTGTCAAATAGTAAGCAATACAGCAATTGATATGCAGAAATTATTGTCTTTGCCGCCTAATCTGGTGTCGGCATTCTATGAACTGGAAAATGTAGACCGTACGGAATGGTTTTGTACTTCCGACCCGGTGGGAATGAAACTTGGCTCGGGTGGGGGAACTACCTGGCTCTTGAGAGAATGGCAGAAGGAACGGGATAGGAAGTATTTGGCGGAGGAGCGTATTCCAACAGAAAAGTGCATTCCAACAGAAAAGTGCATTCCAACAGAGAAAAGCCTTCCAGCAGAGAAGCGTATTCTGCTGCATGCCGGAGGACAAAGCCGTCGTTTACCGGGATATGCACCGTCGGGCAAGATATTGACCCCGATTCCGGTGTTTCGCTGGGCGCGTGGACAAAAACTGGGACAGAATTTATTATCCCTTCAGCTCCCACTTTACGAAAAGATAATGGAGCGGGCTCCCGAAAGACTGCGTACGCTGATTGCCAGTGGTGACGTATATATCCGTGCGGAAAAGCCGCTTCAAGAGATTCCTGATGCAGATGTGGTGTGCTATGGACTGTGGGTAGACCCGTTGCTCGCCACACATCATGGTGTGTTTATCTCGGACCGGAATCAACCGGAATCCTTGGATTTCATGCTTCAGAAACCCTCTCTGGAAGAATTGGAAAACCTCTCCAAGACACATCTCTTTTTAATGGATATCGGCATCTGGCTATTGAGCGACCGGGCCGTTGACTTGCTGATGAAACGTTCGCAGAAGGCAGATGGGGCTTTGGACGTGGATACGCCATATTCCGACTTGAAATACTATGACTTGTATGCTGACTTTGGCTTGTCCTTAGGAAATCATCCCCGTATTGAGGATGAAGAGCTGAACAGCCTCTCCGTCGCCATATTGCCTTTGCCCGGAGGCGAATTCTACCATTATGGAACAAGCCGCGAACTGTTGTCTTCAACCGTCACCTTACAGAATAAGGTCTACGACCAGCGCCAGATTATGCACCGGAAGTTGAAGCCCAATCCGGCCATCTTTGTGCAGAATGCAGAAGTGCATCTCCCCCTTACTCCGAAGAACGACAGTCTTTGGATTGAAAATAGCTTTGTTGGGGCTTCTTGGCGGCTGGGGGCACGGCAGATTATCACGGGTGTTCCCAAGAATGGCGTGATATATAGAATATAAAAACAAAACACAAGAAAAATGCAATTATTGCACAATAT
>ERZ1673693.1321-NODE-1321-length-19590-cov-12.953059_pt1 | contig 19590 bp, 10 predicted proteins | sample MGYA00580223_ERZ1673693 | MGnify/ENA primary metagenome ERZ1673693 (study PRJEB41218, sample SAMN15661741) | gut metagenome | host: Homo sapiens | place: Canada: London | collected 2015-08-20/2019-03-30 | study: EMG produced TPA metagenomics assembly of...
TAAATAATTTGCAGGTCGTAGTAGATTTGGCTAATTTCGATGAAGAGATGCTGAAGCTGATTACTACCGGAGCTTGTATTAGCGTGAATGGAGAAATGGTAGAGTCAGTAGGTTCCGGTCAGAAAGTGGAAGTACAGGCTCGCGAAATCGAAGTGCTGGGTACTTGCGATAATACATATCCATTGCAGAAGAAAGGTCACTCCATGGAGTTTCTGCGCGAGATAGCTCACTTGCGTCCGCGTACGAATACGTTTGGTGCTGTGTTCCGCATCCGTCACAACATGGCGATTGCTATTCACAAGTTCTTTCATGAAAAGGGCTTCTTCTATTTCCATACGCCGATCATTACGGCTTCCGATTGTGAAGGTGCCGGACAAATGTTCCAAGTGACTACCATGAACCTGTATGACTTGAAGAAAGACGAGAGAGGTTCTATTTCTTATGAAGATGATTTCTTCGGTAAGCAGGCGAGTTTGACCGTTTCCGGTCAGTTGGAAGGTGAATTGGCTGCTACTGCTTTGGGATCTATCTACACATTCGGTCCTACGTTCCGTGCCGAAAACTCCAATACTCCCCGCCACCTGGCAGAGTTCTGGATGGTTGAACCGGAAGTTGCTTTCAACGATATTATAGATAACATGGACTTGGCAGAAGAGTTCATCAAATATTGTGTGAAATGGGCGTTGGATAACTGTGCGGATGATGTGAAGTTCCTGAACGATATGTTCGACAAAGGTTTGATTGAACGTCTGCAAGGTGTATTGAAAGATGATTTCGTACGTCTGCCTTATACAGATGGTATCAAGATTCTGGAAGAAGCTGTTGCGAAAGGTCATAAGTTCGAATTCCCGGTTTACTGGGGTGTGGACTTGGCTTCTGAACACGAACGCTTCCTGGTAGAAGAACACTTCAAACGTCCGGTGATTTTGACTGACTATCCGAAGGAAATCAAGGCCTTCTATATGAAGCAGAACGAAGACGGTAAGACTGTACGTGCCATGGATGTTCTTTTCCCGAAGATTGGTGAAATTATCGGTGGTTCCGAACGTGAAGCGGACTATGACAAGCTGATGACCCGTATTGAAGAAATGCACATCCCAATGAAAGATATGTGGTGGTATCTGGATACCCGTAAGTTCGGTACTTGTCCTCACTCCGGTTTCGGATTAGGATTCGAACGTCTGTTATTGTTTGTAACAGGTATGGCGAATATCCGTGATGTGATACCGTTCCCGCGTACGCCAAGAAATGCTGATTTCTAATATTCCGGTATATTTATGTAAAACTCGCATAATCTTTAGGTTATGCGAGTTTTTTTATGCTCTGAATCGCTGTATTTTCAAAATAAATCTTTATATTTGAAAATACGCATTCAAGAGTGTTAACTAAAATAATACAACAATGAAAAAGCTCTATTTTTTTACCATGCTTTCAATAATGTTGTTAGCGGTAACAGGTGCGATGGCCCAAAAGAAAACTAAATTCAAGGCGGCCGATTTAAAAGGTATTTGGCAGCTCTGCCATTATGTGTCGGAATCTCCCGATGTTCCGGGAGCATTGAAACCCAGTAATACATTTAAAGTGTTGAGTGATGACGGACGGATCGTGAACTTTACCATTATCCCCGGCTCGGATGCCATTATTACAGGATATGGAATGTGGAAACAACTGACGGATGATTCTTATAAAGAAAGTATCGAGAAGAACATTCATCTTCCGATGCTGGATAATCAGGATAATATTTTGGAATTCGAGATCAAAGATAACGATTATCTCCATCTGAAATACTTTATCAAGAACGATTTGAATGGAAATGAGTTGAATGCCTGGTATTATGAAACCTGGAAAAGAGTAGAAATGCCGGCTAAATTTCCGGAGGATATTGTGAGATAAAGGGAAGATACCTTTATTGTGAGACACGGATTTTGCAAAATACTGCATGGTTGCCTGGCTATGCCTGACAACGACTTATTTTGTGAAATCCGTGCCTGTTTTTATGAAAAAGATAAAAACAAAGATCTTTTGGACAAAATCAAAGTCCGTAGAAATAGAAACGAAAATGAAAAAATAGATTTGCAAAGGGTCTGTTCGCGACTTGCTCTAACTTTGTTGCCAGTAATAGAATACAGTAACAAAATAAAGTGGAACAATGAAAAACAAACTTTTACTGGCGGTAGGGAGTATGGCGCTCCTGACTGCTTGCGATGCTTCAAAAGGAAATGAGATGGAATGGTTCGACCATGCAGTGAAAACAGCGGGACATCAGTTGCTCTATATGGCAGAACAATTGAAGAATGAACCGGATACCGCCTGTTTTCCCCGTTCTATCAAAGAAGGAAAGTACAGACTGGAGCACCCCACCGACTGGACGAGTGGCTTCTATCCCGGCTCCATGTGGCTAGCATACGAGTTGACAGGTGATGAAGTTCTGGCAAAAGAGGCACGCAAATATACGGACCGTCTGCAGGATATGCAATATTATACGGGTAATCACGATTTGGGCTTTATGATGTTTTGCAGTTATGGGCAGGGCATCCGTTTAAAACCCGAGCCAACGGACCGTTTGATTCTGATTAACTCGTCAGAAAGCTTGTGTTCCCGTTTTCGTCCGGAAGTCGGACTGATCCGTTCGTGGGATTTCGGTGAGTGGAGCTATCCGGTGATTATTGATAATATGATGAATCTTGAAATGCTGTTCTGGGCTTCGGAGCAAACCAATAATCCGAAATATCGCGAAATAGCCATCTCTCATGCCGACAAAACGTTGAAGAACCACTTCCGGAAAGATATGACTTCCTATCATGTGGTGAGCTACCTGGCAGATAGCGGTGAGGTGGAGTCAAAAGGAACCTTTCAGGGATATGCCGATTCTTCCGCCTGGGCGCGTGGACAGGCTTGGGGAGTATATGGATATACTATGTGTTATCGCTTCACCAAGCAGCAGAACTATTTGGATGCCGCTCATAAAATAGCGCGGTTTATTATCGATCATCGTCCGGCTGAAAATGACTATATACCTTATTGGGATTATGATGCTCCCAAGATACCGAATGAACCACGCGATGCTTCTGCGGCTGCCATAACAGCTTCTGCATTGCTGGAGTTGAGTGGTTATGGCGACAAGAAACAAGGGGAAGAATATTTCCGTTATGCGGAGCATATCCTGAAACAGTTATCCTCTGATGATTATTTGGCCAAGGAAGGAGAAAATCATGGTTTCATCCTGTTACATTCGGTTGGTAGTTTCCCGCACGACAGTGAAATTGATACTCCGCTCAATTATGCTGATTATTATTATCTGGAAGCCTTGAAGCGCTATAAAGAACTGAAAGAAAAATCAGAAAATCAGTCTTACTAACTTGGAGGAAGACCGTTGAAGATAATCGTATTCGTTTTGAAGCCAATACCGGTCCTTTATATGAGTTAAAAAAAAGGATTCATTTATCAGATTGAATTGAAAATACTTATCTTTACGATAAATTCTTCAATATTAGCTCATGAAAGACCGACATTTGCTATTTAAGTACATATTCGGATTAACCGTTTACATCTTATTTTTTCCTTTGGCTGTATCGGCCACCGACAGCTTCATCCATTTTAAACGATTATCCGTGGATGACGGACTATCGCAAAATACTGTGCTAGCTCTGACACAAGATCATAATAATAAGATTTGGGTAGGTACCATAGACGGACTGAACTGGTATGAAGGTTCTCGCTTCGTTTCGTATTATAAAGCGCCGGATGATACGACCAGTCTGGCGAACAATCATGTCTATTCACTTCATACCGATTCGAAGGGTACGGTATGGGTAGGTACACAGGTCGGTTTATCCCGTTATAATATTGTAGGAAATAATTTCACCAATTATTCGTCACCGGACAATCAGCCGATGCAAGTATTGGCTATCGGAGAACCGGAGGAAGGTGACCGGCTTTTGCTTGCTACCAATATCGGTCTGATGGTTTTTGATAAAAAGACCGGGCGGATGAAAGTGCAGCCAGAACTTGCCGGAAAAGTGATCTATTCTGTTTGCCGGATGAATGACGGCTTCCTATTGGGTACTTCGGAAGGTGTCTATTTCTATTATGTACGTAACGGAAACGTGATCCGGCTTCTTCTTCAATTGAAAGGAGAAACGATCTCTGATATGCTTTATGACGATAAAACCGGGAATTGTTGGCTGGCTTCATTGACAAACGGGGTGTATTGTGTGGATAATAACTTTCAAATAAAACATCATTATAACAAGCAAAATACTCCTGCTTATTTCCTTACGAACTCGGTCAGGACACTGTCCGGAGATGATAAAGGAAGGGTTTGGATAGGAACTACGGAAGGTTTGCTTATCCTTGAACCGGAGACGGAAACTTTTCGGATCTGTCGTTTTTCTCCTGAAGATCCGACTACATTGGGGCATAATTCCATCCGCTCTATTTTGAAAGACAATCAAGGAGGGATGTGGATCGGTACATTTTACGGTGGGCTTAATTATTATCATCCCCTCGCTCCGGCATTCGGACGTTTGCAACATTCCGCCTGGAGGAATTCATTAAGTGATAACACGGTGAGTTGTATTGCCGAAGACCCGGATAATGGAAATCTCTGGATCGGCACGAACGATGGCGGATTAAATTATTATAATCGGAAAACCGGAGTTTTTTCATATTACCGGACGGGTACTTCCGCCAACTCTTTAAAGTCTGACAATATAAAATGTATATGGACGGACAAGGATGGAAGTGCCTATATCGGCACTCACGGAGGGGGAATGAGTCGCCTGCATCATAAGAGTGGCAGGATAGAAACATATTCCTTTCCCCATTCTACTACCCTGACTAACAGTTGTTACTCCTTATTAGACGGAACAGATGGAACGCTTTGGGTAGGCGGTATGAGCGGACTTTACCTTTTCGACAAACAGACCGGAGAACTTTCGCAGCATCCATTAGCTAAAAAGCATAAAAAGTTGGAGAATGTATTGATATATACGTTGTTCCGCGATTCGAAAGGAAGAATATGGATTGGTACGGAAGAGAGTATGTTTTTGTATGCCGGCGGGAAACTGGAAGAATTGCATCTTTCTTCTTCGGCTTATCTGCATGGGTTGATACAAGCTTTCTGTGTACAGGAAGATAGCCGTCATGAAATCTGGATCGGCTCTTCCACAGGACTATATTGCTATAAGGAAGGAGCACCGACAGCCTGGAAACACTATACGATGAAAGACGGTTTGCCGAACGACTTTATTTATAGCATACTAGAGGATGAACGGGGACGTTTATGGTTGACAACTAACAAGGGACTGGCTTGTTTCAATACGGAAGAGGGTACTTTCCTTAACTATACGAAGCAGGACGGATTGCCTCACGATCAGTTTAATTATTTCGGAGCTTGCAAAGCTCACGATGGTACCTTCTTCCTGGGGTCTCTTGGTGGCATTGCCTATTTCAAACCTTATGAATTGGGTGATAATCCATATTCTCCGGATGCGGTGGTAACAGGAGCTGTTGTCTTAAATCAGGTGATTACGGATATGAAAAGTGAACGGGTACGCTATTTTCAGGACGAGCAAGGGCGGATGCTGGGTATGTCGTTTCCTTCCGATCAGAAACTTTTTAATATCCGGTTTGCCGTTATCAACTATTTGGCTGGCAAGCGGAATCAGTTTGTTTACAAATTGGAAGGCTTTGAAACCGAGTGGAACTACTCCCGTCATGTTTCCTTTGCACGAGCGAGTTATTCTAATCTCCCGCCCGGTGAGTATGTGTTCAAGGTGAAGGCATGTAACAACAATGGAAAGTGGAGTGAAGCGACTACTGAATTTTTTGTGCACATCACTCCGATGTGGTATCAGACCTGGTGGGCAAAGACGCTTTTCATCTTCTTTTCTGTAGGGCTTCTCGTTTTTGTGATCTATTTTTTTATTGCCCGTGCCAAAATGAAGATGCAAGTCCGGATTGAACAGATAGAACGAAACAAGATAGAAGAAATCAGTCAGGAGAAAGTACGTTTTTACATGAATATGTCTCATGAGTTGCGTACTCCGTTGAGTTTGATATTGGCTCCGTTGGAGGAACTTTTGGGACAGAGTAATCTGAAAGGTACTCCAGTGCAGCAGAAACTGGATTACGTTTATAGGAACGGGCGGAAGTTATTGCACATTGTTAACCAGTTGCTGGATTTCCGTAAAGCCGAAGCAGGTGCAATGCCTCTTCATGTTACGCAGGTGAATGTAGAAGAACTGTTGCAAGATGCTTTTGCCCTGTTTAAAGAAAATGCGCAGAAGCGTACTATCAGCTTTCATATAAAATCCGATTTAGAAGGACGGTTGTTTCCGGCAGATAAGACGTATGTAGAGACAATCTTGATGAACCTGCTGTCTAACGCCTTTAAGTTTACACCGGACGGTGGAAGCATCTCGCTTTCCTTATGGACAGAGGGAGATACCTATGGTTTCACGGTAAGAGATAGCGGAATCGGTATGTCTCCAGAGCAGCTAACCCGTATTTTCGAACGTTTCTATCAGGTAGACGGTCAGCGAAAGGGAACGGGTATCGGACTGTCATTGGTGAAGATGCTTGTAGAGAAACATCACGGCACTATTACCGTGGCAAGCGAGCCTGCTCAATATACAGAATTTAAAGTCACTCTACCTGCTGACATAACTGCCTTCACGGAGAAAGAACGTGAATTACCGGCACATGAAGTCGAAACATCTGCTTCTTTCCGGGAGCTTCCGGTGGCTGATGAGTATTTCTCTGGTGATGCGTCAGTTATAGTTTCAGAAGAACTATCGGATGACGATCAGATAGAAGCCGATAGTGAGGAAGGACGTCCTACTATCCTGTTGGTAGATGACAATAAAGAAATGGTAGATTACCTAAAAGATAATTTCCGGCAGAACTATGTGACGCTTACCGCCGGAAACGGGGAAGAAGCATTGGCTATCATGAAAGAACACCGTGTAGACATTGTTCTTTCCGACGTGATGATGCCGGGAATTGACGGCATCAAACTTTGTCAGTTTATTAAGCGAAATCTGCAAACCTGCCATATTCCCGTCCTTCTGTTGTCTGCCAAAGGAAGTGTCGATGCACAGACGGAAGGTATTCAGGCTGGAGCGGATGATTACATTGCCAAACCGTTCTCTATTCACTTATTGAAAGGAAAAATTGCTAATCAACTGAAAGCACGTCAGCGGTTGAAACACTATTATTCGAATACGATTGATATAGATACTGCTAAAATGACTTCGAATAATCTGGACGAGGAATTCATGAGCAAAGCTATTCAGGTGGTAGAAGAAAATATCAGTAATGAAGACTTCACCTCTGATGAGTTGGCGAGCCAGCTTTGTATGAGCCGTTCGTCACTTTATCTCAAGATGAATTCCATATCCGGTGAACCGCCGGCAAACTTTATCCGGCGTATTCGTTTTAATAAAGCATGTAAATTGCTACTTGAAGGGCGCCACTCTATTTCAGAGATTAGTGGAATGGTCGGTTTCGGATCTTCTTCTTATTTTTCTACTAGTTTCAAGAGGTATGTAGGTTGTTTGCCATCGGATTATGTAAAACTGCATACTAAGTAACTGCCTTGCAGTTATGCATTTGTTCACCACTGAGGACGCGGAGGACACAGAGGTGAATCTTGTTCATGCCGGTACGGAAATGAATGAGATGACATGTATTCTAGGAATATTTGTACAGTATAAACAAGTTATATGACACCCGGGTCTCAATGGCACTGACACCCGGGTGTTGATATACCTGACACCCGGGTGTCAGCACTAATGAGACCCGGGTGTCATACAACCTATTCATGTAGTCTGCAAATTATTTGAGTGCATGCTGTTTAGCTCGTAACCGTTCGAAAAGGAACTAAACAGAAACTAATAATCTTCATCTTTCTATCGGTTTCAGTCATTCCGTTTGGGGGCTATTTTACCCTTTTACCCTCTTTGTAGCCTCCTGTAACGCTTGTTTTGGACGAATTTTAAGTTGAAATGAACGAAAACAAAGCCCCGTTAGACAGTATCAGAGAAGGAAGAAATGAATTGAAAGTCCTGTTTCGGACGGTTTACCTACATTTGCCTACAGAAAAAACAATTATTTGATATCATGAGAAAAATAGTATTGATTTCATTTGTAATCTTATCTGCGGCTGTACAAATGACACATGCGCAAAAGCAGGCAGTCATCAAACTGACGGAGACGACATTGATGCACGAAATGCGTGCCACTCCTTATCCCCTTGATAAAGCGGTGGTAAATGATCGCGCGGTTTCTTTTCAGTGGCCGCTTCGTTCGGATATGAATTCCCAAGATAGTCCGCTGGATGGATTCGAACACAAAGTAAAGAAGATAGATAAAACAAAGATTACCTATCGGTTACGTTATTCACAGGATGCCGGATTGAAGTCGGGAGTTGTTCAGGTGGAAACTCGCTGGCCGTTCTATAATCCGGAACAACCGCTTGCGCCGGGTGTATGGTACTGGCAGTTCGGTTATGTAGAAAACGGACAAGTGACATGGGGAAGCACACAGCAAGTCACCGTGGAAGATCGTCCGGGTAAATTCTGTCCGCCTTCATTGAAAACAGTGTTGGCGAAACTACCTGCTGACCATCCGCGCGTGTGGATCATGAAGAACGAATGGAAGGACTTTATAAATCACAGCAAACAAAAGGCAGAAAGGCAATGGTATCTTGAGCGTGCAGATCAGGTACTTCAGACTCCAATGAAATCAGTGAAAGATATTAATGTCTCGCAGGTGAAGAATCTGAAGAACGAGATGCAGATAAATTCATACCTCACTCGTGAGAGCCGTCGCATCATCGATGCGGAAGAGGGCAATACTGAAACACTTATACGGGCCTGGTTACTGACGCAGGATACTAAATATGCTGACGAAGCTATCAAACGGGTATTTATCATGGCCGACTGGGATGAAGATAAGAATGTGAAAGGCGATTTTAATGCTTCCAGCTTATTGTCTCTCTGCTCTATGGCTTATGATTCTTTTTACGACCGGTTAAATACATCACAAAAGAAAGCATTACTGGAAGCCATCAAAAATAAAGGTGGTGAAATGTATGAGAACTTTAATAATCGGATGGAGAACCATATTGCCGACAATCATGTGTGGCAGATGACACTTCGTATTCTTACAATGGCAGCATTCAGTGTGTATGGCGATTTGCCGGAAGCCAATACATGGGTAGACTATTGTTATAACGTCTGGTTGGCACGTTTTCCCGGATTGAACAAAGACGGTGGCTGGCATAATGGCGATTCTTACTTTACGGTCAACACCCGTACATTAGTCGAAGTGCCTTACTATTATAGCAAACTGACTGGCTATGACTTCTTTTCCGATCCTTGGTATCAGGGAAATATCATGTATACCATCTTCCAGCAACCTCCTTTTTCCAAATCCGGAGGAAACGGAAGTTCACATCAGAATGTAGCACGGCCTAATAGTATTCGTATAGGATATTTAGATGCACTGGCACGTCTTACCGGAAATACTTATGCCGCTGACTTTGTACGCCGTACATTGAAAGTGGAACCGGAATATATGAAGAAAGCCTTATTGAGTAAGCCCGGTGATCTTGCTTGGTTCCGTCTGCAATGTGATAAACCTCTGCCGGAGGGCGAAGGGTTGACAGCACTCCCCGCAGGATATGTGTTCCCCGCAACAGGACTTGCCTCTTTCCAGACTAATTGGGATAGAGTGGGTGGAAATGCCATGTGGAGTTTCCGTTCTAGTCCTTATGGTTCTACCTCTCATGCACTTGCTAATCAAAATGCATTCAATACTTTCTACGGTGGGCAGCCATTGTTTTATAGTAGTGGTCATCATATTGAATTTACTGATGTACATAGTATGCTGTGCCACCGTGCCACACGGGCTCACAATACGATTCTGGTGAATGGTATGGGACAGCGTATCGGGACGGAAGGATACGGGTGGATTCCCCGTTATTACGCTAGTGAGAAAATAGGCTATGTGTTGGGCGATGCTTCCAATGCTTATGGAAAAGTAATTTCACCGCTTTGGCTGACACGTGGCGAGCAGTCCGAAGTGCATTATACACCCGAAAATGGTTGGGATGAAAATCATGTGAAGACTTTCCGTCGGCATATAGTTAATTTAGGCAAAACCGGTCTGATTTTTATTTATGACGAACTGGTGGCAGACGAACCGGTGAACTGGAATTACCTGTTACATACAACAGCAAATCCTATGACAGTGAATAAATCGAATAATCGCTTTGTACATATTCAAGCCACGAATCGGGGAGGAGCATCGGACGCTTATCTTTTCTCTACCGGAACATTACAGACTGATACGACGAGCCGTTTTTTCTATCCGGCAGTCAACTGGCTACGTGCTGATGACAAAGGGGTGTTCAAGAAGTATCCTAATCACTGGCATTTCACCGCTACATCGGAAAAAGCACAAGTATATCGTTTTGCCACTATCATCAACACACATGCACTGAAATATCCTGCCAAAGACCCCGAAATCCTGTCCGACGGACGTATCAAAGTGGGCGGATGGTTGATTAGTGTAAACCTGAAATCCGACGGTGCTCCTTCCTTCTTTATCCGCAGCACCCAAGAGAAGGTGAATATCACTTATAAAGGTGAAGCTACTGTCATCAATGAGGATGGGTATGAAACGGTAATGAGGGATACAGTGCCCGAACTGGAAATCTGATAATGAACATGAAAGATATGGATATATGAGACACTCGACTTTTAATATGAGAACTATATGCTTGTTGGCTGTATTATCGGGCATAACTGTCTTGTCAGCACAGACTCCAGGTAAACCCCGTGTACAGACTTCTGCAGCTCCGGAGGAAACTACGGTCTACAAGCCCGACGGGAAAAAGCAAGAAACGGCAGTTGTGACTTCTTCAAAAAAGGAGGAGAATAAGCGGCAATCCGGCAAAGATAATGCAGGAAAGAAAGCGGCTGCCTTTGATGGTCAACGCTATCTGGCACTGAAAACTAATGTAGCATATGATGCTTGTGCTTTGCTGAACCTTGCTGTGGAAATGCAGGTGCATAAAAAGATTACGGTAGAGTTACCGTTGACTTGCAGTTTGTGGGACTTGGGAGATAAGCATGGGGTGCGTACGGTAGCATTGCAACCTGAAGCTCGCTGGTGGATAGGAAATGAGACAGGGCGGGGACACTTTGTCGGACTGCACGCCCATGTGGCATGGTTTAACGTGAAGTGGAACGATGACCGTTATCAAGATACGGATCGTCCGTTGTTGGGAGCCGGGATAAGCTACGGTTACAAACTCCCTCTTTCCAAACACTGGGGAGCGGAATTTAATCTGGGAGTGGGATATGCCAACATGAAGTATGACACCTATTATAATGTAAACAACGGTGCACAACTGGATACGCGTGTCCGTCATTACTGGGGGATAACCCGTGTGGGAGCATCGTTGGTCTACCGCTTCTAACCTTGATAGGAACATACATATAAATACGATAATAGTATGAGAAGAAATTTATATATACTGCCACAGTGCACTTTCCTGTTATTCATCATCTTGTTGGTGAATGGATGCAGCCTGCACGAAGAACCGGAAATGACTCCCGAAGGAGAATTGGGAGTGGATCCGACAGCTGTAACACTGAACCTTAATCTAGCAATGAATTTAAGTTTGGCAGAAAATGCACCGATAACCATCACCCGTGCATCGGAAACCAAATATCTGCGTCGTTTCATTGTAGAAGCCTATCTGGATAGACAGGTAGCGGCACGACAAACGGTATATGAAGAGGATTTTAATCGTGCCAGTCTGTCTGTTAGCATGAAGCTGCACGCCCGTAATTACCGCATCCTGGTGTGGGCTGATTATGTGAATGCAGAGACACCGGAACAGGGACTTGTCTACGATGCCGGGAATCTGGCTTTTATCCTTCCTACCGGAAAATATATAGGGAATAGCCGCTATAAAGATGTTTTCGCTGCTTCTACTACGGCAGACCTGACCTCTTTCCGCAATCATTGGGGAGCTGAAACAAGTCTTGACGTTGCACTGTATCGCCCTGTTGCACGCTATGAATTGGTGGCTAAAGATGTGGCAACGTTTCTCAATAAACTGTCCACAGGCGGACTGAAAGGTGAAAGTTTTACCGCTCGTGTGAAGTACAGTGATTATTTGCCTACCGGCTACAATTTGTGGGACGATGTACCCAAGAACTCGCTCATGTACATGGAATATAAAGTGGCCTTTGAACGCCCTGCCGATGGTACGAAAGAACTGATACTGGGATTTGACTATGTGTTGACCGATGCCGGAGAAACCGTTTCCATCCCTGTAGAGCTCGAAATCTTGAATGAGAAGAATGAAGTGCTGGCACGTACAGCTTTCCGTATTCCTTGTGAACGGGGCAAAAACACAACGGTACGCGGTAACTTCCTGACTTCCGATGCTAATGGAGGAATAGGGATCGACCCCGATTATGACGGTGATCTGGAGGTAGACCTTGGAGAATTGTAAAATAGACAAATCAATTAAAAATAGCTTAACCATAAAACAATTAAGATCATGAAAAAGAACTTATTTTATTCGCTAATGGCTTTGTTCGTAGTGCTTTTCGCATCTTGTGGACAAGAAGAAATTGTTTCGGACAACGGAACAGAAATTAATGCTCCTGTTACTATCTCTGTACAGGCTCCTGTAAATAACGTCTTTAGCCGTGCGGGTGTTGCCATTCCTAATGGTTATACGATGCAATGTATCATGCAATTACTGAATGCTGATGGTGATAAGATAGGCGATCAGGTAACTAAACCGGTTACAGATGGCAAGGTATCTTTCACCATTTCCGTAGATGAACAAAAAGAAGTGTCAAAAGCATTGTTTTGGGCTGAATACGTACCAGAAAGTGGTGCTGCTAATAAGGTATATAACACTGCTGATTTGAGAGCTGTAGGATATAATACTGCATCATTCGATTTGACAAATGATGCGTTGATGGCAGCCAGCGACGCTTTCTGCGGAAAATTGGAAACGATTGGTAATGCCAGTGTGACATTGAAGCGCCCGTTCGCTAATGTGAGCGTAAAACCGAAGAACCCGGAAGTGGCTGCGCAAGCTGATAAGCTGGAAATAACATACAACGCTTTGAGTGGATATGATATTTTAGAGGGTAAATGTACTGCTACGGCTCCTGTGACTTATACAAATGCAAGTTTTGTTTCTGCGGATGGCAATTGGTTCGCTAATTTCTTTTTTGCTCCTTCGAATGTAGGTAAATTTACAGAAGAAATAACCATGACATTGAGTGGCGGATATAGTAAAGAGATTAAAATACCGGCAAACACATTGCCTTTGGATGCTAATATGCAGATTATGGCTAAATTTGAAATCGGAGATGGAAACTTTGACATTGAAGTAGGAGTGGATCCGGATTATGAAGCATTGGAAATGAAGGTTGGTAGTTATATCAATGCTGAAGGTAAAGTGGTACGTGATGCAGCGGATGCTATCGGTATTGTTTTCAAAATGGAGGCTATCGGTAGTGATGTGCCGGCTAATTATCCTGTAGCACTTCAGGGCAAGACAATCGCCGGATATGCAGTAGCGATTGAAAATGTAGCGACTGCTCGTCAATCTCTTAATCCTGACGGCGTGTTGACAAATTTGGTTGAGACAGCAGCAAGTATGACTAATGGAACACAGATTACGGAGGCGTTGTTAACAAGTATTGGAGATGTGGCGTTTAAAACAACTTATGAAAAATGGGTGGGAGAACATTCTCTTAGCAGTGAGAATTTGAGTGCATGGTATATTCCTACATTGTCGCAATTGAGTGCGTTCATGGGTACATTGTTTACTATGAAAGGAATACCTGCTACTGGTAGTGAAGATTTCAGAAACCTTCCGGAATTTGAATTTGTCAATGGTAAAATGTTTGATAGGGAGACGATTGCTACGGTGAATTATGCTTCCAGTACTATCAATAACCAAAGTAATGTTTCGGGAGTACGTATTAATGTGGCTAATGGTGTCGTAACTGATGCAACAGAGGCTGGCATTGATGTAAAAGGAAAAACTAACCAGCAAGCTCTTTGCCGCCCCATGATTACAATCTTTAAATAGTCACTGAATATTCGACCTTACTCAATAGAAATTCAAGGAAAGTGGGATCCCCCATCCCGCTTTACCTTCTTCTTACATTGAAACTTTTGAAAATAGCCCTCTAATCTTATACCTAGAAAAGAAAATAATATGCACACCACATTTCGCCTATCGGTTTTTCTTTTGTTCATTGTACAGTTGTTCTGTAGCTGTACATCTGACTCGCTGCCCGAACCGGACAGTACGCAGCCAGAGACGCCTGCCGGAATTCCCGATGCCTATCAGGATAAGATACGGACGCAACCTTATCCCAAAGCAGATAATGAATTGTATCTGAATCCTGCTCCTCTTATTGTTCCTCAAGCCATGAAGACGGGCGAAAGACTGCAATTTTCCCTTTCACGTACTGAAGATTTCAGCAGTTCCGAAACGCTACTTTCCGAACCGCAGGAATGGTGTATGTATAATCTTCATCGTCGTTTGGAGGTCGGCACATGGTATTGGCGCTTTCGTTCCACCAACCTTAATGGAACTACGCCCGGTGAATGGAGTGCTATCTATCGTTTCGAAGTAAAGAATGATACACCGGAATTTGTAACACCTCCTTTTCAGACATTCTTAGCAAATGCTCCCCGTCTGCATCCTCGTATTTACTGTTTTTTAGACGACCGTATCGGAGAGGCTCGTAAGCGTGTCGCTTCACATCCTGAATATAAAGAACTACAAAGTCGTGCTTCTCTGGCATTGAAAGCCGAATACACCGGAATGACTGATTTGTATAGTCGTGCAGAAGAGCTCCGGCAACATGCCACTTATCTTTATCAGGCCTATCATCTAACCCAAAAAGAAATTTATGCCGAAAAGTTGCGTCAGCTTCTCGAAGCGTTGATTGTTGCTCCCCCTACTGATGGACAACTTTTTGCATCCAACTTTACTGCCAGCAACATCGCATGGTGTCTTGTAGCAGCCTACGATCTGCTTTATGAAGATTTGTCTGTTTCCGTTCGTACTTCTGCCGAAGAACTGATGATGCGTGTGGCACGTTACTATTATAAGGTAAATTGCGGTTTTCAGGAAAACCATCTCTTTGATAATCATTTCTGGCAGCAGAATATGCGTGTCCTTTTTCAAGTGGCTTTGTCGCTTTACGACAAGCCGGCCTATTCTTCCGAAGTGCTGCCCATGATGGAATATTATTATGAATTGTGGACAGCCCGAGCTCCTGCCTCCGGCTTCAATCGTGATGGTATATGGCACAATGGTACTGGTTATTTCAGTGCTAATATCTTGACTCTGGCGTATATGCCGTCTCTTCTTTCATTTATCAGTCAGCGGGATTTCCTGTCACATCCGTGGTATCAGAATGCCGGACGCTCGTTGGTTTATACTTGCCCGCCGGGGTCGAAAAGTAACGGCTTTGGTGACAATAGTGAAAAGGGTAGTGAACCCAACCGATTGATTGCCGCTTTTGCTGACTATCTGGCGTGTGAAACGGGTGATTCCTATGCCGGATGGTATGCTGGAGAATGTCGGGACTTGTTGCGCCGGGATTATGAATTGCGTCTTTACCGGATGTGCACCGATCAGGATTATAATACTGCTTTTCCTGCCGAGGCTGATAAAATGGTATGGTATAAAGATGCTGGTGAAGTTGCCATGCACAGTGCCCCGGAAGAAACGGAAAGGGATCTTGCACTCTCGTTTCGTTCCAGTACATTTGGGTCCGGCAGTCACACTACTGCCAGTCAGAATGCTTTTAACCTGTTGTATAAAGGTGTCGATGTGTATCGCAGTACGGGTTATTATCAGAATTTCAGCGATGCTCATAATCTGATGTCCTATCGCCATACGCGGGCACATAATTCACTGTTGGTAAACGGTATCGGACAACCTTATTCTACCGAAGGTTATGGCAGTGTGATGCGTGCCATGGGTGGACAGCATATCAGTTACTGTTTGGGGGACGCTTCATATGCTTATAGAGGTATCAGCAATGACCCGATGTGGGTTGGCTACTTCAAGCAGGCAGGGATTGAACAGGTACCTGAAAATGGATTCGGTGCTACTCCATTGACTAAATACCGCCGACATGTGTTGATGCTTCATCCTCATACGGTGATTGTGTATGATGAACTGGAAGCATCTGAGGTTGTCCGTTGGGAGTGGCTGTTGCATAGTCCTACGGAATTTAAGATTGATGCGACAAAGAAAACGTTGTCTACAAATAATAAAACCAAAGGACTGGTGGCTGTGACACAACTTTTTGGAGGACATGTTTTTACGCTATCCCAAACGGATCGTTTTGTAGTGCCACCCACCATAACTGGAACGGAATATCCCAACCAGTGGCACTTGACTGCACGGGTTGACGGTTGTTCTGCTACCCGTTTCCTGGCTATTATTCAGGTAGGGGATGAGGCTGTCCCTGCTATCTACCGTGACGGTGAAACCTTTAACGTAGGTGATTGGACGATCAAAGCAGTTTTGGATGCTTCTAAGGTACCGGAACTGACAGTGAATCATCGCACTGAACAAGCAGTATTTAGTTATGGGATAAACAATCCTGTGTTGAATGGCAATTTTTACTCTCGACAGTATGAGGGTTCCTCGTTGCTTTACGATGAGATAAACGGAGCTTATCAAGTGGTAGAAATGACCGACCGGAGTCCCATATCTACCCGGGTAGTAAATCAATGATAAATAATGAAATAGAGTGAATATAAATAACAAACAGAATATGATGAAAAGTAGAATTATTTGCATTTTGTTGCTTCTTGTCGGTGTATCTGGCATTTATGCCCAGAGTTTGACCGTTACCGGTAAGGTAGTGGACAACGAAGGCTTGGAAGTGATTGGAGGAAATGTGACCGTGAAAGGAAAACAAAACACGGGTACCATTACCGATATCAATGGTAGATACACCATTACCGTTAGTGATCCGCAGAAAGATGTTTTGGTTTTCTCTTTTATCGGATTGGAAAATATGGAAGTAGTTGTGAAAGGAAGGAAACAGATTGATGTGACTATGAAGGCTGCGTCGGTATTGCTAGATGAGGTGGTAGCTATTGGTTATGCAACAGTAAAGCGTAAAGACCTGACTGGTTCGGTAGCCTCTGTGAGAAGCGATGATTTGGTCAAGGTTCCTTCGTCTGATGTAACCCAAGCTTTAGCGGGACGTATGGCAGGTGTGCAGATTATACAGACAGACGGTCAGCCTGGTGCTACGATGTCAGTGCGTGTTCGTGGTGGTATATCAATTACGCAGAGCAACGAGCCGCTTTATATTATCGACGGATTTCCGACGGAAGATGGCATGTCTAGCCTTGATCCAGCCGATATTGAAAGTATCGATGTGTTGAAAGACGCTTCGGCAACAGCAATCTATGGTGCCCGGGGAGCGAATGGTGTGGTGGTAATCACCACCAAAAGCGGTGCGAAGAGTGAAGGAAAAGCGACTCTTACTTTCGATTCTTATGTCGGTGTGCGTACGCTTGCCAAGCGGTTGGATGTATTAAGTGTGGAGGAATTTGTGTTGGCGGATTATGAAAGAACATTGGGAGATGCTACTGATCCCGAGGAAAGCATGCGGTCATGGCAAAATCGTTACGGCGGTTTTGTCGATCTTCATGAGAACTATGGCAATCGTAAAGGTATCGATTGGCTGGATCGTACGATGGGACGCACTACCGTTACACAAAATTACCGGGTAGGCATCAACGGTGGTAATGATAAGTTGAACTACAATATGTCTTATGGTTACTTCAAGGATGAAGGTGCTATGGTATATAGCGGCAGCGACAAACATAATATTGCGCTTAGTGTGAAAAGCGAAGTGAATAAGCGGCTCTCCGTTACAGGACGTATCAACTTCGATTATCTGAAAGTGTATGGAGCAGGTGTTGCCGGAAATGGTACGAATGAAGGCGGAAGTAATGTAGATGCAAAGTTTAATAAAATGGTTCAGATCTTGCAATATCGTCCTACCATTGGTATACGTGGTAGTGATTCGGATTTGTTGGCAGGAGAAGACCCTGTATTAAGTGATGCGGATGGAAACGTGATGCAGAATCCGTTGATTGCTGCTGCTGAAGAAAAAGATAATAAAGAAACACGTACATTACAAGCCAATGGCGGACTGACTTTCAAAATAATGAAAGGGCTGACCTTTCGTAACAATACGGGTATGCGTTATCAACTTTATCGTCGGGAACTTTTCTATGGAGATCAATCTATAATGGGAAGGCGCAGCGGCATTTACGGTTCTATCAGAAATACGGAAACCGGAAGTTTTCAGACTTCTAACGTCCTGACTTATGATAAACGTTTTCAGAAGAAGCATAAAGTAGTGGTGCAATTGGGACAGGAATTTGTAAAACGCTGGACTCGTGTGCTTGAGTCAGGCGTCAGTGGGTTGCCTACCGATGAGTTCATTTTGGGAGATATGAGTCTGGGTACTCCATCCGTTGCTTCGTCCGATGAAAACTATGATGACAATCTGCTCTCTTTCTTCGCTCGTCTCAACTATGACTTTACCGATAAGTATTTGTTTTCCGCAACTTTCCGTGCGGATGGCTCTTCTAAATTCGGAAAGAATAATAAATGGGGATATTTTCCTGCCGTATCAGCAGCATGGCGTGTGGGTGAAGAGGATTTTATAAAGAAACTGAATGTTTTCTCCGACTTGAAATTCCGTATCGGATACGGTTTGGCGGGTAACAACAGAATCGGTAGTTATAACAGCCTTGCTTTGATGTCTTCCATCATCACAGCTATGGGAGATCAGCTTACTCCCGGTTATGCTTCCAAGCAGATACCGAATCCCGATCTGAAGTGGGAAGCGAACAAGACTTTTAATATGGGGATCGATTTAGGATTTCTAAATCAACGCATCACTATTTCGCCCGAATTCTATATTAATAGGAGTAGCAATTTATTGCTTAACGCCCAACTGCCTTATTCTTCCGGTTATCAGACCATGTTGATTAATGCTGGAGAAACGAAGAATGTAGGTGTGGAGTTTACTGTGAATACAGTGAATTTTTCAACAAGGAAGTTTAGTTGGAATACTACGCTGACGCTGTCGCACAATAAAAATTCCGTGAAAGCATTGACCGGTGAGGCGGTGCAACTCTATGAAGCCAAGTTTGGCTTTAACCAAAACACTCATCGTATTGCTGTCGGAGAACCATTAGGGCAGTTCTATGGTTACATCACCGAGGGGCTGTATCAGGTAGATGATTTTAATTATGATGCTTCTACGCAGACCTATACCCTGAAAGATGGTGTACCTTATCATGGTGATAAAGGTCAGATTCGTCCGGGTATGTGGAAGTTCAAGAACTTGACCGGAGATGATAATGTGATTGATGAAAATGATAAAACTGTCATTGGTAACGCTCAACCGAAATTCTATGGAGGATTGAACAACTCTTTTACTTACAAAGGATTTGATTTAAGTATATTCCTGA
>ERZ1673693.1327-NODE-1327-length-19500-cov-4.545282_pt1 | contig 19500 bp, 9 predicted proteins | sample MGYA00580223_ERZ1673693 | MGnify/ENA primary metagenome ERZ1673693 (study PRJEB41218, sample SAMN15661741) | gut metagenome | host: Homo sapiens | place: Canada: London | collected 2015-08-20/2019-03-30 | study: EMG produced TPA metagenomics assembly of...
CTGAAATAGAACGAAAAGTACGCCTGGTGGTTCAAGCAGGAACAGAAAGCTGGAATTTACCGGTATATCAGCTGGAAAAAGGGGTATTGGAGTTGAATGAAAAAGAGTTCATCGCTTTATATAACCATACTTCCTTGAAAGTTCCTTACCGGTCGAACGGAACTTTAAAGGTAACCTTCAGCGAAGGGGTGGATTGGATAACAGCCCCTGTTACCAAGGCGGTAACCGACCGCAACCTGGCTTTAACTTTGACAGTGAACAATTCCAGTGTTATCCGGGAAGCCATGGTTTATTTGAAGGACACCCAGAGTAATCTGAGCGATACGCTGAAAGTGACCCAATATCCGGAACCCAAATGGAAATTGAATAACGATAAGCTGTTTGCCAAATATGATATGACAGAATTGACACATTCGTTTGAATGTAATATACCTTTCGATGTGGTGTTTGACGAAGAGGTAGAATGGGTGAAATTAAAGGAGACAAAAAGCGAAGACGGACAATTCAAGATGGTTTTCGAGTTACAGCCCAATACCGGTGAGTTTTTCAACCGTACGAAATTACGTCTGGAAAATGAAGTACTGGGATTGAGTTTCCCGCTATCCTTGAGTCAGATGTATAAAACTTACGACGGACATACTGTGATCTGGAAAAAACCGACTTATAATGATCCTTTTGCATCACTACCTGATTTCCCGCGTATTACTTTTAATTTTATTCTGATTGGAGACGGTTTCACGAAAGAAGAAATCGAATCAGGGGTTTATGATTTGTATTGTCAGGAAGCGATGGAGGGTATGGAATCGCTGGAGCCTTTCAAGACTTATTCGGAACGTTTCGGATTTATCCTGCTGCATGCTGAATCTGCCGAATCAGGATGTACGGACTATAATGCGACTTATGGAGGGCCTAAGGAGGTAAATACCCGTTTCAAGTGTTCGTATGATGAGTTCGGATCCGGTATGAATTGTGATTATACGGCTATTCAGGAGTTTGTCAAGACTAGTATTGAGGGGGCAGGTTTAGACTATATTCCGACGCAGGATGTTGTGATTGTGATGGCTAACGGTAAGCGTTACGGAGGGGTAGCCAACCTGACCAAGTCTGGGGAAGGAGTAGCTATTTGTCCGGTATCTGAGGAGCCTTTCCCGAATAATTTTGTCCAGATTGTGCGCCATGAAGCCGGAGGACATGCTTTCGGAAAACTGGCCGATGAGTATTCTTTCGGTGGGCCTATCGATGCGAGTACGGCTAGTTACCTGAAGTCATGGCAGGAGGCAGGAATGTATCTGAATGTATCGATGTCGTCGACCGAATTTCCGAAACCTTGGCAAGAATTGAAAGACAGAGGTAAGATTTCCGGTGTATATGTCGGTGGTTTCTCATGTAGTGGCGGGGTATGGCGTTCTTCTGAAAACAGCCTGATGAAAGGGATGGATGAGGGATTCAATATTTTGGGCCGTTATTTGATTTATTTACGAATGAAAAATTTACGGGGTGAAGGGATGGATTTTCCAGCTGCGTCGCTGGACGACTTCCTTTCCCGTGATAAAGAAGATACTGAATAACTCTTTTGATTAGCTATGAGAACGGACAGTGAAGAGGCGATTAGGCGTTCGATTATTCATTCTCTGTTGGGAGATTTAGACGAGCAGGAAAGTCGGACATTGGAAAACTGGCTGAAAACACCGGAGCATCAGGACTTTTATAAAAAAATCAGTAACCGGGAATATGTCAGATGTAAGATGGCAGGGTTGGAGTTGTCCGATAAGGAAAAAGCCCGTGAACGTTTGAAAATGAATATTGCGCGTCGGATCGAGAGATACAGACGGCGGAAATGGTGGGGGAGGGTAGCAGGGATTGTTCTGCTGTTGTGTATGGGGGAAGGCGTCTGGTTTTATTGGCAAAATGAAGTGAAGCAAACGGATCAGGACCTGGCAGAGAGAGTGACAGCCTCTTCTCTGCCGGTCATTCGGCTGGCTTCAGGTAAAGAGATTATGTTGAACAGGGATTCTGCTTACAACTGGGAGGGAGGCTTCTTGTTAGCTGAGGATGGGTATGCCCGTTATGAACCGACTGCAAACGTAAACCGGGCAGACTCTTCCCAATATAATGAGATACGGACACCCAGAGGAACGGATTATAAGATGATCTTACCGGATGGGACGAAAGTATGGATGAATGCGGAATCCGTTGTACGTTTTCCGGTAGTTTTTCCGGCAGGGGAACGTCGGGTAGCTTGTGACGGAGAGGTATTTTTTGACGTGGCTCGTGATTCCTTGCGGCCTTTCCGGGTGGAAACGGCAGGAAATGTCGTGAGGGTTTTAGGAACCCGTTTCGATATCCGTCATTACGAAGATGAACCTTATTCGGCTGTGTTGTTGTCGGGAAGTATCCGGTTGAGCCGGGGAAATCATGAAATTTTACTGAAACCGGGAGAACAGGCGCAGTTGATGGAAGAACGCTGGGTGGTTGGAAAAGCCGGAGCTTCGGCAACAAGCTGGATCGACGGGTATTTTTTGTTTGATAACCGTTCTCTGGAATATATCATGAGAGAATTGGCACGTTGGTATGATATTGAAGTGTTTTTTGTAGATAGTGATAAACAGAACGAATATTATTCTTTTGAAATTGAACGGAGTAGTTCGTTAAAACATGTGATGAATATACTGGAGAAGACCCGTACGCTGGATATCGAATTGAAAGGCCGGACGGTCATTATACGTTGAAAGAGAGGAATAGGTAATTTAATGAGAATATGAAAAATAATAGAGAGAATCGAATACGGTGGGGAAAGGTCTGCCGTTGGGCAGGAATATGGATCCGGTTATCCTTAATTACTTTGTTAATATTAACCGAACCTTTAGTGGTTGAAGCTGCCGGACAGAGTGTGGCATTCCGTCTGGAAAATGTTTCATTGAAAGAAGCTTTTAAAGAAATAAAGAGACAGTTGGGTTACAGATTGGCTTATAATGAACAAGTTATAAATACTATTGGAAACGTTTCCGTAGACGTTGTATCGGGAAATATAAATGAAGTGATGGAACAATGTCTGCGTGGTTCCGATTTTGGTTATGAGATTGAAAATCAGGTTATTGTTATTTATAAGAAACAGGCTGAAGCCGATATGGTTGCTCCACAGAAATTGATTAAACTGGAAGGGGTCGTAGTCGATTCTAAAGGAGGTGTGTTACCAGGAGTTACGGTTGTGGTGAAAGGTACCACGATTGGGGTGGCAACGGATATTGACGGTAAATTCAGTTTTGAAATAACAGAAACTCCGGGTATCTCTCTGGAATTTTCTTTTGTGGGAATGAATTCCAAAGAGATTCCTGTTAAAATAGAGAATGGAAAAGTACAACCTTTGCGGGTTGTGCTGGAAGAAACAGAGACTGAATTGGATGAAGTTGTGGTTACCGGTATGTTTGCCCGTAAAAAGGAAGGATTTACCGGTTCTGCGGTAACGGTAAAAGGGGATGAATTAAAAAAGATCAGTACTACAAGTATTGCTAAGGCTTTGTCTACCATTGAACCCAGTTTCCGGATCATGGAAAATATCAGTGCGGGTTCGGATCCGAACCGTTTACCGGACATGCGTATGCGTGGTTCTTCCACGCTGCCTGCCGGAGGGGCCGGAGACAATAGCTTGGTGTCTTTGCAGGGAGAATACGATACTTATCCGAATCAGCCCTTATTGATACTGGATGGTTTCGAGATTGACGTGCAGACGATGGTCGATTTGGACCCGGATCGTGTACAGTCGATCACAATGCTGAAAGATGCTTCTGCAACGGCGATTTATGGTTCGAAAGCATCTAACGGTGTGATTGTAATTGAAACTTACACTCCGAAACCAGGAGAAATCAATGTGAGTTATGGCGGTAACCTGCGTTTGCAAATGCCGGACCTTTCAGCTTATAATTTGATGGATGCAGAGGAAAAAATCCAGGTTGAAGCTTTGGCTGGTTTATATTCTCCCTATGACCTGGATTCCCAACGGGACTATCAGAACCGTTTGCGTGAGGTGAAAAGAGGAGTCGATACGTATTGGTTGTCCCAACCTTTGCGGACAGCTGTACAACACCGGCATGCCCTGACGCTGGAAGGAGGAAGTGAGGCCCTGCGGTATAAATTGTATCTGGGACTCAATCAAACGCCGGGAGTAATGAAAGAGTCACGGCGTAGTACCCAGACGGCAGCGTTGGATCTTTCTTACCGTTACCGTAAATTACTGATGAAAAACAGCCTGACCGTGGATAATTCAACAGGAGATGACAGTCCTTACGGATCTTTCAGTGAATATACCCGTTTGAATCCTTATTTACGGCCTTACGGAGAAAATGGAGAAATCAATAAAATTATGCAGACCTGGGATATGATCTATCTGGGTAATTCACAACCTTATCAGGTAGCTAATCCGATGTATAATACGACCTTTCATAGTAAAGACCGGACCACCTCTTTTAGTATCCGTAACCTTTTTAAATTAGAGTATACTCCGACGGATGCCTGGCGTTTGCAGGCCGATATTTCTATACAGAAATCGACAGGTAAGGACGAGGTTTTCCGTCCTGCACAGCACACCGCTTTTGCTGAAGTGGTGGATCCTACCCTGAAGGGTGATTTTAAACGTAACCAGTCGGAGGATTTCAATTATATGTTTGCTTTTACAGCCAGTTATAACAATGTGGTCAATGATGTGCATTATCTGACGGGAAATCTGCGTTATTCGGTAGAGCAAACTCATAGCGAAGTCTATGGAGCAACGGTGACGGGTTTTCCGAACGGCAATATGGATCATATTTTGTTTGGTAAGAAATACAATGAAAACATGACCGGAAGTGAAGGAACTACCCGGGCTTTGGGAGCTGTGGCTACTTTGGGATATTCTTATGATTATCGTTATTCTGCCGATTTTAATATCCGTATCGACGGTTCTTCACAGTTTGGTAAAGACAATCGTTTTGCTCCTTTCTGGTCTGCAGGTTTACGCTGGAATATGAAGAAAGAAAGTTGGCTGAGAAATGTTAAATGGGTGGATGATGTGGTATTGCGGGCTTCATATGGGGTGACAGGTACACAAGGTTTTTCTCCTTATCAGTCCCGCTCAGTTTATACTTATACCAATTTAATGAAACCTTATTTTTCTTCTAATGCAACGGGGACGGAACTGGTCGCTTTGGGTAATTCGAATCTGAAATGGCAACAGACCGGAACCTGGAATGTTGGCTTGGAACTTTCCTTACTCAAAGGGCGTTTTACTACCCGGGCCGAATATTATATCAAGAATACGAAAAATTCTTTGGCACAGATTACGCTGGCTCCTTCTGTCGGTTTTGCTTCTTATCCGGAAAATATGGGAAATCTGGAGACGAAAGGGGTGGAGCTGAATTTTTCATTTATTCCTTATCGTAATCTGGATAAAGATGCTTATTGGGTGATCACGGTAAATGGTTCACATAATGAAGAAAAACTGAAAAAAATATCGGATGCTTTGCGCCATATGAATGAGCTTAATACCAGCAATGAAAAAGACAAACCTCTGCCGATGTATGAAGAAGGAGAGTCACAGACGCGTATTTGGGTTGTCCGTTCGCTGGGAATCGATCCGATGACAGGAGATGAGTTATTACTGACCCGCAATGGTAAAGTGACCAGTGAGTATAATGCTATTGATAAAATCCCTTACGGGGACACAGAGCCGAAATGGCAGGGAAATATCAATACTGCATTTAATTATAAAGGATTTGGAGCCAATCTTTCTTTTAACTATAAATTCGGAGGACAGGTATATAACCAGACGTTGGTGGATAAAATCGAGAATGCCGATTTACGGTATAATGTAGATAAACGTGTCTTGCAGGAACGCTGGCAGAAACCGGGGGATGTGGCTAAATACAAACGCCTGACAAACTCTGTCAACGGATCGGAAACACGTCCGACATCCCGTTTTGTGATGGATGAGAATACATTGACTTTCGGTTCGTTGTCTCTGACTTACCGGATGGATCAGCAAAATACACGTTTCCTGAAAAAGAGTTTTATCAGTTCGTTGAAGTGGGGATTTACTATGGAGGATATTTTTTATCTCTCATCTGTAAAACAGGAGAGGGGATTGGATTATCCTTTTGCCCGTCAGTTTGCAATTTCGTTAAATGTAGTATTTAAATAATATGAATATGTATAAATTTGTATATGGTTTCCTGTTGGTGATCGTATTGGGGAGTAGCGGATGTTCGGACTGGCTGGATGTACAGCCTAAAACTTCCGTGCCGGAAGAGGATTTGTTTGCAGATGAGTTTGGTTTCCAGGATGCTTTAACGGGCTTTTATCTTAAAATGGGAGAGTCTTCCCTTTACGGACGTGAGCTAACCTATAATTATATGGAGATGCTTGCCGGACGGTATGAGTACGCTCCTGACATAACGAACTGGACATCGATTTATAATTATGACGGAACTTATAAAAGTATTAAAGATAATGTTTTTTCAGGTGCTTATAATATTATTGCGAACATTAATAATTTCCTGTATTATCTGGAGGTGAACCGTGAGGTAATTACAACGCCGGGTTATTATGAGATTATGAAAGGGGAAGCTTTGGGTTTGCGTGCCTTTCTGCATTTTGATCTGTTACGGATGTTCGGGCCGGTATTTGCTATGGAACCTCAGGGGAAAGCTATTCCTTATCGGACAGTATTCAGTAATGAACCGACTCCTGTATTACCTGCTACGGAGGTGGTAGACGCTTGTCTGGCGGATTTACACCAGGCAGATTCTCTATTGTGGGAGGCTGATCATGATATCTTTGTTCATGACGTCAATGCAGACCCGTTTCTGGAGCTGCGTCAGTTTCGTATGAATCGTTGGGCTGTAAAGGCTATGTTGGCAAGGGTATATTGTTACAAGGGGGATGAAGAAAGTAAAGCTAAGGCTTATGCTGTTGCCAGTGAGGTGGTGGAAAGTAAATTGTTCCCGTTGACTGAAGCTTTGACGACAGAAAACAGGATCTTATTCGATGAACATATTTTTAGTTTACATATTTATGAGATGGAGAAAGTGGTGGACCCTGATTTCATCTATCAGAATGTTTCCGGTTTGGGAGTCGGCAAAGAACTGTTCGGGCAGTTTTATGATTTATCTGCCGGTGGTTCTACTGATTTCCGTTCAGGAAATGCCGCTTTTCATGAGATGTTGATTACTGATGATACAAAGAAAATCTTGTCGAAATACGATCAGACCGGATATGCCTCAGATCATTTACCGAATTATACAGGAGCTTATTCCGGTGCAGATGTCATGCCCTTGATCAGGATTCCGGAAATGTATTATATTATGGCTGAATGTGATCCGGATCCGCAGAGCAGCGCTGAAATTTTGGATATGGTTCGTTTTAAACGGGGAATCGCCTCCAGTGATGCGACAGATGGGGGAAAAGGATATGACGAACCGGATACCCGTGAAGGATTTGACAGTGGGCATACGCGCCGGATCAACGAAGTGATGCGTGAATACCTGAAAGAGTATTACGGAGAGGGACAGCTGTTTTATTTTTATAAACGGCACAACTACGTCACTTTTGCAAATTGCAGTTTGGTCGATGTACGGACAAAGTATCAGTTTCCTTTGCCTGAAAATGAAGATATGTTTGGTATAACCGGAAAATAGTAAGTGATGAAAAGATTGATATATGGAATGATGGTTGTATTGATTACCGCCATTTCTTGTGAGAAAAATGATATAAAGGGATATAACGAAGCCCCCCGTCTGGAATTTTTCAATACAAAAGCCGAGTGTGTTTTCGATGACCGGGATTATATAAATAAAGTTACAGAACGTGCTTTAGGGGTAAAAGTGCGTTGTTTGGGATATGCTTTGGAAAAGCCTTTGAATTTTTGCCTGAAAACGGTCGATCAGATGGAAGGGGTTGTGTTTATACCTTCTTATGAATTTCCTGTTGGGGCTGAAACTTTTACGGCCCAGTTGGTTGTACCCCGTCCCCCTAGGGTCGGTGCCCAGTTGAATACAAAACTGACTTTCGATATAGAGAATGCTGAGCATGAGTTTGGGGAGGGACGTGTGGAGAATTCGGATTGTGAAGTTACTATCGCTTATACGATACGTCCTTCAGATTGGGATGAGAGGTTGTGGGGGATATACAGTAATAATAAATATATGTTTATGATGGACAACTTGGGGAAAATTTATGCTGAGACAGAGCAGACGAAAGAAGTCAGGGATGAGGTCAGTGCTAAGTATGAGGCTTATAAGAAGGCTGGTAATCCGCCTTTGATGGATGACGAAAATCCTCAGAATGAGATTGTGTTTCCTAAGGATTGATGATGAATGTGAACAGAAAAAATGATAGTATGAAAAAGATATTGGTATGGGGATTATTGGCTGTATTGGGAATAGCCTGTTACGATGATTTGGGAAATTATGATTATAATGACATCAACGATATGGTGTTAGAAATGCCGCGGAGCGTCAGTGTTACGATACCGAAGAAAGATTCGGTTTTGGTTGAAGTGAAAGCGGCTGTTACCCAGTTGGACCGGAAAGATAATGCCAATTTGACTTATTTGTGGAAAAAAAATCTAAGTGGGGTGACGTGGACGGAATGTGGTACGGATTCGGTATGCCGGATATGGGTTTACCCGAAAAATAGCGGACAGATTACATTACGGCTGGCTGTAACGGATACGGTACAGAATATCGTGACCTTCGGTGAGACGGTGGTTAATTTGGTGGCTGCATTTAACCGTTGTTGGTTTGTGCTGCAGAATATCGGTGAGAATGCCGTATTGGGATGTATCGATGGGGACGGTAGCAGCCGGGTTGCCGTACAAGATATCTATGCACAGGAAACGGGAGGCAGGTTGCAGGGTAAACCTTTGTTCTTGTCGATTAATAATTTGCATCTGAAAAATGCCATGCAGCAAGGATCTGAGGAGACATTGTTGGGTATTTTCACTGAAGGAGGGAAAAACTATATGCTGGATGGTGCTACTTTGGAAGAACGTTATGCATATAACCGAATGTTGTTATACAAAAAGCTGACTAATGACGCCCATTATGCACCGATGTATGCGGAAGGAGATAAACGGGGGGAATGTATCATTGACGACGGGGTATTCTGGTTTGCCAAGCCGGATGGATTTTCTGTTTATTATCCGGTGAAAGCTGCAGATGGGGATTATTATGCAGAGAGGGCTTCCCTGGCTTATGATGTGTCACCGGAAGGAATAAATATTATTTATGATTCCAAGAACAAACGCTTCCTTTCTTACTATAATGCGGATATTGGCGGTAATAATTATAATACGAACCGCTACATTGCTAGCGGCATGGAAGATCTTTACGATATTGACGGAAGTCTGAATGAACAGAAACTGGAGACCATAGGCGAGCAGGCCGGTTATCCGAATAAATTCGATCCGAACAATATTGGAGATAAAGATGTAATTTATATCGGAGCGACGACTTCCCGCGATGTTCCGAAGATTATGGCGATAGCCAGTCAGGGAAGTAGCTTGTATATTTACGAAATTTCTCCGGAGATGATACAAGGGAAGAAAGGGACAATCTGTAGCGGTTATTGGGAATTGACCCCGGAAACAGGGCTTGTCGAAGGAAAATTACCGGTGGCCACTTCAGCTTATTTTGACCGTATGTTTTACTATGCTGTCGGTAATAAGATTTATCGGGCAGACTTGACTCGTTCAACTCCTCGTTCATATGAAATTTATGCCCATCCGGATCCTTCTGTACGGATTACCCGGTTGAAATTCCGCAGCCAACGGGAGGACCGTTGGGATATTTCGGGAGGAGATGAGGTAGAAGCGATTCCTTATGATTTTGTAAGTTACCTGGGGGGAGTGGCCGAATATCCGGATGGAAATTGCAGTATGCTTGAAATGAAGCTGACTGCAGCCGGAGAGATAGATAAGGAAGAGGGAACGAAAGACTTGATGGTTTATGAGTTTAAAGGATTTAAAAATGTAGTGGATTTTGTCTATGCTTTTAAATAAGAAGCAGTTGTTTTTCCGGGACCTGTTCAGGTCCCGGAAAATGTTATCCTGGTTGAAAAAAATCTGTTGGATTCTTTTTTTCTTGCTGTGTATGATAAAGCTTTATGCACAGTCGGAAGTTATACCTGGTTTGTTTACAACTTATCAACAGAATGGACGTATTTTATGGGTGATCCCGGATAGTCTGCTAGGACGTGATATGAGCCTGACGACTACAATATTGGAGGGTGCCGGACGAAAAAAAAAATCTGCTGATGCTAAATTCGGATATCAGGGCGATCGGTTCGGTCCGAGGATTTTACGGTGGGAGGAAGAGAAGGAACGGATAATATTGAAGGAGATAAGAAGTTATGTGGATACTTCCGGGTCATATTCACTCGGAAGTTTATTGTCTGAACGGGAAATGCCCCTTACCTTACAGGAATTTGAAATCTTGGGGTGTGAAAAGACCGGGAAGATCATTGATGTGACCGAATGGCTTCGTGATGGAAAGTTGTGGGGATTACAACCCTTTTCTTTTTTGATCGGGATAGGGAGTGAGCGTGAAGGAAGGGTAACGGCAATTCTTGGAACGCCGGAAAGTGTGATTGTCAGGTCTGAACGGATTTATGAAGCTGTAGAGAGGACGCCTGCAACTTCAGCAAATGGAGAAGTGACTCGATGGAAATTAGGTTGTTGTTTAAGGTTGTTGCCCCGGCATCTGATGCAGGTACGTTATGCCTCTTCAGGGGTTGGATATTTTACTGTACCTTATGCACATATGGAACCGGGAAGTTGTCAGGTCATCTCGGATCGCGTAGTGAAACGTTGGCGGCTGGAAGTGGCGGATCGTGATACGGCCCGGTATAGGCGGGGAGAACTGGTTGAACCCCGGCAAAAGATTAGGATATATATCGACCGTAGTTTTCCTGAAAAGTGGCGTCCTTATGTTTTACGTGCCGTGAACAATTGGAATGCTCTTTTTGAACGTAGCGGTTTTAAAAATGCCATAGCAGGACTTATGGCTCCGGATTCGGCCGGATTTACTTTAGATAATTCTGCTTTGTCATGGATCGTCTATAAGGCTTCTCCGATGGAGAATGCTTATGGACGTCCTTTTGTAGATTTCCGTACCGGTGAGATCCTGAGTTGTCATATTGCGGTTTTTCATTCGGTTTTTGATATGTTATGCCAGTGGTATATTGCACAGACAGGAGAAAGCGAGGAGGAGTTCCTGGACGAACTGGCTGGTAGATTGCTGGAGATGGTGGTGTCACACGAAGTCGGGCATGTACTGGGATTGACCCATAATTTTTATGGGAGTTCTTTGTGTGAAACAGAGCAGTTAAGAGATGCCGTTTTTTTACACCGTCATGGTTATGGTAGTTCTATAATGGATTATATGCGTATGAACTATGCTGTACAACCCGAAGATGGAGTCGATATGTCCGACCGGATACCCCGGATTGGCGCTTATGATTCATTGGCTATTGAGTGGGGATACCGTTATTTTCCCGGATTGGCGTCTGAAGAAATTCAGGAAAAATTGTCTGTTTGGATAGAAAAAAAACAATTGGAGCGTAAATATCGTTTTCAGGATAGCGGTGGAAACTTACCTGAAGCACAAGCCGAAGATTTAGGGCGTTATTCGTTGGAAACGGCAGAATTGGGCATGTGTCACTTGAAGCGTTTGTTGCGAGATACTCTGAGAAATAACGGGCGTCTGAGTGTTGAAAGTTGGAATCTTGCTATCCGAAAACAATATTCGGAGTACATAAATCAGGCTTTTACCTATCTCGGGGGGATAAGGAAATGTTGGGGGAATGATTCGGTTATAGTTGTTGCTGTGGGGAGGGAAGAACAGCAGGATGCCCTGCGTTTTTTACAAACCTATGTGTTGGAATCGGGAAAGGACCTGCCTCGGGAGTGGTGGGAAGACTGGGGAAGGGAGACTGTCAGACGGTTGGTAGAAAAAGCGGATTGTTTTGTAGGTTACGATCGGGAATATTCGGTCACTGAATATATCAGAGATTTGGGAAAAATATTCCGGAATGTATCTGGTGAGGAGTGTTGGGGAAGATTCTTGATATGGTGTTATACGGATTGTTTGATGGAATATATACAAACAGAAAGGAATAGGTATCCGGAAGTGGTGGCTTTGATGGAGGAACAATTGAAAGTGATGTATCGGAAAACAGACAAGGAAAAGGATGTTTTTTGGAAAGCGTGGAGAAAAAATGTGAATTCAATATGGAAATAACATGAGGACAAAGTTATTGGTATTGTTGTTTTGTTGGGTAGGGATGGTTGGGATAAAAAGTGGAAATGCCTGTGGTAAAGATAAGGATGAGAATGCTGTGGTGTTACCGGTATATGAACGGAATGGCAGAATGTATGTAGAAATTGAGCAGACATATTTGGGGCGGGAATGGATGGTATTGGCCCAGATAGACAGAGGATTGGGAATTCGGGGGAAGTTATTGGAGAGTAAAGGAATTTTTAGATTGGAACAAGGCAGGGATTCTATGACCCTGGATGTTTTTGCGGTTTTCTGTCCGGAGAGAGTTTCAGATACAACATGGATGAGTAACGGATTGCTGAAGATGTCCGGTTTACAGACACCGGTGGAAACCTGGCCGGTAGCGGAGAAAAAAGAAACAGGTTATTTGATTGATGTGACCGATGGTATAAAGGAAAAGTGGTATGTGGGGGACGGGAAATGGGGACGGATACAGTATGGCCGTTCGGAGATTATAACTGTCGATACCTGTAGGAACGGAGCATGTTTTACTATCCGGCATTATTTGGAGTGTTCTCCTGAACAGCAGGTCGTGGAAATGTTGCCCGAAAGCGGTTCGGTACCGGTAGAAGTATCTGTGGCTTTGTGTCTCTTACCGGATAGGGGTTTGAGGAACAGAGGGGAAGACCCGGATGGGTTATTCCGGACGCAGGTTTATGTCGATTATGGAGTGAATCCTTTCCGTTGTGTAGAGTGTACCCGTTGTGTGTGCTGGGATACATATGCGGGAATGCCTCTGAATATATGTGTTGCTGAGGATATTCCGGAAGAATATGTGGAGCTATTGTATACAGCAGTAGAAAAGCTGAATGCAGTGTGGACTGCCCGGACGGGAAGAGTATTGCTTGAATTGGAACAAAAAAAAGGAAGGGTGAAAGCTGATGTCCCCTGCGCAGTTGTTTTTGATGTCGGAGGTGGAGGGATAAAAGTGGATTTCCAGGAACATCCCGGAGATGGAAGGATTTTAGCTGCACGTTTACGTATCAGTGCTGATGTTTCTATGGAATCGGTGATCCGCTACCGATTGGAAAATCCGGTCCGGGAAGAGGACGGGATATGGAAGATGTGTTCGGAAACAGAGGCTTTACAGGGGTGTCGTGAACAGGAAATCGATAGAGCTTTGTCCATATTGTTGGGATTGGATCCGGAACAACTGGAGAATAGAAATATCACAGCTGCAAAACGATTGGAGGCTTTGTGGTATTGTTATGCGGAAAGAGAAGATATAAAAACAGAGAAAGAGGCTGCCGGACAGTGGGGATGGAAGAGGTATGAGGAAAGGCGTGTGGCTTGGCAACAGGTGTTGAAGGAGGTGGAAAATGAACAGGTAAAGCATTATTACCGGGAAGTATTGAAATTGAGTGAAAAGGATTATATCCGTTGGTTAGATGAGACTTTTTTTCAAGAGGGAATGGCGGAACAGTTGATGCAATTATTGAAAGAAGATATTATGGGATTTTATGCTCCTTCCTTTTTACAAAAAAATAAAATGGGAATGGAACGTGATGATATGCTTGGGCGATTACAAAGAGTATGGGGAGAATTTTTTCGGACCGAGCGTTGGCTACAGTTAGCAGAAAAGGAGAATGGAGAACAGCAGGTCGGTCAGTTGGTAAAAGAATTGAAGAGGCTGATTACGGGAAAACGGGTAGACCGTTTATCAGTACAAGAGAGGTTGGTACGGCAAACTTGTGTTATGGCTTTTTGTGAAGAATTGAAAAAATACAAGGATACGGTAGATTGTGGAGAGGGGATGGCGAAACTTTTATTATGGACTTATTGGGAGGATTTGTATGATTATTGGAAAATACGTTCAGGGGGATTAGCCAGGATTTAATCTGGTTTGGATCAAGACGAATTTGTATGACTGGGAATCGACTGTCAGAATAATCAATACTTATTCTGACAGTTGAGTGATAAGGGCTAATTCGTAAAACATCCGGGCTCCATTTTGCAAAATGTTGTTAGGAAAATCGTAATCCGGAGTATGGAGGGCCGGAGTAGAGATGCCTGCTCCCAGACCGAACATAGCACCTGGAATATGTTGAGTGAATAATCCGAAATCTTCTCCCCAGGCAAAAGGATGATCGGTTTCCTTGTAAGCCAATCCGTTGCTTTGGGCTGCTTCCTGAATCCAGGTTACGGATTCAGGATCATTTTCATTGGCCGCAAAAGGTTCTGTCCATTCGATGGAGCATAGTAAGGCCGGATGAGAATCAATGGTTTGCTGAACGAATTGTTCCAACTGTTGCCGGTGTTTTTGCAGTATTTTTTCGGATGCGGCGCGGAGAGTCAGCCGGATAAGTCCGCTTCCGGCAGCAACGCCATAAGCTTCTTCGCCGATATGAAGTTCGATGAGTGTCGTACGGAAATAATCCGGATTTTTCAAGGTCCCTCGATTCCAGCTTTCGCTTAGATGCAGGATATGCAGTAAAGGTGCGGTCGGGGAAACCGCTTTTTCAGGTTCTGCGGCATGTGCTGTTTTTCCGGTGAAGGTAATGGTACAGCTGATGACCGAGCAGGTAAAACTGCCTGTCCGGCAGACAATCGTAGAAAACGGATAGCCGGGAAGATTGTGCAGGGCGAAAGCCCTGTCGATTTTCTGTTGCCGGAACCAGGGGTCCTGAAGTACTAGTTGTGCGCCCTGTCCATTTTCTTCGGCAGGTTGAAAGAGTAATAAAATGCGTCCTCGTTCCAGTGGATGTTCATGTAGGAGTCCGGCCAGCATGAGTAACATGGTCGTGTGTCCGTCGTGTCCGCATTTATGGGCTACTCCCGGATTTTCCGAACAATAGGGAAGAGGTGATTTTTCTGCAATGGCCACAGCATCGATATCGGCTCTGAATAATAGGGTCGGACCTTCGCCCGGGAAACTGTATTCTGCCACCAGTCCATGGCCCTTTTCCAGGGGGTGGATCCGGGAGGGCTGAAATTCCTGAAGTACTTGCCGGATATATTGTATCGTATGTTTTTCCTGTCCGGATAATTCGGGATGCCGGTGAAGTTCTTCCCTGATCCGGTAAAATTTATTCCTGTCCATAGGCTGATCGTTTGAACCTTTAAAAGTAATCTTTTTTTATTTTTAAATCTTGTTTCATTCAGATTTGTTTGCTATATTTGCATCGTTGTTTAGCACAAAACAGGCGATAATAGCTCAGTTGGTAGAGCGTTGGCTTCCCAAGCCGAAGGTCGCGGGTTCGAGTCCCGTTTATCGCTCTTCATAATCAGCCACTTATAAAGGTGGCTGATTTTTGTTTTAGGTGGTTTTTAGTGGTGTTTTGAGTGCTTGTTTAAACCGAGAGTTAAACCGAAACTGACTGAATCTATTTATTTTCTTTAGCTGTCCGCTTTTTCACAGATTATGTATTGTAATCCAACGTGTTTATATACATGTTTACCCTAGCTGTAGGTTTATAAGTGTAACATGTATATAACTACCTAATATAAAATGGAGACCTGAATTTTAGTGTGGAATTATATTTGGATTCAGGGGAAAATAGGTTTCTTTCTCTAATTTTTTTTGTATTTTTGATGGGAATTGGTGTTGGTTAAGAAATTATTAATAATTCTGTTAATAGTTCAGGAATAAGTTTGTTCTTGAATTAGGAGGGGATAGAATATACAATAGGAGCAAAACGAATAATAATGAAAAGAACGATGAAAAAGTTATTTGGCTTATTATCAGTGGTATTGGTTGCCGTTATCTGTTTTACACAGCCTGTTGATGCGGCAAAGAAAGAAAAAAGAGCGAAGTATGTTTTTTATTTTATCGGAGATGGAATGGGAATAAATCAGGTGAACGGCACAGAGATGTATCTGGCTGAGAGAGCAGGAAAAATCGGTGTCGAGCCTTTAAATTTCACCACCTTCCCGGTCAGAAATTTTGTGACTACTTATTCGGCCTATAATTCGGTGACTTGTTCGGCTGCTGCCGGTACGGCTTTAGCTACCGGCGAAAAGACAAAGAACGGGACGATAGCGATGGATAAAGAACATAAAGTACCGGTATACAGTATCGCTACCAAAGCCAAAGAACTGGGAATGAAAGTAGGGATCGCTACCAACAATAGTATCGATCATGCTACTCCCGCTTGTTTCTATGCTCATCAGCCGGACCGGAATATGACCTATGAGATCGCAACCGATTTGCCGAAAGCGGGTTTCGATTTTTATGCCGGAGCCGGTTTTGTAAAGCCGGAGAAAAAAGATTCCGTAAATATTTATACTCTTTTCGATCGGGCGGGGTATACGATAGCCCGGGGAAATGACGATTTCCGGAAAAAAGCAGCGAAAGCAGATAAAATTATTTTTATGCAGGAGCAAGGATGTGACATGGGGAGTTTGCCTTATGCCATCGACCGGAAACCGGGGGATTTGTCACTTGAAGAGATTACACAGGGAGCGATCGATTTTTTGAGTAAGGATAAAAAGAACGGTTTTTTCGTGATGATCGAATGCGGATTGATCGATTGGGCCTGTCATAGTAACGATGCGGCGGCTATGTTTAACGAGGTAATCGATTTTCAGAAATCGATACAGAAGGCGATCGATTTTTATAAGCAGCATCCGGATGAAACCCTGATTGTCGTTACGGCAGATCATGAGACAGGGAACTTTGCTTTGGGAACAGGTAAATATGAACTGAATCTGAAAGCGTTGCAACATCAAATGGTCTCCAAGGGGCAGCTTTCGAAAAAGATTTCTGCTTTGCGGACAACCCACCATTATGCAGTGACCTGGGAAGATGTAAAGAAATTGTTGAGTGATAATCTGGGGCTGTGGACGAAGGAAGAACTCAAGGAGTCGTATGAGAAAGATTTGAGACACCGTTATGATAAAGCCTTTTCGAATGGGGAACAGGAGATGGTGAAAAGTCTTTATGCCGAAGATGAACCCTTGGCCAATACGGCGGTTCAGATACTGAACCGGATAGCCCGCATCAGCTGGGGAAGTGGCGGACATTCTGCCGGGTATGTGCCCTTGTTTGTCCTGGGTGTCGGAGCAGAAAACTTTAACGGTAAGTTGGATAATACGGATATTCCGAGGCAGATCGAGGCATTGATGAAACGGTGACCGGTAGAATCGGCAGGTATTTTGTTTGGCTGTCGTAACCCCGAAAGATTTTATTTCATCTCGTCCCGTTTCTTTTCCAGTTGAAACATTTCATCCCGCAGGCGGGCTGCTTCGATGAAGTCGAGTTCTTTGGCTGCTTTTTGCATGGCAGCCTTGGTTTTTTGGATCATTTTTTCAATCTCGGGTTTACTCATGTAAGCTACGACGGGGTCGGCAACCAGATGGAGGTGTTCTTCCTCCACATACGCTTTGGAGGTATCCTGAGTCAGCGCTGCATCTGTCGATTTGTAGATCTGCCGGGGAACGATGTGATGTTCTTCGTTGTATCTCAGCTGCTTTTCACGGCGGTAATTCGTCTCGTCTATCGTTTCCTGCATAGAACGGGTTACTTGGTCGGCATACATAATGACTTTCCCGTCTACATTACGGGCAGCTCGTCCGGCAGTTTGAGTCAGTGAACGTGTAGAACGCAGAAAGCCTTCTTTGTCTGCATCCAGAATTGCTACCAGAGATACTTCCGGCAAGTCCAGCCCTTCCCTCAATAGATTGACACCGATCAATACGTCGATGATTCCTTTACGAAGATTCTCCAGGATTTTTACCCGTTCGATAGTATCGACATCCGAGTGAATATATTGGCATTTAATACCGATCCGGTCCAGGTATTTACTGAGCTCTTCCGCCATTCTCTTCGTCAGGGTTGTCACTAATGTACGTTCCCGAAGGTCTATGCGCTGCTGAATCTCGTTCACCAGATGATCGATCTGATTTTTGCTGGGGACGATTTCGATTACCGGATCCGGAATACCTGTCGGACGGATAATTTGTTCCACGATGATGCCTTCACTTTTTTCCAGTTCATAGTCGGCAGGTGTGGCACTGATGTAAATCGTCTGGCCGGTTTTACTTTCAAATTCATCGAACGTGAGGGGACGGTTGTCGAAAGCTGCCGGTAAACGGAAACCATAATCCACCAGCGTCAGTTTCCGTGCGTGATCGCCTCCGTACATCGCCCGTATCTGGGGCAGGGTAACATGCGATTCGTCGATGACCATCAGAAAATCTTCCGGGAAATAATCCAATAAGCAGAAAGGACGAACTCCTGCTTTCCGGCCGTCGAAATAGCGCGAATAGTTTTCAATGCCCGGGCAATAACCTAATTCCCGGATCATTTCCATATCGTATTTCACCCGTTCTTCCAGGCGTTTGGCTTCCATAAATTTCCCGATCTCTTTCAGATAAGCCAGTTGATCTTGCAAATCCTGGCCGATTTCAACCAGGGCGTGGGCTATCGTGGCTTTGTCGGTGACAAAAAGATTGGCCGGATAAATATCGAGTTCATCCTGACTACCGATGCTCTGTCCGGTAACCGGGTTAAAAGAAGAGATCCGGTCGATTACGTCGTCCCAGAATTCGATCCGGTAAGCTACGCCGTCGTAAGTTTCTATGGCAGGAAAAATATCCACGGTTTCCCCTTTGGCCCGGAAACAACCCCGTTTGAATTCGATTTCGTTGTTTGCATATAAAGCGTCTACCAGCCGGCGTAATAAGACATTCCGGCTGATAGTCATGCCTCTTTTCAAATGGGTGACGTTCGAGCCGAAAGCCCGGGGATCGGCCATACCGTACAGACAAGATACCGAAGAGACAACGATGACATCCCGACGTCCCGAAAGCAGGGAAGCGGTGGTCCGTAAACGAAGTTTGTCTATCTCGTCATTGATGGCGAGGTCTTTTTCGATATAGGTATCTGTTGTCGGCAGATAAGCTTCCGGTTGGTAATAATCGTAATAAGATACAAAATATTCGACTGCATTTTCGGGGAAAAAAGATTTGAATTCCCCGTATAATTGAGCTGCTAATGTTTTATTGTGACTTAAAATCAGAGTCGGACGATGGATTTCGTTGATGACATTAGCTACAGTAAAAGTTTTTCCTGAACCGGTGACTCCCAGTAAGACCTGTGATGACCGTCCGCTTTGAAGTCCCTGGATCAATTGGCGGATGGCTTCCGGTTGATCGCCGGTAGGTTGGAATTCAGAGGTTAGTTTAAATTGCATATCAGGATAAATATTTACTTAATGTTTCAAGTAATTCTTTCCGACGGATCGGTTTTAAT
>ERZ1673693.1343-NODE-1343-length-19274-cov-15.913627_pt1 | contig 19274 bp, 18 predicted proteins | sample MGYA00580223_ERZ1673693 | MGnify/ENA primary metagenome ERZ1673693 (study PRJEB41218, sample SAMN15661741) | gut metagenome | host: Homo sapiens | place: Canada: London | collected 2015-08-20/2019-03-30 | study: EMG produced TPA metagenomics assembly of...
CGGAACACCCCTCCCTGCCTCTGGCCCAGCGGAGCGTCTTTGCACGCTGAAAGCAGGCAGTAACTTTCCCCGCAGAGCGCACACTTTTCTGGTTCTCTTTTGGTGCCAAAAGAGAACATCCCCCGTCCCCTCCCCTTTCCCCTCACGCAATTTTATGCTACAATACCGGTAACAAAAACGTTTGGAGAAACGCCCATGCTTTATTATGCTGCCCCCATGGAGGGGTTCACAGACCGGGTCTGGCGGCAGACCCATCAGAAATGGTTCGGCGCACAAGGCGCTGCCGACCGCTATTATGCGCCGTTTATCTCCCCGCCGGAGAACCGGGTGCTCATTAAAAAGAAGATGGCAGAGCTTGCCCCGGAGGCAAACCCCGGTGCGCCGGTCATCCCGCAATTGCTGGCGAAGGACGGCGAACTGGCTGCATGGATGATCGGGCAGCTGCGGGCGCTGGGCTATACCGAGGTGAACCTGAATCTGGGCTGTCCCGCCGGGACGGTGACCGCCAAGGGCAAGGGCTCCGGGATGCTGCGGGACCTTGCCAAGGTGGACGCCTTTCTGGACGGCGTATTCTCCCGCACCGAGGGGCCTGTCTCGGTCAAGACCCGGCTGGGGGTAGAGAAACCGGAGGAGTTTGCCGCCATTCTGGAAATTTATAGCCGCTACCCTATCTCGGAGCTGACCATCCACCCCCGGGTGATGCGGCAGCAGTACCGCGGGCAGGCCGACCGCGCCGCCTTTGCCGCTGCGCTGCCCCGGTGCACCATGCCGGTGTGCTACAACGGCGATGTGACCACCGCCGCCCAGCTCCACGCGCTGGAAGAGGAGTTTTCCACCCTGTCCGGCATCATGGTAGGGCGCGGGCTCATCGCAGACCCGGCGCTCTTCCGCAGGGCGCGGGGCGGTGCACCCGCCACCAAGGAGGAGCTGCGGGGCTACCTGACCGACCTGTACCACGGCTACACCGAACTGTTTGGCAGCGCAGGCTGCGCCATCAGCCGGATGAAGGGGCACTGGTTCTACCTCATCCACTGCTTTGCCGGGGCGGAAAAGCTGGAGAAACAGCTGAAAAAGCTGCGGGAGCCGTGGGAGTACGAGGTGGTGGTGAACCAGATCTTCACCCTGCCGCTGGTGGAAAACGATTAAAATGGTCACACAAAAAAACCCGCCGTCTTGCAAGACAGCGGGGCTGAAAAGGACCGTATTACACGTTGAGGTAGCTGCGCAGCATAGCCTGCAGCAGGTCGTCACGATCCACCTTGCGGATCATGGCACGGGCATTCTTATAGGTCGTAATGTAGGTAGGGTCTTCGGACAAAATGTAGCCCACCAGCTGATTGACCGGGTTATAGCCTTTTTCCTTCAAAGCATCGTACACCTGTTGTACGATCTCGTGGATCTCATAGTCCTTTTTATCGTGGATGGAGAAAATCGCGGTTGCGTCTCCCACGCAATACACCCCCTTCGGTTGAAACTAGCCCCATTGTACACGAAATGCGCCGAAACTTCAAGATAATTACGCTGGATTTGCACATCCTGCACAAAATTTCCAGCAATGTTCCGGCAAGATGAACGATGTCCGGGCGGCATTCTGCCCGCGAAAGGAGCCTTTGTATGCTTTACGGCATCGGCTGCGACCTGTGCAGCCTTTCCCATCTGGAAAAAAGCCTTTCCTCTGCCCACGCAGCGGCCTTTGTGCGCCGGGTGTACGGCCCGGCCGAGCAGGCGGCGCTGGGACTTTTGGAGGCCTCCCCTGCGCCGCTGAATGCCCACCGCCTTGCCAGCGCCGCCGCAGATTTTGCCGCCAAGGAGGCCTTTCTCAAGGCGGCGGGCACCGGCCTGCGGGAACCCTTTTCTCTATGTGAGATCGAGGCCGTCCGGCAGGAGAACGGTGCCCCGGCTTACCGTTTCAGCGGGCAGACCGCCGCATGGGTGGCGCAGCACCGGCTGCGGGCCCGGCTCTCCCTGAGCCACGAGGGCGGCATGGCGCTGGCCTTCTGCACGCTGGAAGAGGAAAGCTGACCACTCTTTGTGCATACAATGGAATATCGCCCCCGCACTGCATAAGCCGCACCCCGCCTGCGCATACTGAGAGCAGACAGGATGCGCCGGACGCATCACATAGCGGGGCACATCCTCCAGACAAACAGGAGGGAGATTCCATGGAGGTACACAGAGGAGAAGTTTTCTACGCCGATCTTTCGCCGGTGGTGGGCTCGGAGCAGGGCGGTGTGCGCCCGGTGCTGATCGTACAGAACGAGATCGGCAATCGGCACAGCCCCACTGTGATCGCGGCGGCCATTACATCCCGGCTGGACAAGACCCGCCTGCCCACCCACATCAACATCCGGGCGGCGGACACCGGCCTTGCCAAGGACAGCGTGGTGCTGCTGGAGCAGATCCGCACGCTGGATAAGCACCGCCTGCGGGAGCGCGCCGGGCAGATCACCGCCGCCGACCAGAAGCGGGTGGATCAGGCGCTGGACGTAAGCCTTGGGCTGAGCTCGTACTGAAAAACGATCTGGAATGCGCTCCGCTTCGCTTTGCGCATCATCAGCGGAAAAATGATTTTTAATTTGGGGTTCTGAAAAGCCTGCGGGCTTTTCAGAACCCCTTTTTCACGGGAGGGTCGTAGAGGGAAACGGCAATTGCAACTTCTCCTCTATACCACATGAAAAAGGGATATCCGAACCCACGCGGGTGTTCTGCTATCCCAAAATACATATTATTACTCGATCAGACCATTGAGCAGGGTCAGGCACTTGCGGCTGTGCAGCTTGCGGATAGCCTTGGCTTCGATCTGGCGCACACGCTCACGGGTGACGCCGAAGTCGCGGCCGACCTCTTCCAGCGTGCGGGGACGGCCATCGTCCAGACCAAAGCGCAGGCGGATGACCTTTTCCTCGCGGGGGGTCAGGCTCTTGAGTGCCAGATTGATCTGCTGTGCCACCATGGCGCGGTCAGCTGCCTTGCCGGGTGCTTCGGCGTTTTCGTCCGCGACGAAATCGCCCAGAGAGGAATCCTCTTCCTCACCCACGGGGCTTTCCAGACTTGCAGGCTCCTGTGCCATGCGCTGGATCTCGCGCACGCGCTCCACGCTCATGTCCATGGCCTTTGCCAGCTCTTCCGGGGTGGGCTCGTGACCGTTCTGGTACACCAGCTGGTTGGTGGCCTGACGCATCCGGTTGATGGTCTCCACCATATGCACCGGGATGCGGATGGTGCGGGCCTGATCCGCGATAGCGCGGGTGATGGCCTGACGGATCCACCAGGTAGCATAGGTGGAGAAGCGGAAGCCGCGGTCGCAGTCGAACTTCTCGGCGGCCTTGATCAGGCCGATGTTGCCCTCCTGAATGAGATCAAGGAAGGCCAGATTATGGCCGACATGCTTCTTGGCGATGGACACCACCAGACGCAGGTTTGCCTCGCTCAGGCTGCGGCGGGCGTTCAGGCCGTCGCGGCGGGTCTTGAGCAGCTCCTGACGGCGCTCCTCGCTCAGGGGGCCGCTCTCCACGGCCTCCATGGCCTTTTCCTCGTCTGCCTTTTCCTCGGCATCCTCGGCAGACTTTTCGCCGTCCTCGTCCAGATCCTCGGTGTAGCTGCGGCTGTTCTCGTCCTCCTCAAAGGAGAAGCGGGCGCTGTTCTTCTTGATGTACTCCGGTGCGCCGTACTTCTGGCGGTCTGCCTGCAAAATGTGCGCAGCCTCGGCACCGGCATGGATGCGGCGGCTCAGCTCCACCTCCTGCTCGGCGCTCAGCAGCGGGATCTGACCGATCTGCTTGAGGTAGTTCTTCACAGGGTCATCCAGCAGCTCGTCCATGGCAGCCTTCAGGTCTGCCGGGTTCTCCTCGGCATCCTCTTCGTTTTCATCGGCAAGGCCCATGTCATCGTTGTTGTTCTCGGCGTTCTCCACCTCAGCAATGATGCTGTCCACGTCCAGACTCGGCTCGTTCTCTTCCTCCAGGATCTTGATGCCGCGCTCCTCCAGCAGGGTGTAGAGGGTGTCTACATCCATGCGGCATTGTGCCGCCAGCGCCTTGGCCTCCTGTGCAGAGAGGGTGCCCTCGCCCTTAGTCAACAGTTCCTTCAAAGTCATGCCCATTTTTTCTCTCCTTCCCACTCCGGGGAAAATCGTATAATATTGCCCTGTGCATCAGATCACAAGGCCGCCGTTCACCCCGAACACCTGTCCGGTGATGTATCCGGCATCCTCACCGGCCAAAAAGACCAGCAGCTTTGCAACTTCTTCCGGGGTGCCAAGCCGCCCCACAGGGGTCTCCTCGGCCAGCGCCGCCTTGTCCTCGGCAGTAAAAGCCGCCATCATGTCAGTCTCGATGACCCCGGGCGCTACGCAGTTCACCGTAATGCCGCTGGGGCCCTCTTCCTTCGCCAGTGCCTTGGTCAGGCCGATGAGCCCGGCCTTCGCGGCGGAATAGTGCACCTCGCAGCTGCCGCCGGTCTGACCCCACATACTGCTCACAGTCAGAATACGGCCCTGCTTGCGGCGGATCATGCCGGGCAGTGCCAGCTGGCACAGGTGGAACGCGCCGCTCAGGTTCACGTCCAGCATCCGCTGCCACTCCTCCGGGGTGATGTCGGTAAACAGCTTCTGCTGCGCGATGCCGGCGTTGCACACCAGCACATCCACCCTGCCCATGGCCTGCTCCACCGCGTGGAACGCCAGCTCACAGCTGGCGCGGCTGGCTACATCGCACTGGATGGCGATGCACCCGGGCAGCTGTTGTTCCAGCGCAGCGGCAGCAGCTGCGTTCTGGTGGTAGAGCACCGCCACCTGATACCCTGCTGCCGCAAAGGCGCGGGCAGCGGCAGCACCGATGCCCCGGTCGCCGCCGGAGATCAGCACCCGGCGCGCCGCAGCGGGTGCGGCAGGGGCAGGCCGCTCTTTTACAGGCTCCGGCGCAGGCTCTGCGGGCTTTTCCAGCGTGATCACCCGGGTGGGTTCGTCCACCGCAGGCGCTGCCGTTTTTCCCAGCGTCATGATGCGGGTAGGTTCATCCGCCACCGGCTCCATCGGCGCAGCCGGCTTTGCAGCCGGTGCGGCAAGGGGCTCCGGTGCGCTCTCTTCCTCCGGCACCTGAAAGGTCAGTTCAAACTCGTCCTCGTACAAGAGTATATCCCTCCTGTTCGGTATTCTCGGCCGGGCGCAGTGCCCCAGCCGGAAAAACCCTGTGCCCATCCCCAGACAGTGCAGCGTTCCGTTTATGTGTCCGGCAAAGGTCCGGTGCTTTGGCGTGCCTGCCTGCAGTTGCGATGGGTTTCGACAAGATTCCATTGAATAATATACCACAATCCAGCCCAAAAAGAAAGTGGGAACTGCAATTTTTTACGCAGTTCCCACTATTTTTCCTTATTTTCCCCTGTTTTCGGGCACCGGGGGCTTCCAGCGGGGTCTGCCCGCCCGCTTTTCCCGCAGGGAAACAAAAAATGCCTGCAAAAGCTGCTGCGCCTCGGCCTCCCGCAGCCCCTTTTCCACCACCGGATGGTGGTTGAAGGGCAGCGCGAACAGGTCGGTCACCGAGCCGCAGCACCCGGCTTTGGTGTCGGCAGCACCGTACACCACCCGGCGCAGACGGCTGTTGATGATGCCGCCCGCGCACATGGGGCAGGGCTCTAAGGTAACGAACAGCTCGCACTCCCACAGCCGCCAGCCGCCCAGCGCCTTGCAGGCGGCATCAATGGCCAGCAGCTCCGCGTGGTGCAGGGCGTTTTTCTCGGTCTCCCGGGTGTTGTGCGCCGTGGCGATCACCTCGCCGTGCCGCGCCACCACCGCGCCCACCGGCACCTCGCCCAAGGCGGCGGCTTTGGCGGCCTCCTCCAGCGCAAGACCCATCAGTTCAAAATCGGTCATGTATCCCATCCTCTCATCCCATCGCCAGCACCAGCAGATTGTTTGCACTGTGCAGCAGCATCCCCGGCCAGAGATGTCCGGTGCGGTCTGCCAGCCACCCCAGACCCAGCCCGCACACCAGCGCATAGACCATGGCAGCGACGCTGCCGTGCTGCAAGGCAAACAGCACCGCCTGCAAAAGAATGGCCTGTCCCCTGCCCAGCGGCTGCGCCCGGCGCTGCACCGCGCCCCGGAACACCCCTTCCTCCGCCAGCGGAGCCAGCAGGCAGACCCGGAAAAACCGCGCCGCGCCGCCGGGCGGCACGGGCAGCAGCACCGCCAGCGCCTTGCCCGCCAGCAGATACCCTACCGCCCAGCCAAAGGCCGAAAGCAGCGCGGCGGTGCGGGGATTCAGCTTGTGCATGGTCGGTCTCCTCCTGCTGTGATTCGTTCCCGGTTATAGTACCATATCTGCCGCCGGGTGCGCAAGGTTTGGGCGTTCTGTCGTGGCAAATTTATGCAAATCATTGACACATCGCCCTAAATGGTGGTATAATAATTTCCAACCTTTTTAACAAAAACGTTGCGTATACTGTATTTTACCGGTAGACCGGAGGTATTATTATGATCCGTATCCTCACCGATTCCGCCTGCGATATTCTGCCCGCCGAGGCGCAGCAGCTGGGCGTGACTGTGATCCCCCTGAACGTGACGCTGGAGGACGGCACCGTCCTGCGGGACGGCATCGACATGACCCCCAGCGAATACTATACCCATCTGGCAGCCTGCCGCAAGCTGCCCACCACCAGCCAGCCCAGCCCGGAGCAGTTCGAGCGGCTGTATCTGGACGCTGCTGCCGCCGGGGACGAAGTGCTGGGCATCTTTTTGTCCGATGCGTTGTCCGGCACCGGTCAGTGCGCCAGACTTGCTGCCGACCTTGCCAACGTGGATAATGTGGTGTTCGTGAACACCGAGAACGTCTGTCTGGGGCAGTCCTTGCTGGTGCGGCTGGCTGTGCAGCTGCGGGACGCCGGCAAGACGATCACCCAGATCGCCGCCGATCTGGAAAAGGCCAAGCAGCACCTGCATCTGGTAGCCGCCGTGGACGATCTGAAGTACCTGCGCAAGGGCGGCAGACTGTCCGCCGCCGCAGCTGTGGCGGGCGGTATGCTGGGCATCAAGCCCATCCTCGCCGTCATAGAGGGCAAGGTGGCGCTGGCCGGTAAGGCGCGCGGTCTGCCCGGCGTGTATGTGGCGCTGTTCAAGAAGATCGACGAGATGGGCGGCATCCACCCGGGCTACACCCCGCTGCTGGGCTACACCGTCAACCACCGGGAGCTGCAGCCGCTGCTGACCTACCTGCAGGACAACCTGCATCTGGACGCACCGCTGGTGCGCCAGATCGGCTGCGTCATCGGCACCCACACCGGCCCCGGCGCCTTCGGCATCGCGTTCTTTGATAAAGAGCTGACGCTGGAATAAAACCTATTCGCAAAAACAAGTCGGACAGCCCGCGGGCTGCCCGACTTTATTTTTACCCGTGAAAAAGTAGTTCCGAAACGCCCGCAGGCGTTTCGGAACTACAAATAAAATATTCTTTCCGCTGATTATGGCCAGAGCAAAGCGGAGACCATTCCAAATCGTCCCGCCTTGCCCTTACAGCACCGCGTCCGAGATCAGCTTGCCCAGCAGCAGCACCAGCACCACCAGCATCATAGGGCGGATGAAGCGGGCACCCTTTTTCAGGGCAAAATGGGAGCCCAGCAGGTTGCCCAGAATGTTGCTGACGGCGCAGGGGATGCCGATGTGGAACACCACCAGACCGTTCATCAGGTAGGTGAACAGGCTGGCGTAGTTGCTGGCCAGATTGAGCACCTTGCCGTTGCCGTTGGCGGTGCGCAGATCAAAGCCCATCAGGGTGGTAAAGGCAATGATGGCAAAGGTGCCGGTGCCCGGGCCCATGACGCCATCGTACAGGCCGATGCCCAAACCGATGGCCAGCGCCAGTAAAATCTTTTTCAGGTCCAGCGTGCCGTCGTCCCGGTTCTCGTCCGGCAGGTTGCGCTGCCACAGAATGATGACCGCCGCCACCGGCAGGATGATGAACATCATGGTGCGCAGCATCTCATCGCTGAGCAGCAGCACGATGTGCGCACCCAGCGCACTGCCCGCAAAGCTGCCGATGGCTGCAAGAACACCCACCTTCACGTTCATGGCACCGCTTTTGAAAAAGCTTGCCGTGGCAAAGGTGGTGCCGCAGGCAGCACTGAACTTGTTGGTGGCATAGGTGTAGTGGGGCGGCAGCCCGGCAAACAGATAGGCAGGCAGACTGATCAGCCCGCCGCCGCCGGCTGCCGAATCCACAAAGCCTGCAAAGCCGGTCATCAGCATGAGAAACGCCATCATCCACGGCGAGATCGTGATACCCATTGTTATAATTCCTCTTATCTTTCCAAGTCGTTTGTTCTTTTTCAGGGGACGCGCGCCTCAGACCATATAAAACCTCCCCTCGCAGGGCAATACACAGCCCGGGATACCCGCACACAGCAGGGCATCTCCGGGCATTTTTTTGCAATTTTAAGCCGTTTTATTACAGATTGTTTTTAAAGAAGCGGTATGCGTTGCGCCAGTAGATGGCCTCCACCTCGTCCTCGGTAAAGCCCTCGCGGCGCAGTGCCTCGGCCAGCAGCGGCATATCTGCCGCCGTTTCCAGCTCGTGCTGACCGCCAATGCCGTCAAAATCGCTGCCAAGGCTGATGACCTCAATGCCGCCCACCTGCTTGAAGTGAGCCGCGTGCTTTGCCAGCCGCTCCACCGTACTGCGGCAGTTCTTCGGGTGTGCCGAGTCTGCGTCCACAAAGGAAGCGCAGTAGTTCAGACCCGCAATGCCGCCCTTTTCTGCCAGTGCGCGGATCATCTCATCGGTCAGGTTGCGGTTGTGGGGCGACAGGGCACGGCAGTTGGAATGACTTGCCGCAAAGGGACGGGTGCTGTGGTTTGCGATGTCCCAGAAGCCCTTATCGGAAAGGTGGCTCACGTCTGCGGTGATGTGCAGCTTTTCCATCTCTTCCAAAAAGGCAAAGCCTTGCTCGGTCAGGCCGGTCTCGGTGTTGGCCACCAGCGGCCCGCCGGGGTTTGCGTTGGGGGCTGCCAGCTCGTTGGGGTAGTTCCACGTCAGGGTCATCATGCGCACGCCCAGTTCCTGCAGCCGCCGCAGCACGCCCAGACTGCCCTTGCAGCAGCCGCCCTCTTCCACCGTCAGCATGGCGCTGAGTTTGCCCTCGGCGCGGTTGCGCTCAAGGTCGGCGGCGGTGTACACCGGGGCGATTTTTTCCGGGTAAGCCGCCATGAGCCGCTTGAAGATGTCGATCTCCTCCAGCACGCTCACCAGCGGGTCGGCCCCGGGAGCGGGGTCGGCCAGATCCACATAGGCCGCAAAGCATTGCAGCAGATAATCCCCCTGCTGCAATTTTTCAAGGTCGATATGCAGATCGTTGTGCAAAAAGCTTTTGGGTGCGCCCGCCTTTTCGGCGCGGCGCAGTTCGTACAGGGTATCGCAATGCAGATCCCAAACCTTCATGATGGATACACTCCTTTATGCTTCTTCTCCCAGCAGCTGCAGCAGCTGTTCGGGATTCATGGACAAAATCGCGCCGTCTGCCCCGCCGGTAACGGTATCGGCCAGCGACTGCTTGGCCTGTTGCAGTTCCACGATCTTTTCCTCAATGGTGTCCTGCGCGATCAGCCGGTACACCTGCACCGGGTTGCGCTGACCGATGCGGTAGGCGCGGTCGGTGGCCTGATTCTGCGCGGCAAGGTTCCACCACGGGTCGTAGTGGATGACGATATCGGCGGCGGTCAGGTTGAGGCCCGTGCCGCCCGCCCGCAGCGAGATGAGAAAGACGTCTGCCTCGCCCTGATTGAACCGGCGCACCTGCTCGGCACGCACCGGCTTCGGGGTAGAGCCTTGCAGGGTGAAATGGCTCACCCCGGCTTCGTCCAGCCGCTTTGCCAGCAGCTCCAGCATGGAGGTAAACTGGCTGAACAGCAGAATGCGGTGCCCGCCCGCCACCGCCTCGGTGACAAGCTCCAGACAGGCTTCCAGCTTGGCGCTGCTGCCGGTCCAGTTGTCCGCCACAAGGCGCGGGTCGCAGCAGATCTCCCGCAGCCGCATCAGCACGGCAAACACGGTCATCTTGTCCTCCGGCTTTGCCGCCCGCAGCTTTTCGCGGGCGTCCACCACCGCTGCCAGATACAGCTTGCGCTGCTCGGTTTCCAACTCAACGCGGCGCACATTCTCCGTTTTGGGCGGCAGCTCCCGCAGCACCTCGGACTTCATGCGCCGCAGGATGAAGGGGCCGGTGAACTGGTTCAGCCGCCGCACGGCGTTGGCATCCTCGTCCTGCACGATGGGCTTTTCGAACCGGGCGCAGAAGGTCTTGTAGGGGGGCAGATACCCCGGCATCAAAAAGGAGAAGATGCTCCACAATTCGCCCAAGCGGTTCTCCACCGGGGTGCCGGTCAGCGCAAAGCGCACCCGGCTGTTCACCCGGCACACCGCCTTGTATTTCTGGGTGGTGTGGTTTTTGATGGCCTGCGCTTCGTCCAGAATGCAGGCGTAAAAGCTTTGCCCGGCATACAGTTTTTCGTCCCGGCGCAGCAAATCGTAGCTGGTGATGACGATGTCCGCCTGCGCCCACCCATCGACCAGTGCGGCGCGGTGGGCGGCATCGCCGTCCATGGCAACACTTTGCAGCTGCGGGGTGAACTTCTGGCATTCCTCCTGCCAGTTCAGCACCAGAGACGCCGGGCAGACGATAAGGCTGGGCAGCTGCTGCCCGCCCTCCTTCATGGCCAGCAGGTAGCTGAGCACCTGCACGGTCTTGCCCAGACCCATATCATCCGCCAGAATGCCGCCCATGCCGTAGCCATCCAGTGTGCGCAGCCAGCGGTAGCCGTCCCGCTGGTATTTGCGCAGGGTCTTTTGCAGCGAGAGCGGTGGGGTATACTCGCTGTCCCGCACGGCGTGGAAGCTGCGGCTGATGCGGCGGAAGGCATCGTCCCGGTCGAACCGCAAGCCGTTCTGCCCCGAAAGCGCCCAGTCCAGCGTGGGCGCGCGGTAGAGCGGCAGAGCGGCGTGGCCGTCCTTCAGCTTTGCGCCGGAAAGCTCCAGTGTGTCGTTCAGCTCGTCCAGCCCTTCCAGACTGTCGTCCAGCCGCAGCAGACTGCCGTCCCGCAGGCGGTGGTAGCGTTTTTTCTGGTGCAGGGACTGCAAAAGCTCCCGCAGCTCCTCCACCGGGAACGCGCCGGTGTCCACTTCCAAGTCCAGCACGCTGCCGTGCACCGACACCCCTACCGAAATTTTAGGCGGGGCGGCCTGCAGGTTGCGGAAGGCATCGGTCTGGTACACCTCGCCCATGGCCAGCAGGGCGGGAATGCCCTCTTCCAGCAGCTGGAAAAGCGCTTCCTCCCCGGAAATGCTGTAATGCCCGGGCTTGCCGGTCTCGGGTTCCAGATAGGTTTCCAGCAGCCGCTTTGCCCGGTTCTCGGTGCGGGCATCCCGCAAAAGATCCGGCGGCACCGGCTCGCCGGGGGCTACCCTGTCCTCGCCGTACAGAAAGACCGGGTACGCCGTGACGGTAAGCCCCCGGTCGGCGTCCAGATAAAACTGCACCACCGGTTCCAGCGGGATCTGGTTCAGCAGCAGCCGGTCGGGGTCCACGATGTTGACCCGGTTGCCCAGCTCCGGCAGCACATAGCTGCAAAAGGCGGCGGCATCCGCGCTGGTAAAGAACAAACTGCGCCCGCCAAAGGTCTCCAGCACCGGCAGCACCCGGCGGCATTCCTCCCGCTGCATCCGCCAGAGGGTGGTCTCGCCCAGCAGATAAGCATAGTCCAGCCCCTGCACCCCGCTGAGCGCCGGGGTACAGCTCAGCTGCACGCCGCCCTTGCGGCGCTCCACCTTCAGGCTGATGACCGGCAGACCCTCTTTAAGGGTATAGCCGCCCACAACGCCCTCGGCGGAGTAAAGCTCCACAAGGGCATCCAGCCCCTCGCCGGTCAGCGGCAGACCGCCCGCCGGGCCTTTCTCCCAGCCGGAGCGCACCGTACCCTCGGCTTCAAACGCCTGCCGGGCGCTCACCTGACGGCGCAGCAGCCGCAGCAATTGCTGCGCATCCGGGGCAAAGGCGTCCCACCGGTGCACAAACGCCAGCGACTTGCCGTAGCTGACGCTTTCGCCCTGCTCGACCGCATTCAGAAACTGCGGGATGCTTTTTACCAGATACTGCCGCCCGCCGATGCCGTCCGAGACCCGCAGCCGCAGCCAGATACGGCCATTGTGCGGCGTAAGTTCCGGCTCCAGCAGGGCAAAGCCAGTGCGCTGGGCAGCGGGCTGGGGCTGCTGCTGCGCATCCTCCCGCTGGTAGCGTTTCAGCAGAAGCTGGGCTTCATAGTCGGTCTCCGGCTCCTCACCCCGCCACTTGCGGCCGAACAGCATATCCAGCCCGGCGCTGTAGCTGTCCTTGCGGGGTTCGGTGCTCAAGCCTGCAACGCCCCGCTGCACCCCGGGGATGCTCTCCGGCTTTTTTTCCGGGGCAGGCGGGTTCTTTTCTGCGTCCTGCAGCAGCAGCGCGCCGATATGCTTGCAGTAGGTGCCGTCGCCGTTTTGGTTATAGGGGCAGTCGCAGGAGGCGCTGACAAAGCTGCCGTTTTCCCGCAGCCAGACCTGCGTATAATAGCAGTCCGGCCCGCTGCCCTGCACCAGCGCTGTCAGGTGCCGCACCCCGTCCTCGTTGGTGGTGCAGCTGCTTTGCAGGATGCGCTTGCGGTACTTCTGTGCCCGCTCAAAGATGCTTTTGCCCAGCAATGCGCGGATCTCCTGTGCGTCCATGTGGTCTCCCTCCCCTGTGCTGTCGCGGTTCCGGTCTATTCTATAAGAATACCGCGTTCCACCCCGGGATGCAAGGGCAGAAGAGTAAAAAACGTTTATTGCAATTCAACTTTTTAATGCAACAGCAACAACGTTGAATTGCATATCGCAAATATGCCGTTTGAATGCTGCACTAATTTCTTGACTTGCGATAGAAAGCGCGGGGCGGGACGATTTTGAATGGCCTCCGCTTTGCTTTGGCCATCTTCAGCGGAAAAATTATTTTTATATAGAGCAATACCGGAGCGTCTGCGGACGCTCCGGTATTGCATTTTTCACGGGAAAGGCCGTAAAGGCAAACGGCATTTATCGTGCTATAGTAAGTTCACAACTGTTCAGCCCTGTTTTTCTGCGGGGGCTGTGCCGCGTTTGCGGGTCTTGAGGTGGTACATTTCCTGATCGGCTTTATCGATCAGGTCGTGCACGGTGGCGATGTCCGGCTCAAGGCGGGCGCAGCCGATGCTGATCTCGATCTGGTAGGGTTTGCCGGAGACGGCATTGGCGGCATCCAGCTCCCGCTGGATGGAAGCGATCAGGGTGCGCACCTCCACGCTGTTGCAGCCGCAGGCGATGCAGAATTCATCGCCGCCGTAGCGCGCCAGCACGCCGTTATAGTTGGCGCATACCTTTTTCAAAATGCCCGCCAGCAGCACCAGTGCGGCGTCCCCCTCCAAGTGGCCGTACTCATCGTTGATGTGCTTGAAGTGATCCATGTCCATCATGAGGAAATGCAGCGAGCGGTTGGGGTGGCGGCGGTAATAGGGCAGTTCGCTTTCCAGATAGCGCAGCGCCACGATGCGGTTGCTGACGCCGGTCAGGGTGTCCACCGTGAACTTGGTCTGCAGCACCAGCACATACACACACACCAGCCCAAGCGTAATGCCGCAGCACAGCAGCCCGCGCCCGGGCAGCCAGCCTTGCAGCAAAAAGCCTGCCGCCGGCGCAAGCGCGAGCAGCAGCAGGGTTTTCAGTTCCTCTTTGGGTGTTTCCTGCTTCCAGTGGCTCAGCGTCCAGCTGCAGCGGAGAAAGGCTGCTGCCAGATAGGCAAGCCCCACCAGCTTCGCCCCCCAGAACAGGGTGCTGCCCCGCAGCCCCTCTGCGTCCAGATAGTAGAAGCCGTTTTCGTCCCGCGCTGTCAGCAGCACCAGCAAAAGCAGTGTCACCGGTGCGGCGCTGAGTGCCAGCCTGCGGCCGTCCTCCATCCATGTATGCCCCAGCTCTGTCTCCACATACAAAAACACCAGCAGGCAGCAACACGCCGCCAGCAGATAAAACAAAATGCTGCCCCCGGCGTTCAGCCGGTAGGTCAAGGGGATGCCCAGCTCCTCCCACGCGCCCAGCTGCGCCAGCGCACTGCCATAATCTACGATCGTCAGCGCCCCGGCAAACCACAGCAGCGCCGTAAACTGCCGCCCGGGCAGACTTTTATCCCGCATTTTCTGCTGCGCCCGCAGCAAAACCACCAGTGTGACCAGACAGAGCCCACTGACCTGAGTATGCGCAATCGCATCCATGCCGCAACGCTCTCCTTTACCCTAGGGCGGCTTTGCGCCGTCCGACCCTTTTCCGCTCTTCCAACGTTCCTTTTTCGCGCAAACCCATTGTACCAAATCCATAACAAATATGCAACACAAACCGAAAAATTCGTACAAAAAAAGACACCGGAACGTCTTTCGGCGTTCCGGTATCTTTTGAACTCAAATCACTTTGCCTGCGGATGGGTGGCGTCGTTGCGCAGGGCGCTTTCGCGGATCTTTTCCAGCGTCTGCTCGCTGAGGATGTGCTCTGCCTTGCAGGCGTCCTCGGCGGCGGTCTGCTCGTCCACGCCCAGCTGCACAAAGAAGTGGGTCAGCAGCTGGTGGCGGCTGTAAATGCGCTGAGCGATCTCCTGCCCGGGCTCCAGCAGGGTCAGGTTGCCTTCGCCGTCCACCGCGATATAGCCGTTCTCCCGCAGCTTTTTCATGGCGATGCTCACGCTGGCTTTGGTAAAGCCCAGCTCATTGACAACGTCAATGGAGCGCACTTTGCCCATACGCTGGCTCAGCATCAGGATCGTTTCAAGATAATCTTCTGCGGATTGGTGGATCTGCATGGTTTGTCCGGCCTCCTGCCTTATTCCCTCTGGGGGATTTTTCCGACAGGGGATGTGTACCCTCTGTCGTATGTTAAAGGATATCACACTTTTGCGGTTGATGCAAGTAATTCGCAGCAAGTTTTGTTAAACTAACCATATTTTTCTGCACAGAACTGCTGTTTTGCCGGTTTTGTGCCGCGCCTGTTTTGTGCAAAGGGTGCAATTTAGAGCGCAGCCAGATAGGCCGCAGGGCCTTCCTCGTACAGATCGCCGCCGTGGGCGTCCAGCACAACGGTCAGGGGCATATCCCGCACGGTCAGGCGGCGCACCGCCTCACAGCCCAAGTCCGGCCATGCGATCACTTCCAGCGTCTGCACGCTTTTGGCCATCAGTGCACCGGCACCGCCCAGCGCGGCCAGATACACCGCGCCGTTGCGCACCACAGCCGCCTTGACGGCGGCGTCCCGCTTGCCCTTGCCGATCATGATCTTGTTGCCAAGATCCAGCAGCCGGGGGCTCATGGCGTCCATGCGCCCGCTTGTGGTAGGCCCTGCCGAGCCGATGATCTCGCCCGGGCGCTCCGGGGTGGGACCTACATAATAGATGGCGCTGCCTTCCAGATCAAAAGGCAGGGTCTCGCCCTTGTCCAGTGCTTCCATCATCCGCTTGTGTGCCTGATCCCGGGCGGTGTACACCACGCCGGAAAGCAGCACGGTATCCCCCGCCTTCAGCGGGGCAAGCTCCTGCGCGGTGCAGGGGGTAGTCAGTCTGTATTCCATCGTTCTCCCCTCCTTACAGCTCCGCGCTGGCGCGGCGGGTCACATGGCAGGAAACGTTCACAGCCACCGGCAGACCCGCCACATGGGTGGGCATCTGCTCAATGGCAAGGCCAAGACAGGTGGTCTTTCCGCCAAAGCCCTGCGGGCCGATGCCCAGTGCATTGATGGCGGCAAGCAGCTCCTGCTCCAACTGGGCGTAGTAGGGGTCGGGGTTGGGGACATCCAGCGGGCGCAGCAGCGCCTTTTTGGCAAGATACGCCACCTTGTCAAAGCTGCCGCCCACGCCGATACCCAGCACGATGGGCGGGCAGGGGTTGGAGCCCGCCAGCTTTACGGTATCCACCACGAACTTTTTAAAGCCCTCCACGCCATCGGCGGGCTTGAGCATCTGGATGCGGCTCATGTTCTCACTGCCAAAGCCCTTGGGTGCTACCGTGATGCGGCAGCCCTCGCCGTCCACCAGATGCACCGTGATGGCCGCCGGGGTGTTATCGCCGGTGTTGCCCCGGCGCAGCGGGTCGGCCACGATGCTCTTGCGCAGATAGCCATCCGTATAGCCCCGGCGCACGCCCTCGTGGATGGCGGCTTCAAAGCTGCCGTCAATGTGCACATCCGTGCCCAGCTCCACGAACACGCAGGCCATGCCGGTATCCTGACAGATGGGCAGGTCTTTCTCCTTTGCGGCGCCAAGGTTCGACCACAGCAGGTCTAATGTGTTCTTTGCCAGCGGCCACGGCTCTTCTTCCCGCGCCTTTTCCAGCGCTGCCTGCACGTCCTGCGGCAGCTGGGTGTTGGCCTTGATGCAGAGCCGCGCCACCGTATCCGTAATGCTCTGTGCGGAGATCGTTCTCATGCCTGTGTCCTCCGCTTACAGCCGTGCCACGCCGGTCTCGCGGGCAGCCTTTGCCACGGCATTTGCCACAGCCTCGGCCACGCGGGGGTCGAACGCGCCGGGGATGATGTTCTCCTCGCTGCGGTCTGCATCGGTGATGAGGTCTGCAATGGCGTAGGCCGCAGCCAGCTTCATCTCGTTGTTGATATCCCGGGCGCGGACGCTGAGCGCGCCCTTGAACAGACCGGGGAAGCACAGCACGTTGTTCACCTGATTGGGGAAGTCGCTGCGGCCGGTAGCCATCACCCGCACGCCGCCCGCCTTGGCTTCATCCGGCATGATCTCCGGGGTGGGGTTTGCCATGGCAAAGACGATGGCGTCCTTGTTCATAGTCTTGCACAGCTCAGTGGTCAGGATGCCGGGGCGGGACACGCCGATGAACACGTCAGCGCCCTCCAGCGCCTCCTTCAGGCCGCCCGTGATCTGGCGGGGGTTGGTCACCTCACCCAGCCAGTTCTTGTGGGCCTCGGCGCTGTTGCAGCCCTTGTACAGGGTGCCGAACTGATCCACTGCAATGATGTCCTTTGCGCCTGCGGTCATGAGCATCTTGATGATGGCAGTACCGGCAGCGCCGGGGCCGTTCAGGACGATGTGCACGTCCTCCATCTTCTTATTCACCACCCGCAGGGCGTTGATGAGGGCAGCAGTGACCACGATGGCCGTGCCGTGCTGGTCATCGTGGAACACAGGGATGTCCAGCTCCCGCTCCAAGGTCTCCTCGATCTCGAAGCACTCGGGGCTCTTGATGTCCTCCAGATTGATGCCGCCAAAGGTGGGCGCAATGGCCTTGCAGGCTGCAATAACGCTGGCGGCGTCGTGGGCGTCGATGCAGATGGGGAAGGCGTCTACGCCGCCGAACTCCTTGAACAGCACCGCCTTGCCTTCCATGACCGGCAGACCGGCTTCGGGGCCAATGTCGCCCAGACCCAGCACAGCGGTGCCGTTGGAGACAACGGCTACCATGTTGCCCTTGAAGGTGTACTTATACACATCCTCGGGGTTTTCCTTGATCTTGCGGCAGGGCTCTGCCACACCGGGGGTGTAGGCGGTGGACAGGTCATCGCGGGTGGCGACCTCCACCTTGCTCACGATGCCCACCTTTCCCTTGTGGGTCTCGTGCATTTCCAGAGCTGCTTTATTGTAATCCATGGTTTTATCCTCCAATTTCAGCAAAAGGCTTTCCCCCGCAGGGAAAGGCTCATACAATTTTATTGTATCAGAACCGCCGGGGTATTTCCACCGGTTTTGCGGCATTTCCCGCCCCAAAGCGGGCAAAAGTGATACCTGTGCCGGGCGATATTTGTGGAATTTTCGCAAAAATCTTTTCTTTTCGCATTTTTCCGTTATAATAGTAAGGTATGACATTTGCATTCTCCGTGAAAACGGTCTGCTATTTTTAGGAGGTATCTCTTTTGAAACGCATTACCAAGATCCTGTTGTGTGTGCTGTGCGCGGTGGCTGCTGTGCTGTGCGTAGCTGCTGCCTGCTTTATGCTGACCAAGAAGCAGAGCGGCACCACGGCAAACTCTGCCGCATCCGGCGCAAGCGTGTCCATCTACGGCAAGGTGTCGGATTTCGACTATGCCAACTTCGATTACTCCGAAGGGCTGGACGATAACGGCCACTGGACCGGCATCCGCGCACTGAACTATGTGACCCTGCCGGAGGATGTATCCGCGCTGCCGCTTTCCAAGGCCGATCTCGAGCCTACCGAGACAGAGATCCAGACCCAGATCGACACTTTGCTGAACCAGTACGCCACCACCCAGAACATCACCGACCGGGCAGCCCAGAGCGGCGACACCGTGAACATCGACTATTCCGGCGCGGTGGATGGCGTAGCCTTTACCGGCGGCACCGCCACCGGCTACGACCTGACGCTGGGCAGCCACGCCTTTATTGACGGCTTCGAGGATCAGATCATCGGTCACAACATCGGTGACACCTTTGATGTGACTGTCACCTTCCCGGAGGGCTACGGCGACTCCACCGACGCCGAGGGCAACACCATCACCCTCAGCGGCAAGGAGGCCGTGTTCAGCGTGACCCTGAACGCCATCACCCAGAGCGTTGTGCCCACCCTGACCGATGAGTGGGTGGAGGCCAATTTTGCCGCCAGCGACGACCTGCACACCGCAGACGCCCTGCGCCAGTACTTTGACAGCGCCCTGTACGCCAACAATCTGGACAACGCCGCAATGGACTATCTGCTCACGAACTCCACCTTTAAAGAAGTCCCCACCCAGATCACCAGCTACTACATCCGGATGTTCCTGAACTACCACTCTCAGCTGGCTACCCAGTATGGCATGGAGCTGGACGCCTACGCACAGGCCAAGGGCTACGCCGATGCCGACGCGATGCTGGCGGATTCCGACGCCTACTTTGAGCATCTGGCCAAGCAGGATCTGGTCTTTCAGGCCATTGCGGAGCAGCTGGACATCACCCCCACACAGGAGCAGATCGACAGCGCCAACAGCTCCTACGCCGACACCTACGGCGCACAGCGCAGTATGCTGAACGCTTTGCAGCTGGCGGTGCTGGACAAGGTGGAGGAAAGCGCCGTGCTTTCCTGACAGCATCTATAATTTTAGAAACCCGGAGCGTCTGCGGATGCACCGGGTTTTTCTTTTTCACGAGAGGGGCGTGAAGGGAAACAGCAGATGTAGCGTTGCCGCTATGGCAACTTTCTGCTTGCTTTCAGCGTGCAAAGACGCTCCGCTGGGCCAGAGGCAGGGAGGGGTGTTCCG
>ERZ1673693.1372-NODE-1372-length-18874-cov-13.547266_pt1 | contig 18874 bp, 22 predicted proteins | sample MGYA00580223_ERZ1673693 | MGnify/ENA primary metagenome ERZ1673693 (study PRJEB41218, sample SAMN15661741) | gut metagenome | host: Homo sapiens | place: Canada: London | collected 2015-08-20/2019-03-30 | study: EMG produced TPA metagenomics assembly of...
TCGTCTACCTTCGCGATCTTCTCAGCGGCCTCTCTCTTTGCCTCCGCGATCTGGGCGGCGTTCCTCTTGTCTGCCTCCTCCAGCGTCGCGAGCGTCTTCTTGATGAAGAACGTCAGAGCACCGACGACGAGGGTGCAAAGGAGGGAAGCTGCTGCGCCGATGACGGTGGTGATCTGTGCGACGTCCATGTGCGCCCCTCCTTACTCTTTGGAAGAAGGAGCAGCCTCCTCGGTGACGGTGTCGCCCTCATGCAGCACGCCCTCGGGGAGCGTGATGAACGGGTCGCTCTGCTTCACCTTCAGGACGGCGTCCTCGATGCACTTCGTCAGGTAGTCGTCGAAGCTGCCCAGGTTGTCGGTGATGGCCTTCTGGGCCTCCGGCGCGATCGCTGCCTTGACCTCGTTGAAGACCTGTTTGCCCAGGGCAAGCAAGTCCTCGCGGTTCGCGGCCCCGCTCTTGACCGCGTCGCGGAGGGCTTTTGCCGTGGTCTGCTCCATCGCGCCGACCGACTTGGTCGCAAGGTTCTCGACGTCCGCGAGGGCGTTGTCGAGCACTTTGCGGGCCGACTCGTCCTCGATCTGGGCCGTCTGCGCTTTCAGCTTCGAGGCCCCGAGGCGGATGTAGTAGACCGCGTAGGCTCCCGCGAGGGAGATGACGGCGAGGGCGAGGTTCACCAGTACCTCGGTCGCCGCGCTCTGGATGATGTTCATGTCCATGTGTTGCGTCCTCCTTTTGGGTAAAAAATAAGAGTACAAGCTACGCTTGTACTCTTAGGGTAAACCATCCTCTCGGAAGCCTCTATATGTAGCACTTCTAAGAGATAGCTTTTATTAAGTTGTGTCTCCCGGCCCGTCCGTGCCGGTTAGGATGTCGAAGAGCTCAAGCTGCCCTTCGAGCTTTCCGTCTCCGCAAAGCTGCCGTACCCAACGCTCGGTGACGTTGTATTTTCGGGCGAGCTCCGGGTGATTGTAGCCGTTAAACTCGGCCTTGATGTGGGCGTCGCGGACGGGTCTGAGGACGCTCTCCGGCTTCGGGAGGTAGATGGTGGCACCGCCTACGACCTCGCAGAGCTTGTAGAAGTTTTCGACTCCGATTGCCTCCGCGATCGTCCTGTTGTCTCCATCTGTTATCATGTCGATCGTCAGCTCTTTCGAGAGATTGTCCATGTCCCGCCCTCCTTTCTTTTACTCGGTCGGCTGCTCCATCATCTTGCCCAGGATGCCGATGATCTCGCCGACCTTGATTGCCTCGCCGAACTTGTTGGCCCAGTAGTCCGGGGAATTGATGACTCCGGCTTTCACAAGGGCCGTCAGGCCGTTCCGCTGCCAGTCCGGGTAATTTGCCAGGGGGTCGGGCTCCGGGGCCGGAGAGGGGCTCTCAGGGGCTTCCTGGGCCATGATCTGACCGAGGAGCTTGACCACGTTCGCGCCGTACCCGATGCCCGGGACGGCCCACCCCTTTCCGTTGGGGTTGTCCGCCGCGCCGAGCCACTCCACATAGGGAGCGGAGCCGCGAGTCACCAGAGAGAAGCGGGGGTCGACGCAAGCGTTGACCAGGGGCTCGGTGGATGCGTATGCCTTGAGGTGCTGGATTTGAGCGCGGACGCCGGTGCGGGGGTCAGGGAAGGTAGCGGCCTGTCCCGTGGCGTTCCCGTTCAGAGCTCCGATGCCCGCGTAGTTGTTTTGACTCGGGAGGACGATGCCGCCGAACTTGAAGTAGCCGGTCTCGTGGAGGCTCTGGGCGAAGGCGACATCTCCGCGAACGCCCTCGGCCTTGCCTTCCTCCAGGAAGATTTCCGCGAGCTGCTCCAGGGTGCAGCTCGTCAGCTTGGGCTCCGCGTTCTTGCTCCTGCAAAAGAGGGCCATCTGCTGCGCCGTGGCCTGGGCCTCGCCCATGATCTCGGTCTTGGGTGTGTCATTGACGCCGAAGTATTCCGCCAGCAGCTCCGCCTCGGCGACCGCCAGCTTGTCCAGGTTGGCGTCCACCGAGAGCCACTTCGTCGCGGCGGTGTTGGTGTGGAAGCTGTGCTCAATGAGCATATAGAACGGGGTGCCAACGGCCCGGGCCCCACGGAGGACGCCGTAGTATTCGCCGCCCGCGCTGTTCTTCCGGGTCGCCGTGCGCCCCGCCTGATTGGTTCCCATGAGCTCGCCGATCTTCTTCGCAATCTGGAGCGCGAGGACGTCGACGTCGTTCAAATTGTCGTATGCCCGGTAGACTACAGGGTAGTCCACGCTCTCGGTGCTGCAAGCGTTGGAATGGATGGAGATGAAGACGTTGCACCCCTTCGATGCCGCGCCGCGCTCATAGACGCCGAGGTCGGTGTCGATGTCCGCCCGGGTGGTAACGACCTCAAAGCCCCGGGCCTCCAGCTCGGCCTTGAGCTTGAGGTGCAGCTTCCAGTTCATCGCGCTCTCGTAGTAGGTCTTCACGACCGGGCTCTGATTGTACTTGCTGCCGACGTGTCCGGCGTCGAGGCAAATCTTGATCTTACTCATCGCCGTCACCCTCCTCCTCGTCAGCGTGGAAGATGGGCTCCCCGTCGACTTCGTTGATCTCCGGCTCCTGGGCCGGTGTGGTGTTGACCGCCTGGGCGGCATTGGTTTTCTTGTTGGCTGCTGCCATGATGTGAACCTCCTGTTATAAATTCATGACCGGGGCGTAGACCTTCTCGTGGTATTCCCCGATTGTGTACTTGTCCCGGCCCTCTGCCTCGAGGGCCTTCATAAACTTCTCCGTCTCCACCGCGAGCTTGAGGAGCTTGAGGACGCCGACCTGTTCCGGCGTTACCTCGTGCATATCCGGCCCTACGGTGGCCGCGATCGCTCTGCGAAGATAGAAGTCGCCCGTGAATGTGTCCATCGCATTGAACTCATCCCAGACCTCCCGGGCGAACTTCTTGCGGTTCAACCTGGGCTTGTTTGGAGGAAGGAAGCCTTCTTCCTGGAGCTGCTTCTTGATTGCCGCTCGCCTGTCCTTCTCGCGCTGTGTGAGCCGTTTTTTCTTCTGGGGCATTATTCTTCACCTCCCTGGTCTTCCGGCCAGCCATCGGGCCCGAGTGGGCCGTGGCCGGTCTTCTCGCGGTACACGTTCGCCGCCCGGATAGTCTGGGCAAAGGCGGCGTCGCTCGCCAGTTTGGCGGCGAGTGCCCGCTGCTTCTCCCGGCTCCCGCCCTTATCCGTCGCGGCGGGAATTTCCTCGACGGCGCGGGGGTCGATCTCGGTAAGGCGGCGGGCGATGTTTCCCGGGAGGCTCTGGTAGTTGATGCGGAGGAAGACGAGCCCGGTCTCGATGCACACGTCGATGTCGCTGCTCCGTATGCCGCGCTGCATCCGAACGATGCCTTCGAGAGCCCCCAGGACGGCCTCGTCGCTCGCTGCGGTCGGCCTATTCATTCCGGGCCTCCTTCTGCTTCTGCCGCGCGAGGATTGCCTTGAGCCCCTCGATGACCTTCTCGCACTTGGCGTTGTCGAGCCATTCGATGCGGTCAACGTGGGCGACGCGCTTGATGAAGCCCTGGATGCGCCTGGGGTCGTCGTTCCACCCGAGCTCTTCGCAGAGGGCGTAGATTTTGCGCCGCTGCGAGACGGTGCGGGGGTCGCCCCCTTCGTCGGTGCGCTTGCTGCGGATGTCCCGCTTTGTCCCGTCCTTCATGTTCTGGAGGACGCGGGCGACGGTGTTGATCTCTCCCTGGGAGAGCTTCTTCATGGACTCCTTCCCGGTTTCCCGGTACACGACGGCGTGAAGGTCTTCGTCCGTGAGCATGAGCTCCGGCGACTTCGCGATCGCCCAGAGCGTTCGGATGGAGGGCTGCTTTCTCCCTGTTCTTGCTGCTGCCATTCCTGGGCCCCCTTTCTTAGTTGCCCGCCTTGATCTGCTCCAGCTTGGCGATGTTGACCTCGTAGCCGAAGACGTCGCCCTGCTTCCAGGTGGCCCCGACCGCGTTGACCGTGTCCTCTCCGTACTTCTTGAGGGCCTCCTTGCTGATCTTCTCCTCGACCACGATGCAGTCGGTCATCTGCCGGGACTTGAGGCGGCGGATGATCTCCTCCAGCTTCTCCTTCGCGCGGGGGAGGGAGACGGAGGTGGAGAGCCGGAAGCCGACCTCTCCGAAGGTGAGGGTCATCGACTTCGCCTTGCCCATCTCGTCGCGGTGATCGGTGACGAAGGTCTTGATCTCGCGCTCCAGGCGGGCGATGCTGTCCTTGTAGGGCTTGCACTGTTCCTCGGCGACCTTCTGGGCTCCGATGATCTGCTTCTGCATATCACTCTCGATGTCGCCGACCGCGATCTGCGCCTCGGCGATCTGACGGAGGGCGTCATTCACGTCCTCCCAGGACTTGAGGCTCGGGGCCTCGATCACTCTTTTTCTTGCCATTGGTTAAGCTCCTTTCGTGCGTTTGTTATGGTGGACTCTGCCCCTGCGGGGGACATATGAGTCTGCGAAAATCATGTAAAGCCCCAGAGGGAGGGTCAGCAGGACGGCAGTCACATCCCGGTCTTCCGGGGTTGTTCCGCTGCAAGCCAACGCGATCAAGATGCCGGACATAATCACCAGCGCGGCACCGATGAGCCGCTGTTCTCTCATTTTCATTGTCCGCGCCTCCCCTCAAAGCATCATCATCGAGGACGCTTGCTCGATGATCTTCAAGGTGACGACCTCCTCGCCACGGTCGGCGAGGATGCGCTTGACGTTGGAGAGCGTGCGGTCGAGGAGACGGAAGCAGCCGGTCTGCATATTGCACGCCCGGGCCTTGAGCTCCAGAAGGGCGTCCGGCTCGATCTCGAAGCCCTCCAGGTATCCCTCAACCTCGGACGGGGTCAGCCCCCGGAGCGAGGCGTAGAAGTCCACGCGGTTCGCCATGCGGACGAGGTAGGTCTTGATTTGGGCCTCCAGCTTCGGCTCGCCAGCGATCACAAGGCCGACGTCGCTCTGGTCGAAGATTGCCCGGAGTATCTCCATCTTCTTCTGGGTGTACTTGGAGACCAGCTTGTCCGCCTCGTCGATGATGAGGAGGTAGCCCCGGTTCGTGTTGAAGAACTCCCGGATGCCGTTGACCCTGCGCCAGATGGTGCCGTAGCCGCTGGGGAGGCCCAGGCTGCGCTCGATTGCTTCCACAAGGTCGCGGCTGCTCATGGTGTCGTCGCACTCGATGTAGGCGACGCGGGGGAGCTTCGCGTACTGCCGGAGGGCGTAGGTCTTGCCGTAGCCGCTTCGGGCGACCACGATGCCGAGCCCGATGTACTCCTGACAGCTCTGGCACACGCCGAGGACTGCCTTCGCGTCCCGGCTCTCATAGAAGACCGGCGTCTGCCCGGTCTTTGCTCCCGGCTCCTGCGCCGGTGCGGAGACCTCGACGGCCTCGCCCGTCTCATGGGCCAGGAACTCGGCCAGCTTGTTCTCCAGGTCGGTCGGGTCGCTGTCGTACTTGCCCGCGAGGTAGCGGGAGACCGTCGTGCGGCTGTAGCCGATCGACTTCGCCACGTTGGCGATGCTGCTGCGGTTGGTGAGGATGTAGTTGTTGATCTTCTGGGCGAGGCTCTGGGCCTCGGTGTAGGTGATGCTGCGCTCTGCTGCTGTGACTTCCATGTTGTACCTCCTGTTATTCGTTCATGGCCCTCAGACGTGCGAGGGCGTCTCCTGCCTTCGATGCGAGGAACTCGTCCCCGGCATTGGTTTTCTTCTTCTTGGTTGCCGCTGCGGCCTCCGCCCGGAACTCCTTGTCGTTCGGGAGGAAGACCAGCTTCGGGCTTCTCTCGGCCTTGATGGTCAGGTCGATCATGCCGACCGCCTCGGAAGCTCTTCCGCCCTCGCCGGTGCGGAGCTCGTAGGGTCTGGTCATGTCCTCCAGGAACTCACGCACCTCGCGCTCCTGCCGCTTCTGATCGCGGAGATGCTTTTCGAGTGCCGCCTGGGAACAATGCGGGCCGAAGGCCAGCAGCTCCGGCGAGACTGCCTCGCAGATTTTCCGGCCCTGCTGGTCGAAAACGTAGAGCTTGGTGACATCGTCGATGTCCCACTTGATGCCGACCTTCTGACCGATGTACTTGCCGAGCTCGCTGTCGGAGTAGACCGTTCCGAACTTGTTGATGCCGTAGTTGTAGACCCGGGCCGTGTCCGCCTTCATGAGCAGCATCGCCGCGTATTCCCTGGGCGGTGCGGCCTTCTCGTAGCGGGGGCCGTTCTCGAACATCTCGATCGGCGTGACCCACTTCTCGCCCGCGTCCTTGAGGCCACGGTGTACCCGCGTGTGATACTTGGTTTCCTTCCAGGTCGTCCAGACCTCGAAGAACTCCTCCATCGTCAGCAGCTCGCCGCGCTCCAGCATCTTGTCGACGTCCTTCTGCCGTTTGGCGTAGGTCTTGGAGCCCGTCAGGGTGCCGGTGTAGGACTCGAACCAGCGGGAGAACTTGTCGCACACGGTTTTGAAGAACCGCTCGATCGGCTTGTCCCAGGGCTGGTAGGGGAGCGACCGGCCCACGTCCTCGATGCCGATGCTCTGGTAGAAGCCCACCGTCTCGGCGTCGAAGGAGAAGTCGATCTTCCGCTCCTTGCGGTTCTGCCCCGTCATCGTCTTCGCGGTGTAGTCCTTGCCGTTGTCGACGTGCAGGATATGGGGGACGCCGCCCGGGTTGCTGTAGATCATCTTGACCAGCGACTCCTTCAAGGTCTGGGAGTTGGCGTCCACGCACGCCACGTCGCCGATGATGCAGCGGCTCTTCATGTCCATCCAGGCGACCAGCTTCGGGCGGACGGCCTTGACCTTGCCGTTCGGTGCCGTCCACTGTACCCAGAAGTCGAAGGTGTGCTCGTCGCCCACGACGTACTCCATGACCTCGAGGCTCGTTGCGTCGCGGCGGGCCTTGACCATCTTCTTGTTCTTCCACTCCCTCGTCCCGTTGGCGGCGAGGTAGCGGGCCGACTCCGCGCCCGGGGTGTCCATGAGGTACTTGATGTAGCGGGCGACGGTCTTAATGGATGGGTAGCTCTCCCATCCGCGCCGCTCTGCTTCTTCCTCGAACCGCTCGTAGAGCATCTCGATCGTGCCCAGGTTGGCGGCGAAGCGGCGGTCGAACCAGATGTTCTCGATGAGGGCCTTCTGCTCCGGCGTCAGGCTCGGGAAGGTTCCCGTCTCCTTCGGCTTCCGGCACAAGGCCAGGGCTCGGAAGTAGTCCCGGTTCTGTCCGTCCTCCTTTTCCAGCTTGAGGGCCCAGGCGTTCGCCTCGAGGACGTTCTGGGTGTAGCGGTAAAGGGTCTGCGGGCTCACGCCCAGGCCCAGGGCGAACCGCTCGGCGTAGGCCGTGCGGTCGGGGCCGTCGTAGTCGATGAAGTCCTGAACCCGTGCGGCCAGCTCGACCGCCTCGTAGAACCTCTTCTTGTTGCTCTCGATGTAGTGGTTGAGGTCGGCGTCCACATACCAGGGCGTCGCCTCTGCTGCTCTGCGGTCTATGATGACATCCCTCCCGTCTACCTTCTGCGCAGCCCGGTATGCTTTCCGCGCCTTCGTGGTCAGGGAGGCGACGGAGATCAAGACTTGATCTTTGCCTCCGCCCTCCCGGGCCTGGGTCTGCGTTTTGTATTGCTTGGGGCTTCTCTGGGCTCGCTTCTTCATGGCTTCGTATGTGATACCCTCGAAGGCAGCGGCCTCTTCCAGTGTGATGAATACGTCCGGCACCTCTGTCCCTCCCTTCTGTTGGGGTTATGCCGCGATCGCCTTTTCGACCTTCCTCGGGTCGAGCTCGAGGGCCGCGACGATCGCCGGGAGGTACTTCCCGCCCGAGCGGGTGCCGTTAAGGATATAGCTCAAATACTGGGGTGCTACGCCCACTTCGGCGGCGAGCTCCGCCTTTGTCATGTCCTGGTCTGCGAGAGCCTTGACGACCAGCTTGCCGAAGGGCGTGAGCTTCTTGTTTGGGCCTCTCATCGCTGTCCTCCTTTCTCTGCTTTCGTTCTTAGATTTACTTCCGGGCCACCGCGTAGGCCAGGGCCAGCGCGACGCCGATGAACGCCGCCGCCTGTACGGCGGGGAGCGGGAGCCGGAGCAGTACGAACGCCGCCGCGAACCCGAGGGTCGCCAGGGCGATCAATCCGGCTCCGACGTAGATGTCCACCATCCTGTCGACCGCCTTGGTGATCTTGACCCGCGCGGGTCTCATGCGTTTCAGAGCCTCGCGCTTGGTTTCGTTCTCAAGTAATTTGAGAATGAGGTCGTAAGTCCGCACGCTCTGGGAGGCTTCGTAGAACTCCCTCTCCAGCCCGATCTTTGCCTGGAAGGGGTTGCGGGGGTCGCCCGCGTCCCGTTTCCTGTAGGCCGCGTTCCGGCGTGCTACCAGCATCTCGCCGATCGCGGTCTGTAATTCCTGTACGTTTGCCATGCTGCTCTCCTTCCATTTCCCTCCCCGGGCCGGTATAATTGGGGTGAGGCTACCAGCCCAGGAAGGGGGTGATTGATATGGGCGAACATCCCAAAACTCAGAGGGACAAGTTTGTCGAAGAGATCGCGAAGACGCCGTTTGTCGAGGGGTTGACCACAAGCATCTTTGCGAACGAGTTCGGGGCTCGCGTTCTGCTGAAAATCCTCATGGACAAGGGAATTGTCACAAATGAGGAGTGGGTTGCCGGTTGCCTTGAGATGAACAAGGTCTTCGTCGATCTGCATACCCAGGAATACGACGAGGAGTTTGAGCCGGTTTCCCTTGATTTCACTCCAGAAGAGGAGTGAGGACTCCGATGAAGTCTCCGTTCCAGTTTCGAGCGGTCACTGTTTCGGGCTCGTGCTTTATGAGCACCTTCTTCCCGATATAGTCCGCAAGCGCGCCGCTGCTGTATCGTTTTCCGTTGACCTTTACGCCGCAAACGGAAACGAAGCGCGGCTCCCAGTCCAGGGGTGCCCGATCTTCGGGTGCCCCTTTTTCTTCCCTTTCCCTCGTGGATGCGATGCCCTCACAAGGCTCGGAGACCGTCCCGCCCGTGACCAGCCACGTCAGCCAGCACTCCCGGCAGGAGAGCCGGTCGCACGTCTCGGGGATGACCGGCGGGCACGGTTGGGAGATGATGTCCGCGATCTCGCCCGCCGTGGCGGTGCTTGCCTTGATGATCTCGAGCCCGGTCATTCCTTCGACCCCCTTGTGGAGTCTCCGGCTGCATACGGGCTCGGCCCAGGCTTTCCCGGACGATACGGGGTATCATCTCCTTCGCTTGGAGCTACCTCCTCTCCCTTGACGTAGTCCCCCGTCTTCTTGAGGAGCTTCTCCAAATTATCAACCCCAGGGTCTTTGAACCATGCGAAGCTCTCATGCCCGCACTTGCGGCACTTGAGCACTTGCACGGTGCATCCGCTGACCACCTCCGTCTCGGCGTAGTCGTGGGGGCTCATGCTCGCCAGCTCGTCACCGGCCAGGATGCCGACGCTCCTGTAGCCGTCATCCTCGAAGGAGCAGCACCTTCTCATCTCACCTTGGTCTGAGGGCCTGAAGCGGTCGGGGTCGACCTCGGTCTCGCTCTTGCCAATCATCCCCAGGCGGTACAGGGCCACCTTGAAGCCGTGGAGCTCGTGCGCCGCCGCTTTGGCGTCGATGTCGGGGTAGTGCTTGCTCTTGACCTGGGTCTCAAGCTGCTGTTCCCACCCGGCGACCATGAGCTGCGGCTCGACTTCCTCTTCGGAACACTCGGCGTCGCTCTCCACGATCACGGTGCAGACGGGAGGCTCTTCGGAGAAGTCCGACTCGGACTCCAGGCCCCGGGCCTGTTCCACGGCGACCTCGATGCAGTCGGCGTCGGTGTACTCCATCGCGTCGCGGTCGAAGTCGATGTCCCCGGTGTACTGCTCGGCGTCGATGACGCCGAAGCTCCCGAGGTCGGGGTAGTTGCGCTTCTCACGGTCGTTGAAACGGACGACCAGGAAGCCGTTGATCTTCTTAATCTTTCTCATGCTGCTGTCTTCCTTTCTGCCCTGCCATCGTCAGGCCGGGTAGGGCGGCTCCCGGCGACGCCCCGGAGGGCGTTTCGGCTTAGATTGCCTCGCGGGGCCAGTGGCCCCCGGTGGAGTAGTTCCATTCGATGCTCTTGTCGGTGTACTGCTGAACACCGTGGGCGACGAACGTCCACTTGTCCTTGACCCTCTCCATGATCGCGCTGTGGTCTGACATGGAGCTGATGCACTTGTAGTCGACTCCGTTTCGGTTGTGGTAGATCACGCCGGGGATGGGGTCGATATATTCCCGCTGCCACACTCTGTCGACGGAGCCGTCCGGCTTGACGGTAATCTTGCGGGTGCTCCCGTCTTCCATCGTGGCGATGACGTCGACTTCGACGCCGTGGCGGTTCGCGTGGGCCTTCGCCGCGTTTACGGCCTGTTCCCGGATGGGGGTAGAGCCGATGTGCTCTCCGTTGCTGACAAGTTCGAGGTGTGTAATTCTCATATGCTGCTGCTCCTTCCTGTTGAGGTCATCCGGCCAGCGGCGGGATGACGCGGATTGTGTTCGTGTTCTTGTGGAGAACAATAAGCTCTCCGTTCGGCTTCTGTCTGACGACCAGCCAGTTTTCCGGGGCGAGCCCCGCTTGTCCGAGCCTGATCTTCTGCTTTCTGGTCGGCTTCTTGCCGCGTCTCAATGAGATCGCCTCCCTTTCCCCTTTCCTTTTTTCTGGGGGTGTGATATGATTTAACTTGCTTTAGAATTAAATCTATTTGTAGTATAACTCGCAAATGCGGGTAAGTCAATAGTTTTGCGAGTAATTTCTACGAAAATTCGAGGAGGCGACTATATGTTTAGCGCAATATTGAAAGATTTGCGAGCAAAAAACGGATACACTCAAGGCCAGCTTGCGAAGATGCTGGGCGTGTCCCCCGGTAATGTCGGGGACTGGGAAACTGGGAAGAGTAAGCCTGGATACTCGGCTCTCGCTTCACTTGCCCGCATTTTCGAGGTGTCTGCCGACTATCTCCTGGAGCTTGATGCCGCACCCGCAAAAAAGAGTAACGATCTCGCTGCGTACAAGCGTGAGCAGGGGCTTACCTGTGACGGCTCTCCGCTGTCCGAAGAGGAAGCCGATCTAATAGCCATGTTCCGGCTCCTTCCGTCGCATGAGCAGGAGGACGTCTTTGACCTCGTTTATTTCAAGTACAAGAAGTACGTTGAGAAAAAGACGGAGTCTATTTACTGGACGTATGCCGAAGGGAGCGGCAACGAAAAAAGCGGCCCTTCCCAGGGCCTTGATGCCCGGGATGGAACCGCCTGATTTTTTGTGCTATTTTGATTTAGTTATAAATCTATTTTCTGTCCCTTTGTTGTTGGGCCCGTGTTTGGGGCTCAAACGCCCAAAACCCCGGGAAAAACGGGCAAAGGGACGCCGTCCCATTGTTTTGACGGATTTGTCCCTTTGTGCGTCCCAGATTTTGCTCGGTTGCGAGCAGATGCCGCGCACGCCTCGCACGGGCCACGCACGCCCCAGTCCGCGCCGATCTGCGCCGAAGTCTCGGTTTTTCGAGCAAAATTCGCACGCTCTAACGCCTCGTTAGCACGCCTGACCCCCTTGCCATTCGCTGCCCCGTCTGCTATACTATCCTCAAGGGCTGCGAAGCTCGTCCTCTTGGGTCTGCTGCTGTGACTTCCGGGACGTCGCCGAGCGGCCCCTTCTTTGCGAATAACCCCCGGAATGGCCGTTTTTACGCGGTTTTCCGGGGGTTTCTGCATCCTGCGGGTGTGTGTCGCGCCCGCCACGCTGCCGCCGTTGTGGGCCGTTCCTGGGCCTCCTGTGTATGAAAAAAGGACGCCGACCGCCGCCGACGCCCATGATCTCAAGATTGTTGTTAAACTGCGGGCCGTTCCCACCTCAAAAGTGCCGTTTCCCGTTGAAATAGCGGGGTTTCCCGACTTCTCCCGCCCCGTCCCGGTTTATCCCGCATTTCTCAAATACGTTGTCCCCGTACAGCTTGTAGAAATAGACTAAATTTTCGACTTTTCAGATACACCCCAGATAATATCTTATTTTACCACGCCTTGCGGGCGGTTTGCAAGCCGGATGCACCGCCGCCGGTGCATCTTTTGCTTGCTTCTTGCCGGTAAATGTGGTACTATGCCCAAAAAGGAGGGTAACTTTATGACCCAGAATGTTTGCGTTTCCGTTCAGATGGACGAAAAAAGCTTTCACGATTTTGTATCTTTTGACCTGCTGCGCCACAACAAGGGCTGGCAGCGGCCGGCGGTGTTCACCGCCATTCTGCTGGTGTGTGCCGGCATCTGCCTGAGCCAGATCGGCAAGCGGGAGGGTGCCGGGCTGCTGACCGCCGTACTGGCCATTGTAGCCATCGGTCTGCCCGCCGTATACTTCGGTACCTTCTTTGCCAACCTCTCCAAGCAGATCAAAAAGCTGGGTCTGCCCCGCCCCTTCTACCGGCTGGAACTGGACGCCGCCGGGCTTTCGGTCTGGATGGCCGGTGAGCAGAACAAGACCGAGCCCACCAACCGCTACACTTGGAACACCGTGTACTGCGCCTACCGCACCAAAGAGGCGGTGTACATCTACGTCCAGCGGAATCAGGCCTATCTGCTGAACGAGAGCATGGATGCCGCATGGAGCCTGCTGAGCAGCGCCCTGCCCGCCGCCAGCCTGCACGACTGCCGGAAATAAGGGCACCAGAACGATTTTTCATGCGCTCCGCTTTGCTCTGCGCATGAATAGCGGAATAATTATGTTTTTTCAAACTCCCGGAGCGTCTGCGGACGCTCCGGGAGTTCTATTTTTACATAACAATTTTCACAAAACAAAAACCCACGCTGCGGCAAAGCAAAAGCGCAGCGTGGGTCACGGAAATAGCGTTATAAAGTTTTAGCGGGCCAGAGTGTACTTGTGCAGGGTCTTGCGCACTGCGCCGTTACCAGCGTACAGCTCCTTGACCATGCCCTCGATCTTTTCGCCAAGACCGACAGCGTACAGGTCCACGCCGAACACGTCGGCACGGCTGTACAGAGCCTTCAGGCAGCTGAAGTCCTGCTCGCCTTCCTTGACCTCCAAGGGGTTGACGATGGCCTGCAGCTCAGCCAGCAGCGGATCGGGAGAGATCTCGAAGGGCTGGCCGTTGTCGTCGATGCCCTTCAGGTAGCGGGCATAGCCTGCCAGCACCAGCGGGATCAGCACAAGGTTGGACTTGTCCAGACCGCGCTCCTCGTAAGCCTTGATGGTCTCGCCGAAGCGGATAGCCAGCTTCTGAGAGGTATCGGTAGCGATACGCTGGGGAGCATCGGGCATAAAGGGGTTGGGCAGACGGCGGTTGATGACAGCGCCGATGAACTCGTAGGGGTTCAGCACGCCGGGATCGACCACAACAGGCATAGCCTCGATATAGCCGATCTTCTGGATAAAGGAGCGCAGATCCTCGTCTGCCATCTCAGCAGAGATGAGGGTGTAGCCCAGCATGCAACCATAGATGGACATGGCAGTGTGCAGGGGGTTCAGGCAGGTGCAGACCTTCATCTTCTCGATCTTGTCCACGGTCTCGCGGTCGCAGTACAGCACACCGCCCAGTTCCAGCGGAGGACGACCGTTGGTGTAGTGATCCTCGATGCACAGGTACTGGGTCTCCTCGGCGTTGACGAAGGGAGCGGTGAAGGTGTGCTTCTCGGTCACGATGGTATAGTTGTCCTCAAAGCCGTCCTTTGCCAGCATTTCCTGCACCTTTGCGTCCGGGCGCGGGGTGATCTTATCGATCATGCTCCAGGGGAAGGTGATCTTGGTCTCGTCCTGCACATAGGCCAGGAACTCAGCGGGCACCAGACCCTGCTCCACCCACTTTGCAGCGTAGGCGTGGACGGCAGTCTTGACCTTATCGCCGTTGTGAGAGCAGTTATCCATGCTCTGCACGGTCAGGGGCAGCTTGCCGGCCTTGAAGCGCTCGTACAGCAGAGCGGTGACCTTGCCCATGGCCAGCACGGGGGTCAGGCCGCGCTCCAAGTCAGCGGGAGCAACGCCGTAGCCCTTCTCGGTGATGGTAAAGGAGATCATCTGCAGGCTGGGGTTCTGGAAGATCTCCACCAGACGTGCCCAGTCGGCACCGAAGGAGTAGTCAGCCTTCAGGCTCTCGGTAACGGAAGCGATGACCTTCTTCTCGATCTCGCCGGTGGACTTCAGGCAGACCAGCAGGCTCAGGTTATCATAGGGCTGGTAAGCCTTGTCGATGATCTCGTAGTCGAAGCTCTCGGCCACGATGACGCCGCGGTCGTACTTGCCGCTGTTCAGTGCGTCGTTCAGCACGGCAGCGGGGAAAGCACGGAAGATGTTGCCGGCACCGAAGTGCACCCAAGTGGGCTCGGCGTGGGTCTTGGCCTTGACAGCCTCGATGTCGAATTTGGGCAGCTCGTAGCCCTTTTCTGCCCACTCGGCGGACAGATTGCCGTTTTTGATATCAGACAGCTTCATAATCATCAGCCCTTCTTTTCTTCATCCAGACGGTCCAGCAGATCCCAGATACCCAGCATATACTGGATGCCCAGAGCACGGTCATACTTGCCATAGCCGGGGCGGCAGACACCGGGGCCTTCCTCCCACAGCTGACGGCCGTGGTCAGGACGGATGTAGCCCTCAAAGCCGCAGTCATGGTAAGCGCGCATCACCTCAATGATGCCGGTCTCGCCGCAGCAGTCGCGGTGCGCAGCCTCAGAGAAGTCGCCGTTGGGGAAGTGGTGGATATTGCGGACGTGGCCGAAGGCAATGCGGTCGCAGTGCTTGCGGATGATCTCGGCACAGTTATTGTTGGGGTTTGCGTTCAGGCTGCCGGTGCACAGGGTCAGGCAGTTGTACGGATCGTCCACCATCTTCAGGAAGCGGTCGATGCTGGGCTCGTCCACCAGCAGGCGGGGCAGGCCGAAGATATCCCAAGGAGGATCGTCCATGTGGATGGCCATCTTGATGTCGCACTCGTGGCAGGTGGGCATCAGAGCTTCCAGGAAGTACTTCAGGTTCTCCCACAGCTTCTCCTTGGTGACAGGGGCGTAAGCCTTGAACAGCTCGTCCAGCTTTGCCATGCGCTCCGGCTCCCAGCCGGGGAAGGTCATGTTGTACTTCTCGGTGAAGGACATGATATACTCGGCCATCGCCTTGTAATCGCCCTTGATCTTGTCCTTCTCGTAGAACAGTGCGGTGGAACCATCGCCTACCGGATGGAACAGGTCGGTACGGGTCCAGTCGAAGATGGGCATGAAGTTGTAGCAGATGACCTTGACGCCGAACTTGGACAGGTTGCGGATGCACTGCTTGTAGTTCTCGATATACTGGTCGCGGGTGGGCAGACCGATCTTGATATCGTCGTGCACATTGACGGACTCGACAACATCCATGTCAAAGCCGTAGGCGTGGATCTGGTCTGCAACCTTCTGGATCTCGTCGATTTCCCAAATCTCGCCGGGCATCTTGTTGTGCAGTGCCCAGACGATGCTGGTCACGCCGGGGATCTGCTTGATGTCGCTCAGGGTGACGGGGTCGTTGCCCTCGCCATACCAGCGCCAACCCATTTTCATAGGCATAGAGAAGTTCCTCCTGTCGTTATTTATCTTATGGCACGCGCAGTACGCCTGCACGCTCTTCTTGCTTATATTCTAATATATCAGTTTTAAAATAGCAATACGCACAATGCCGTTTTTTTGTGTTTATTCTTGTATACTTTACACAAAAATGGCAAAATGCCAGTTTTTTAACAAGGTTTTTGGGCAGTGTGCTGCTCTCCTTCCAAGCTTCTCCTGTTCCTCCGGCTGGTGCGGCTTTTTGACCGGTTTGCGCAAAAATATGTCCTGCTTCCGTTAAAAGTCCGTTCTGTGGTACATTTGCCCTGTTATACTGCAATTACACCGAGGGACGGCAGCGTCTCCCTCATCTACTGGAAAAGAGAGGCATACTATGGACGAAAGCAACTTTGTGGTAAAGACCATCTTCCACGCCCGCGGCAGCTCCGAGGTACTTACCGAAAACTATTTTGCCACCCGGAAGGAGGCAGAAGAATTCTGCGCCCTGACCGACTACGCCATGAAGCTGAACTACGGCGCAGAGCAGCAGCTGGTGACCACCGAGATCGTGGCGCTTTGATCCGCCCGGCGAGCAGCCGGTTGACAATTCCTGTAAAAACCTTTATATTCAAGACACGCAGCGCTCCGCAAAACCGCCGGGCGCGCCATCTGCTTTTACTTTTATATATAAAGGAGGATCCGCTATGGTTTCACCTGCCAAGTGCATCGCCGGGCGTTCCGTTGCCGATTGGATCGCGGCATATCCCGTGGTCTCTGACCTCTGCGCCCTGAAGGAGACTGCATGGGTAAACCCGGACAAGCTGCCCTTTGCACAGGCTGCGGCTGCCTGCCCGCTGACTTTGGCCGACATTGAGGACGCCGCCGCACGGCTGGAGCGGTTTGCGCCCTACCTTGCCGCCGTCTTTCCCGAGACCGCTGTGACCGGAGGTCTCATCGAGTCCCCTGTTCAGCCCATCCCCCGGATGCAGAAGGTGCTGGAAGAGTGCAGCGGCACCCCCATCGCCGGGCGGGTATGGGTCAAGCTGGACAGTCACCTGCCCATTTCCGGCTCCATCAAAGCCCGGGGCGGCATTTACGAGGTGCTGAAAACCGCCGAGGACATTGCCCTGCACAGCGGGATGCTGCACCTTACCGGCAACTACGCCGTTCTGGCAGAGGAACGCTTCCGCAAGCTGTTCTCGCAGTATTCCATCGCGGTGGGCTCCACCGGCAATCTGGGGCTTTCCATTGGCATCATGAGCGCGAAGCTGGGCTTTCAGGTCACTGTGCACATGTCCGCTGACGCGCGGCAGTGGAAAAAAGACCTGCTCCGCAGCCGGGGCGTCAAGGTGGTGGAGTACGCCTCTGATTACAGCATCGCCGTGACCGAGGGTCGCAAGCTGGCGGCAGGCGACCCCTACTGCCATTTTGTGGATGACGAAAACTCCAAGACCCTCTTTCTGGGCTATGCTGTGGCTGCACTGCGGCTGAAAAAGCAGCTGGACGCGCAGGGCGTCACCGTGGATGCGGAGCATCCCCTCTTCGCCTATCTGCCCTGCGGCGTGGGCGGTGGCCCCGGCGGCGTGGCCTTTGGCCTGAAGATGCTGTTCGGCGATGCCGCACACTGCTTCTTTGCCGAGCCCACCCACTCACCCTGCATGATGCTGGGCATGGCCACCGGCGAAAACAACAGCATTTGCGTGCAGGACTTTGGCATCGATAACCGCACCGCCGCCGATGGCCTTGCCGTGGGGCGCGCTTCCGGCTTTGTGGGCGGGCTGATGCGTCCCTTTATGAGCGGCTGCTACACCCTGCAGGACGAGCGGATGTACACCCTTCTGGCGCAACTGGCAGACGCCGAAGATCTTTACCTTGAGCCCAGCGCTCTGGCGGGAATGTACGGCCCGGTGCTCGCCCAGCCCGGGCAGCTGCTTGGCACTTACACTGAAGCCGCCCTGCCCGCCGGTGCGCTGGCAAACGCCACCCATCTGGTCTGGGCCACCGGCGGGAATATGGTCCCCCGGGAAGAAATGCAGCGCTACTACGCAAAAGGTAAGGCGCTGGCACAGGGGTGACCGTGTGTCATGTTTCGATTGCCGGTCGCATATTGACATTTTTACAAGCGTACGCTATACTGTACACGAAAGGAGTGATTCTACGATGACCACTACAAATATCACGAATTTCCGTAAGAATGCCTTCGACTATGTAGAGCAGACCATTAAATACAACCAGCCCATCAACATCACCACCAAGGACGGCAATGCCGTGCTGCTGTCTGAAGAAGATTACAGCGGCATCATGGAAACGCTGTATCTGGTCTCTGCACCGGGTATGCGCGAAAAGATTATGGACGGAATCGCCACGCCGCTTGAGGACTGTGTGGACGAAACGGCGGTGGAGTGGTAAATGTACAAGGTCGTTTACACCAAAACCGCCGCAAAGGACGTGCCAAAACTGAGGTCTGCCCATCTGGACGAAAAGGCAAAGGCACTCTTTGAAATCATCCGTGTTGATCCTTTCCAAAACCCGCCCCCGTACGAAAAGCTGGTGGGTGATCTGAACGGTGCATACAGCCGCCGCATCAACATCCAGCACCGCCTTGTTTATCAGGTCTATGAAAAGGAGCAGACTGTTAAGATCCTCAGTCTGTGGACGCACTATGAACGATAAATCTAATAGCACTTCTTCGGAAAATCCATCATACGATGAGGATATGCGTGCAGAGTACGATTTTTCTGATGCCAGAAGGAACCCTTATCCGCACGACATACAAAAATAACAAGCAAAAGCCGCCTTTCGTGCCAACCAGCACAAAAAGCGGCTTTTTATCGTCTTATTTCAGGAGCAAAGAGACTTACGGAAGCTTATTCCGGCAGATCCTCTTCGTTCTCGAGAGAGTGCCAGACGTTCTGGACGTCGTCGTTATCCTCCAGAGAATCCAGCAGCTTGCCCATCTGCTTCAGCTGATCGGGATCGGTCAGGCGGGTGGTGGTCATGGGCACCATGGCCAGATCATCGGACAGGATCTCGTAGCCCTTCTCTTCCAGAGCCTTGACCACAGCGGAGTAGTTCTCGGGGTCGGTGGTGACCTCGGCTGCGTCCTCGCTGGCATCAAAGTCCTCGGCACCGGCATCCAGAGCGTCCATCATGGCCTCGTCGGCGTCCTTATCCTCCAGAGAGATGTCGATGACACCCTTCTGGTTGAACAGGAAGGCCACGCATCCCATAGCGCCCAGATTGCCGCCGTTCTTATCGAAGTAGTGGCGCAGGTCGGCAGCGGTACGGTTGCGGTTGTCGGTCAGGGTCTCCACCATGACTGCCACGCCGCCGGGGCCGTAGCCCTCGTAGGTGATGGCCTCGAACTCGGTCTTGTCGC
>ERZ1673693.1374-NODE-1374-length-18829-cov-4.218334_pt1 | contig 18829 bp, 17 predicted proteins | sample MGYA00580223_ERZ1673693 | MGnify/ENA primary metagenome ERZ1673693 (study PRJEB41218, sample SAMN15661741) | gut metagenome | host: Homo sapiens | place: Canada: London | collected 2015-08-20/2019-03-30 | study: EMG produced TPA metagenomics assembly of...
CCAAATCCACATCTTCCACTTCTCCGCTTTGTAATCCCAACACATCTTTTGCATTGAGAGGAGTTACAACAGATTTTCCGGTTTTCTTTTCTAATTCTAATCTTGCATTAAGAGCAATTGTTCCACCTTGTTTAGCAACATCTATATGCTCATCAAAAGATTCCGGGTTTTGTACCTCTGATATTTCCTTTGTAGAAAGTTCTGCAAGCATATTCAATACCAGTTCCTTATTAGTCATGTTGTCCCGTAGATTCTCTTTCTTCAACCCTTTGAACTGTTTATATTCCTTAGCCGTTTTTCCTGCCCAGGTCTTATAGATGATATCTGTTAGAGTAGCAAACTGTACACCCTCCTGTAATCCATGCCGTTTCCATTCATCCGTTAAGTCCTTACGGATTTCTATACTTTTGAGCCGTTGATTAATCCAGTTGTCGGAATATCCCAGCCGTTTATAGTCCAGCATTGCCTGCTGAATAGACAATTCCGGGTCCTGCATTCGGTCAAGCCGTTCCTTAGCTACCTGTGCCATCCACAATTTGAAAGGTTCAGCTTTAGGAGAGGGTATGGATTGTATCAATCGGAATAATTGTTCTGTATCAGCAACATCCGTCAAACGCATTTTGCCATCTTCAGCAGGTAATTTCAAACGGTTACAATTTGTAACCGTTTCATTTCCCTCTTTGGACATCCTGTTTTTCAGTACTTTCCAATAATTTCTTGCACCTTGATGATTGGGTTGTTCTGTCAATATCTCAATAACATCTACAATAGAGAAATACCATTCCTCTTTGTCACTGTCCCATACGGTACGGACTTTCTTTTCCTCAAAGACTTTTATTGCATTCTGCTTTGTCATATCATTCTGCTTTTGATTGTTACAAATATACCTGTTAGGAATGAGTTATCCTAAATTTTACTCCTCGTTTGGCTCTCTTATAACCATTGAAACTATATCTTTGAATAAGTTATCCGCACTGCTATTTTGAATCCCTAATCCTTGTCATAAGCATCGGGGGATTCTGTAAACTTCCATGATAGATATTTTTCAATCTTCTCCGTTAATTCTGTCATTAAATCAGATTGTCCCATATACTCAGTAAATTGAGAGAAAGCCTTTTGCAATCTATCTTGAAGCCTTTTATGATATTGATAGTCGGTATCCTGTGGATTTTTTCTATGCTTAAATAGTTGTTCTTTAATATAATTGGGAAGATTGATAACACTATTAGCGACACACATACACCAATTTTCCAAATCTTTTGCTGATTTAATTTGTTCAAAAGTAACATCAAACAGTTTATCAGACATTTTTCCAATATCCTCGTAAGTTCCAAACCATTCTGAAATGAATTGCCAAAACACCTGTCTGTTATATAAATCCTTAGCCTTTAGTTGCCTGCCAAACACCTGTCGGATTTTAGCCTTTTTGAACTTCATTTCATACCTCAATAAATTTTTATTTTCTCTCTCCGGCAGAGGGCATCTTTCTCGCTTAAGGCGACGATTGCCCCTCTGCCGGGATTCTTGCCCCTTGTCATAAAAACGTAACATAGAACCATTAATAGGAAAGTATGTTGTACCATGCCATTTGTTAGGATGAGAACTTCCTAATGTTTGTAATTTAGAAATATAGAGGTCAGGAGAATATTTCATTTCAAAATTTTCTGCAATATCCACTTCCATTACATCAGCCTTGTCAATTGGCAGATTTAATTGTCGTCCCAATCTCTTTATCGCTTCTTTTGCATGAGCTAATGTCAACGTTTGAGTATTATTCCCATAATAATATTTAGAGAGGCTACCTTCAATCCTAACACGATTTTCTGTTACCGAAATACGAAGCCCACCAGTATAACCACAACCACCAGCTACCTGTTTATATTCACAGGTTTGAAAGATATTTAGAAGTACAGCTTGCCATTTATGACTATCCCCTATATCCTTTTTATGAATTAAAAATATAATCGTATCATACATACCACTAAATTTTTATATACAAATTCCATAATATTTATGGGTTATTATAATATTTGAGTTTTTCGAACCGCCAACCGTTCATCCATACTATTTACAAATTCCTCGGTTGTTTCCTGTCGTCGGGCTGTCATCCACTCCAACACTTCTTCCCGTCGGAACATTAGTTTCCGTCCATTATTACCGGGGCGGAAATATGGTATCTCATTTTTAGCTGTCAATTTATATATCGTGTTCTTTTTATACCCTGTTATTTTACAGCATACATCTATCCCAAATACTTCCGGGTAGTCTTTTAACTGTTTTTCGGGTCTATTGGCGCTCTGTACCTCGTTACTTGATTTAGTAGGGGTAACTCTAAGCATTCCGTTAATTATTGCCTGTAACGCTCTAATTTGATCCAAAGCCAAATCTTCCCATTGTGTCCTCAGAAATTCAATATCGTTGTTCTGCCAGGCACATTCAATGGCATCACCATGAAGTTCATTAATGAAGCCTATCTTTTCAATAGCGTTATATAGATAATCAACAGTCAAACCTGTTTTACCTTCTTTCCTCAAAAATTCTTCCTCATAGAATAAGTCATCCAATTCCCGTTGTGTCCACTTTAACTTTCCCTGCTGATACAATCTTACTTTATCAGCATATGTTTCAACAAAGTAGGTATCTTTCCACTCCACAATGGATTTTTCCACTTCTTTCAACGCTTGTTGGAGTCCTTTTTTATCTCCATGAGTTAAATTATCCATATAGGCATGTAAATCTTCTTCATGCAATTCGTCTGCTTCCCCTTGGAGCAACTTAGCTACTAAGTCGCTCAAAGGCATATTTAAGTCATAATTCATAGAGTATTTTAGAGTAATTGTGCTACTTTATCCATTATGTTTGTATCAAAGCTATCCAGATAAACATTGGTAGTTGTAAGGTTATTATGTCCCAGTGCTTGGCTAATTTGTTCCCGGGGTACGTTTTGATTTTGTAAAGTCATAGCCATTGTATGACGACTCACATAACTCGTTAAGCGAAGACGCTCAATTTCTAATGTTTCGCCCAATTTCTTTAAATTTTTAGCATAACGCACATATCTTGACCGGATATGATTGTATAGCTGTTCTCCGCTGTAATCTTTAGTTATTACGGGGACAAGATAATTCCCAACAAGAGGTGTATTCATTTTAAACCAATCCAATAGTTCTTTTATTGTTTCTGTCACGGGAATTTTTATTGCCTTTACTCCTCTTTGGTTTTTTATTTTCTGTCTTTTATAGACAATATATTCTCCTGTTTCCAGCCTTTCTATATTTTGACTTGTAAAAGTTGCCATATCTATAAAGCTGACTCCAAAGCAGTGATACGAAAACAAAAATAACCGCCGGGTATATTCCAATGTGTAATTATCTTGTGGAGTATCTTTTAAAAGTGCCAAATCCTCTGATAATAGGTATCTCTTGCGAGTTTCTTCTTCCAAACTGTTTATTTCAAACCCACCACTACCAAATGGATAAGTCGTTGGGGAGGCTTCTTTTTCTTTAATTGCCTTATTTAGTAGGGCTCTCAGTGTTTTCAAATAATATTTTCGTGTATTACCACAACAGTTGTCTTTTTCCAAAGCAACGTTAAAAGCATTTACATATTTAATATCAACTTCAGGGAATAAGCGTTCTTTTATTTTCTTATCATATTTCCCTAACACATGAAGCGTTCTTTCATACGCTTTTGCATTTCCGATATGATTTGTCGCTTTCAAAATATCTATTTGCTTTAGAAAGTAATCATATACTTTACCTCGTTTAGATACACCTAAAAATTCTTCTTCAAATTGATTTAATGTCCAATCTATCCGATTTTCAGCAAACTTTCTTAGTATGACATCTTTTCTTTCTTCGTAATGGTTAAGTAAAGTATTATATTTTTCATGGTTAGGATTTACACGCTTATCCTTTTTAAACCGGGCAGTTTCTTCATTCCATTGGTCTTCTTTAGCAGTTAATCCTAAATCAATGTACTTTCTTTTTCCGTCTTTCGTGATTCTTAAACACACAGGAAAACTCCCGTCTTTTTTCTGATTGCTTTTATAAATCAGCACACCAAATTTTGCCATAATAATTTTATTTTAAATTATACTTCTTTCTATATTCTACGAACGGAAGTTTTATCCAGTTCTCAATGGATAAATAAAATTACTGGCCTGCAAGGAATCAACAATGAAAATATTAGTTTTTCTCGTATAAGTGTTTGATTATTATATATTCCAGATGAAAATCTTTTTTAAGAATATTTTTCCGACATATTCCATAAAACTTTTTATATCTTTATACGTGTAACAAAATTATACATATCACAAATCTGACCTTTAAGGTTTCTTTTTATCCCTTCCTAAATTTCGATTACATTTTGATTACAGTTTTCATCTAACTTAATACCAATAGGAGGAAAATTAAGGTAAGTGGATACAAATACAACACACAGATATATAATCTGATACGAATAAATACAATCTATCTTTCAACAGCTGGGGGGCGTGTTGTCGCAGGTTCAAATCCTGTCATCCCGACTACTGAAAATCAATAGGTTAGACCAAAAGTCCAACCTCTTTTTTATTGTGACGATTAAGGTTTTATTAAGGTTTTTGGGAAACTTAATGCATCAGATACTAATGGCAATACTAAATTCATTTGGTATTATATCGTTCAATCAATTATAAAACTATAAATATATTTACATTTCCCCATCATAGTAGAATATCTCACCTATTTATCGGATGTTATTTCCTATTTCGCTATATCTGTCGGCAGTAACCCAAAAAACAAATATAGATATGTAGATATAAAGCCCTTAAAATAAGGAACAACATATTGTCAAAGCGTTTGCCTTATTATGGTGCAGTTGGAACTTCGACACTTTTAACATGCTACGACACAATAAGCAACGACTCAGGTAGAAATACGTGGGCGTTTTTGTTATGTAGCATAGGTAATCGAAGACCTCAACGGCAAACAAGAAATTGCCCACGTTTTCCGTTAACAAATTTCTTCATACAGGATAACAGATTCTGACATTGACAAGGGATATTTTCGCGATGCAAATTTAAAAGTCATGGAACAGATACCCATAAAATTCTATCGGCAGGCAATCATTTACCAGACTGTCCGCCAATATGCCAACATCGGCCATCCTTTTATATAACTGATTTTAAATACAATACATCTTATTACAATTATCTATCTTCATTATTATTCTATACTTATCATCTACCTCATCACTTGATGGTATCATCACTTATGTGTTATACACCCCATACTCATTCTTTTACGGGATAGAATATTTTCATTATCGAAGCCACAAATATACCTCATCACTTTTATTCTTCTATTACGCTCTATAAGACAAGATATTTATTAGGGAATAAATACACCGACATGATGAGGTATAATCCCTATACGGTTCTATTTCACAACTTATTTTTCTTTTAGACAGGTATATATAAAAAAGGGAACCATTTACGACTCCCTTAGTATGTTTCTTTGTACTATCACTCCTACTTTGATTCTTCACTGTCCAAATCCACATCTTCCACTTCTCCGCTTTGTAATCCCAACACATCTTTTGCATTGAGAGGAGTTACAACAGATTTTCCGGTTTTCTTTTCTAATTCTAATCTTGCATTAAGAGCAATTGTTCCACCTTGTTTAGCAACATCTATATGCTCATCAAAAGATTCCGGGTTTTGTACCTCTGATATTTCCTTTGTAGAAAGTTCTGCAAGCATATTCAATACCAGTTCCTTATTAGTCATGTTGTCCCGTAGATTCTCTTTCTTCAACCCTTTGAACTGTTTATATTCCTTAGCCGTTTTTCCTGCCCAGGTCTTATAGATGATATCTGTTAGAGTAGCAAACTGTACACCCTCCTGTAATCCATGCCGTTTCCATTCATCCGTTAAGTCCTTACGGATTTCTATACTTTTGAGCCGTTGATTAATCCAGTTGTCGGAATATTCCAACCGTTTGTAATCCATCATAGCCTGCTGAATAGACAGTTCCGGGTCTTGCATTTGGTCAAGTCGTTCCTTAGCTACTTGTGCCATCCACAACTTGAAAGGTTCTGCTTTAGGAGAGGGTATGGATTGTATCAACCGAAACAATTGCTCGGTATCAGCAACATCTGTCTTATAATACTTACCGTCAGATGAGGGCATTTTCAGTTGACTACAATTTGTAGTCAACTCACTTCCCTCTTTTTTTAGACGAGTTTTTAACACACTCCAATACTTCCTTGGATTAGGACTATCAGTTAATACCGCTATCACATCTACTATTGAGAAATACCATTCCTCTTTGTCACTGTCCCATACGGTACGGACTTTCTTTTCTTCGAAGACTTTGATTGCATTCTGTTTTGTCATATCACCCGGCTTTTGATTGTTACAAATATACCTGTTAGGAATGAGTTATCCTATAATTACCGACTGTCGTTTTAGACGATTTGAGCCACAAAAATATTCTACTGAATAACTCTATCCGTTTTTAAGATTGTCTTGGCTGTACCGTTCCCATAGACGATTATTTTTATTAACAGTTATATACATATTTACACTTATAAATATACATTTAGGATAAACATGTATATAAACACCTAAATTTGATCTTATTCGTCGATAGTCAAATAAGATACTTCAGCTAATTACAACCCTACCAATTATTGCTTGCTTTATAAGTAAAACCAATGTATATTCCAACACCAACTCTACTATCAATCACTTTACCCCCAAAATGCTTAGTAAACAATAAGGAATCGATTTATCTATTATCTTTGCCACATGACGATTCAGCGAATAACTCCCGAAGAACTATGGTCAAGGCAGCAAATCAGCAGTCTTGACACAGACTATAAGTTGTGGGACAAAAAGAGAACCTCTATACAGGCATTTTCCCAAATAAGCCCAAGTTGTATCTTCACTGTCGATGTATTCAAAAAAAGATATGATTTTGCTTCCGATCATTTTACAGATCTTTTCGGCTACAACTCCAAGCAAATAAAAACGATCAGAAAACAGGGTAACCTACTGGAAGAAAGAATCCATCCTGACGACCGGGCGCAACTTCCCGCCTTTCAGATAGAGCACGGGCTGTTTATCTATTCACTTCCACAAGAAGAAAGGAACGATTATCAACAGGTATTTCAAATTCGTATGCAGAATGTACGGCAACAATATGTAAATGTCATCAGTCGCCACCAGGTCGTCCAAAAGGACAGGAAAGGCAAGGCTTACTCAGCAAAGAGATCGCTTATAAACTACACCTCAGTATCTATACCGTAAATAACCACCGGAAACATATTCTATCCAAACTACAAGCCGGTAATGCTATCGAAGCCATAAACCGGGCCGAGGATTACGGCCTCCTTTATTAATCACGGCAGCCAATCCAAACTATTGGTCAGCGGATGTTCCTGTCGCCACCGTTCCAATTCCTCGTAACTGCGGACATCTCCTGTAAAAACGGCATGGTATATCTCGATCCCGGGAATCATTACGCCATCCGGCACCTCATACTTGATCCGAAGTATCGTTTCCCGAAGCCCGGGTGTGAGCAGTTTTGCAATAGCGGCAGTGACATTTTCCACCACCCCGTCATATTTCGAACCTTTGCGGATGTGAATCAGATCGAATTTCCATGTATGCAGCTCCTGATCTTCATACAAAGCATGCCACTCGATACATTCTTCTTCGGTATGAACCAGGTTTTTGTATTGAATCTCTTTCAGTTTAAGCCGCTCTGCCAATTCCTGCATAACCGAAAAACTCTCCGTAATATCGAGCTGCTCGGTATAGATGTGCAGATCGATATCCCTGCTTTTCATTAACAAACCTGACTTGAGCGAACCGACCAAATGTACGGTAGCCCCGATACGTTCCCAAGCCGGAATAATACCCGTTTCATCGAGTAATTTCCAGGCATTTTGCTGATTTTGTTCTGCGAGTTCGATAATATCCATAAGAGTTTATTTTGTGGGGATAAAAATACAAAACTCCCGACGATAGCTATATAGCTACAATTAGCTATTTTTCCCCTGTTCCGGAGCAAGGGAATCATGTGAACAATAGAAAGATTGATCTTATTATTCCCCAAATAAACATTCTTATCAATAATACAAGATTATTTAAGGAATTAGCCCGGAATATTTTTAATAACTTCATCATGCAAAGCCACCGAAATAATCCCTATTTTTGTCCGGGACACTGCTGTGAAAGTGCAGAGTGGCAAAGCAAACGCTTAATAATAATCACGATGGAAGAACAAGAGCACGTTCTTTTTATAAAAAATATGGTTTGTAACCGATGTATTCTGGTTGTATCAGAAATGCTCAAAAACCTGAATTTCAATCCACTCCGGATTGAATTGGGTAAGGTTGTCATCGAAGAACCGTTGAAACCGGCAGACCGGTTTCTGATCCGGAAAGCACTTGAAGCGCTCGGGTTCGAATTGCTCGACGATAAACGCCATCGTCTTATCGAACAAATCCGTACTGCCATTATCGAACTGGTCCATTATGAAAATAATCTCTCTAAATTGAAATTATCCGAATATTTAAGCGGGAAATGTCATTACGACTACAGCTTGCTAAGTAAACTTTTTTCCGAAGAAAACGGTATCAGCATAGAGAAATACTATATTGCTCAAAAAGTAGAACGCATCAAAGAATTACTCATTTACGACGAGCTGACGATCGGCGAAATAGCCACACAGCTCCAATATTCGAGTGTCGCTCATTTGAGTTCCCAGTTCCGGCAGGTAACCGGAATGTCCCCCAGTGAATTTAAACGTCTGAAAGGTAACAAACGCTCCCCTTTGGATAAAGTGTAAGATATAAATCATATCCATAATTTTATAACAGTACATCGGCCGGTGTACCTTATCTTTGTCCGGAAAGAGATCATATAAAGGTTAAGCGTATGAAAATAAAAAAAACTTTTCCGGTGGTAGGAATGAGTTGTGCCTCTTGTGCAGCGAGAATAGATAAAGTCATTCATGAACAACCCGGCGTATATGAAGCCAATATAAACTACGCAACCGCCCAGGCCCAGGTCGTCTACGATACGGAGATCTGTTCTGTTCAGGCCTTGAAAAATGCGGTGCAAGATGCAGGATACGATCTGCTGACCGAGACAGACCAACAGGGCGAGGAGAAGACCAAACAAATACAAAACGAAAAATACCGTTTATTGAAAATTCAGACCTTCGGGGCTATTTTATTATCGCTACCGATCATGGTCATCAGTATGGTGTTTGTGAATATTCCTTACATGAACTATGTTTTATGGTTCCTTTCGACCTGTGTCGTTTTAGGTTTCGGAAACAGATTCTACCTCAGTGCCTGGCAGCAATTGAAACACGGTACTTCCAATATGGATACCCTGGTTGCCAACAGCACCGGTATCGCTTATCTATTCAGTGTATTCAATCTATTGTTCCCGGATTTCTGGTTATCGCGGGGGATAACGCCCCATTTGTATTTCGAGGCAGCAAGCGGTATTATAGCTTTTATTCTTCTGGGCCGCTTACTCGAAGAACGGGCGAAACAAAACACCTCAACGGCTATCCGTAGACTAGCGGGTCTGCAACCCAAAACAATTACGATCGTTACCGGATCGGGCGAACAAACCGTACCGATCGAAAATGCCCGGATCGGAGATACGATAGCTGTAAAACCCGGAGAACGTATCGCTGTTGACGGGACGGTAATAAGCGGGGATTCATACGTCGATGAAAGCATGCTCAGCGGTGAGCCTATAGCCGTACACAAACAAGCCGGCGAAAAGGTATATGCCGGAACGGTGAATCAGAAAGGGGCTTTTCATTTCACTGCCGACAAAACAGGGGCCGATACCATGCTGGCTCAAATCATCCGCATGGTGCAAGATGCCCAGGGAAGTAAAGCCCCTGTACAGAAACTGGTAGATAAAATAGCCGGTATTTTCGTACCCGTTATCATCGGTATAGCCTTGTTGACTTTCGGGTTGTGGTGTTTATTCGCACCGACTGCCGGTTTTTCCCACGGTCTGCTGGCTATGATCACCGTCCTCATCATTGCCTGCCCCTGTGCCCTGGGCCTGGCTACTCCGACAGCACTCATCGTAGGAATCGGAAAGGGAGCTGAACACGGCATTCTGATAAAAGATGCGACAAGCCTGGAGATTGCCCGGAAAATCGATACGATTGTATTAGATAAAACAGGTACGATAACCGAAGGGCATCCAAGGGTCGTAAATACTTACTGGCATACAGAAACAACGGAAGCCCGGAAAATAATATACAGTCTGGAACGTTTGTCGGAACATCCGCTGGCAGAAGCGATAGTCAGGGAATTCGGACAAGAAACATCTATTCCGGTCACCGGATTCGAAACGATACCGGGTAAAGGAATAAAAGGCCGGACAGGCGATGAAACCTATTACGCCGGAACCGCTGAATTACTCACAGACAATGGCGTCATCCTCCCGGAACCCTTAAAACAAAGGGCCGAAAGTTGGCTCAAAGAAGCCAAGACGGTCGTCTGGTTCGGTCATTCGACCCAGGCCCTGGCCATAATCGCGATCACCGACGAGATAAAACCGACCTCATTGCAAGCCATCCGGCAGATGGAAAAAATGGGGCTGACCGTTTACATGCTGACCGGAGATAATGCCGGTACAGCACAGGCTATAGCCCGAAAAGCAAACATCGGCCATTACCGGTCGGGCGTTCTTCCTCACGACAAAGCTATCTTTATCGAACAATTGCAACAAAAAGGTGCCCGGGTAGCGATGGTCGGCGACGGAATAAACGATAGCGCAGCATTGGCACAGGCAGATTTGAGTATCGCTATGGGAAAAGGAAGTGATATCGCCATGGAAACCGCCATGGTCACCATCCTTTCCTCCGACCTGCTGAAAATACCGGAAACGATCCGTTTATCACGGCTGACGGTGAAAACCATCCGGCAAAATCTGTTCTGGGCTTTTATTTACAACCTGGTCAGTATTCCTATTGCAGCAGGCATACTTTATCCGGTTTGCGGTTTCCTGCTCAATCCAATGATCGGCGGAGCAGCTATGGCATTCAGCAGTGTGAGTGTAGTAAGCAATAGTTTACGGCTGAAACGGAAAAAAATAAGCCTTATCCCGAGGGGGAACGAGGTACGGATCGAAGAAGTTGAACCTATAAATAAAAAAGTCATGAAAAAAAGATTTACTATCGACGGCATGATGTGCGGTCATTGCCGTGCACATGTAGAAGAAGCCCTGAACAGTATCGACGGAGTAAAAGCAATCGTAACGCTCGATCCTCCGGAAGCTACGATCGAATTTGCAGATAAAGAGATATCTTTAAACGAGTTGCAGCAAATAGTCCAAAATAAAGCCGGAGACTATAAATTACACGATTCAAAATAATGCACACTGCCATCCGATGAATCCTCGCAAGCACCCGGACAAACGTTTATCATTATTCAACGATCCCCTACAACGCCAAAGGTATGCCTGTTCGCTGGTCATGATACTACTGATGATAGGAGTTGCCGAAATCCTACAAGAGAAAGAAATTATCTTTCCTGAAATGGCGGCTCTTACCATCGGGATGTGGATCGTCGATAAACGGGTATGGCGCATCAAAACCGGACAAATGTTATTGCTAATGACTCTCGGCGCTTGTACCGGTGTTCTCCTGGTGCTTTATTCTCCATTTCCTTTGGTGGTCAACATAGCGATCGCTTTTCTGTTTGCAGGAATAAGTCTTTTGTTCACCCGGGCCTCATTATTCCCGATGATATCTGCCTGTGTGCTTCCTGTATTGTTAAAAACCGAAAGCTGGGTTTATCCGGTATCTGTTTTCGTGATGACCTTGATTATCCTTGTCATTCAGCGCTGGATGGAACATCTCGGCCTACGGGAAAAAATCACTTATGAAGCGCCGGAGCGTCATTGGCAGGCCGATAGCCTTCGCTGGATTTACCTGATGATAACTGTCTTCGCTGTGGCCAGTCTGGCTATATATACGTCCAATTTTTATTTTATCCTCCCACCGTTGCTTGTTGCTTATGTCGAATTCGTCAACTCCAGGGCGGGCTTCCGCAATCGTCCGGTACTTACCGTACTATTGCTGGGTAGCGGTTCGCTAGTAGGTACGATTTTCCAGCTGATCGGCTATTATTATCTGGGGTTATCTGAAACACTCGTCGCTTTTTTCATTCTTATCGTATTATTCACGCTATTCGAATGGCTCGGTAAGTTTTTTGCACCGGTAGGAGCAATGGCCCTCATACCGATGTTGCTTCCGAAAGAAACTCTACCCTGGCTCCCCTTACAAGCATCGATCGGCGCCCTCCTATTCATTACGATGGGCCTGGTATTTTTCCAGCAATGTTACAAATGGTCACGGGCCCGACTGATCTATTGCCTGATCCCGCATTACCTGATCAGCCGACTGAAACGAAATGGAAAAAAACGAAACGATAGCTCAGTCTGATACAGGTCAGGCCTTACCCCCGATCGGTTACATCGGCTCTATCAAAATTGAAATCGGTATTTTATTATCCTGCCCGATTAAAAATCGACTATATTTTCAAAGTCCAAACGATATCTTGTTTTTAGGTTTTAAGAATCGGTTCGTCAGGAATTTCCGTACCGGTATATCATAAAATTTCAGGCAGCCATAAGCTAAAACGATACTGCCTATAACGACTCCTAAAGCACCGGGTAGCGATTCCCGGAAGGTAAGATTTTCATTCTTCACCCAGGCATAATACAAATAAATAAACGGATAATGTACCATATACAAAGGATAAGAGATATCCCCCAAGAATTTACATATCCGGGTGGTATATATATCGGTAGTTTTTCCAGAAGCACCCAAATACACCAAAACAGGAAAAAATACAGCAAAACACACCGTATCGTATACCCCGTTCATCCATAAATCTTTGGCCCCACCGAGACGCGGAACAGACAGTAAAGTGACGATTGACAGGCTACATATCCAAAATGCACCCTTTACCTTAACAGGTTTAAAAATACGAAAAAGAAGTAATCCGGCAGAAAAAGAAAACAACAAACGTAAAGAACCGGCAATAAACTCCGTACCGGTCAACGAAAACCCGGCACATATATCCCCGTACGGTCCTCCGATAGCAAATATCGCCAACCCGCAACCGGCAAGAAAAACCAATACGGCAAGCGCCCGGGTAGAAAATTTATGAATGAACAAAGCATAAAGTATATTACCGATATATTCGAAAAATAAAGACCAACTAGGTCCATTCAAAGGATACATCTCTCCAAGTCCCCGGATTTCCGTTCCGGGAGTAGCCGGAAGCAACAGGGCATTAATAAAGGTAGCCATAAATAACGCCAAAATCGTCACTTTCGACACATCCCAAACCGGACAGCCCTGCCAATAGAACATAACGGCTCCAATAATAGCTCCCATCACCACCATCGGATGCAGACGTATCACCCTACGTTTAATGAAGTCTTTTGTTTTCATTTTCCCCCAACGGTCGTCATAAGCATAACCGATAACAAACCCCGACAATATAAAGAAAAAATCGACGGCCAGATAACCATGATTAATCCTTTGATCCAAATGGCTGGTTGCAAAAGCTTCGAATATGTGAAACCACACGACAGTGATCGCAGCCACCCCACGCAATCCGTCGAGCAAATCATAATGAGGCTTGGTATCTGCAAACGCTGCCATAGAAGGTTGTATGTTCTGCATAGAAATTAAATATCAATTTTTAATACACCGCATTGTTTTAAAAGAAAGTTGTAAAAATAAACATTTTTTCTTATAACTAAAAATAATAATGTTATCCGGTATACAACTTTGGTTTTATGGGACCGACCATATGTTCCTTTCCCGTCAGTCCACCACAACATCTTTTGAAGGCACTCCGATCGATCCCATCGCCCCCCTCTGATTACAATGTCGTAAAACCGGGCAGATCTTAACAATTCAGGCCCGATATCAGGACCAGGAAGGTTCCGTAATGCCGACAATGTAACAGCCATTGCTTACTTCAACTCACAATTGGAAGCTAATACCTTGATATCAGTCTCAAACAGTGCCGGGACGACTGGATGAGACCGGCATTTCGGGGTAATAATAAGCATATGAACGATTTCCCGATCAGAGTTTCTGTTTCAAACGTCCGGCAGAGATTTCTACAGTATTTCCTGCCAGAATTTTGTCGTTTGAAATATTGTTCGTAACTTTGCGAACAACAAAATTGATTTATGGGGAAGACTAAAGATTATACAGACGAACAAGAACGAATAGCCCGCTACGCTAAAGCAATGGGACATCCGGCCCGAATGGCTATCCTGCAATTTCTGGCAGGACGGGAAACCTGCTTTTTCGGAGATATCCATGAAGAATTACCGATAGCCAAAGCAACGGTTTCACAACACTTGAAGGAATTAAAGGAAGCCGGATTGATACAGGGAGAAATAGAGGCACCGAAAGTGAAATATTGTATCAACCGGACCAATTGGGAGGAAGCCAAACGATTATTTTCAGTTTTTTTCTGTCATTGTAAAGACAAAAAATCTTGTTGCTGAAAACAGCAGGCTTTTTTATGCGAATATTGTTCGTAATTCTACGAATTACAAACAATAATAACAAGAATCTTGTATGATGAGAATTATTCACTATTTAATATTTTGAAACAATGGAAATTAAAGTATTAGGAACAGGCTGTGCAAGTTGTAAAGCACTTTATACAGCAGTAATACAAGCCGTATCGGAAACCGGTATTGAAGCAAAGGTCGTAAAAGTAGAGGAACTGACCGAGATTATGAAGTATAACGTAATGAGCATGCCGGCCTTGGTAATCGACGGTAAAGTGGTATCGAGCGGCCGAAAGCCGACCGTTAATGAGGTTAAAAAGTTACTTGTAAAATAAACGACCATGCGACTCACAACTTTATTGATTACATTGACTCTATTCTCCGCCTGCAGAGAAAAGCAAAGCAGAAACTTGCAGCTACAGGAACAAACCGTAACCGGCGACCGGGTGGAGGTAATTTATTTTCATGGGAAACAACGTTGTATGACTTGTAAAAGCATCGAGGAACAGACAAAAGAATTGCTGACAGGAAGTCTCGCAGAAGCAGTGAAAACCGGACAGATCGTATACCGGACAGTAGACATTTCGGATAAAGAAGGAGAAAAAATAGCGGATCGGTATGAAGTCACCTGGTCATCTCTGTTTGTAAATCGCTGGAAAGATGGGCAGGAACAGCGAAACAATATGACAGAATTTGCTTTTTCGAAGGCAACAAGCGATCCCGAAGGATTTAAAGCAGGATTGAAAGAAAAAATTGAAATATTGATGAAATAATGGAATCTCCGGACATTTTGATGAATAGCGGTCTACCTGTCGTGACAGCTTTCGTACTGGGTTTACTGACCGCAATAAGCCCCTGCCCTTTAGCAACAAATATAACGGCTATCGGTTTTATCAGCCGGGATATCGGTAACCGGAAACGAATTTTTCGAAACGGGTTACTTTATACCTTGGGGCGGATTATTACCTATACAGTCCTGGGCCTGCTGGTTATCCCCATTTTACGGGAAGGAGCAAGTATGTTCGCCATACAAAAAGGAATCAGTCAGTGGGGGGAATGGATTATTTCACCTTTACTATTGCTTACCGGTGGATTTATGCTATGGGGACAACGGTTGAATCTTCCGAAATTCGGTTTTTCGGGAGACAATGAAAAACTGCAAAACCTGAAAGGTGGTGTAGGTAGTCTGACATTGGGTATATTATTTGCCTTGGCTTTCTGTCCGACAAGCGGGGTTTTCTACTTCGGTCTGCTGATACCGATGGCAGCGATCTCAACAGGTGGGATGTGGTTTCCTGTTGTTTTTGCTGTAGCCACAGCTTTACCGGTAGCGGTAGTGGCCTGGCTGCTGGCCTACAGTATTGCAGGAATCGGACGTTTCTACAATCGCCTACAGGTGTTCGAACGATGGATGCGAAGGATTGTCGGCTGGTTATTCACCGGCACCGGCCTCTATTATCTGATCAGGTTATTATAAAAATCGGAGGAAGGAATGAAAAGGCAACTGATAAAAACAGGAATAACGGTTACTTTACCTATAGTTATCCTTATAGTTCTCTTTGCATTACAGGATACTTTCATCCGGCTAGGTTCCACCCGAATGAGCCGGATGCAAAACGAAACGACGGCAGCAAGCATAGCAGATAGCATACAAATCTTGTACAACTACAAAGACCGATGCGATACAGGACTGCAATATACTTTTCTGGAATTCGGAGCGATGGGTTGTATAAGCTGCCGGAAAATGGAACGTGTCATGGAAGATATCCGAACAACATACGGCAAAAGGGTTAAAGTTCGGTTTATGAATGTGTCGAAGCAAGAAACACAGGAATGGACGAAATATTTCGGAATCGCCGCCATTCCTACACAAATCATATTAGATAATAACGGACATGAAATATTCCGGCACACAGGCTTTATTTCAGCAGAAGATCTGGGAACGGTATTCAAATAATTTTATAATGACAAGAGAGAAGTAAACAATTCGATTATGATACAGAAATTTGCAGATTGGTTGGTCTACGGGATTTTCGGCCTAGAGGCAAAAAGTCATCTGGGAGAAGCCGTGAATTTCTTTTTTTACGATACGGTGAAAATCATCCTATTATTATTTTTAATCAGCGTAGTGATGGGAGTAGTAAATGCTTATCTCCCGATCGGGCGGTTACGTCACTATCTAACTACCCGCCGGTTATATGGGCTGGAGTATGTATTTGCCGCTTTGTTCGGAGCGATAACGCCATTTTGCTCATGCTCATCCATTCCGTTATTCATCGGCTTCGTCAAAGGCGGGATTCCCCTGGGAGTTACGTTAAGCTTCCTGATTACCTCTCCGCTGGTAAATGAAGTAGCGGCAGCCATGTTCCTGGGTACATTCGGAGTGAAAATCACAGTTGTATATGTGGTAAGCGGTATTTTATTGGGAATTATCGGCGGAATCGTTTTGAACCGTTTCAGGTTAGAACGTTACCTAAGCGATTGGGTGAAAAGCATTCAGCAAAATTCGGAAACAGAAAGTGAATCCTGGGAAAATACCGGAACGCCTTTTATGAAACGGTTACCGGTCATTCTGCGTGATGCCTGGGGTATTGTAAGAGGTGTATTGCTATATGTGATCATCGGTATTGGCATCGGAGCAGCCATGCATGGATTCGTCCCCGAAGGATTTTTCGAAACTTATATGTCAAAAGAACACTGGTATGCAGTACCGTTGTCGGTCATTCTGGCAGTTCCCATGTATGCCAACGCTGCAGGGATTATTCCTGTCATTCAGGTTTTTGTAGCCAAAGGAATCCCGGTAGGAACAGCCATTGCGTTCATGATGGCCGTAGTAGGGCTTTCATTACCCGAAGCGACACTTTTAAAGAAAGTGATGACCTGGCGGCTGATCGGGATATTCTTCGGCACAGTGGCCTCTTTTATTATCCTATCGGGATTTATATTCAATATGATTTTATAGACCGCTATTTCCCTTCAATCCGATCTGATCATTTTTTAGCCAGGTATCCGAAAACCTGCAGCCTGGCTAAAAAATGCAAATTCATCCTCCAGGCTATGACCGACAGAATGCCACGACTTAGAGCATAAACCGAAGAACTCTTTTTTTGTATTGTGTTCCAAGCCATCTCATCTTTAATCCGATGATAACCATGTACTCATATATAACGTATTCCCTATCCATCCTGTCGGACAACTTTCCGACACACACAATCCGTCAGGTGATCGTCGATAAACCCTGAAGCCTGCAAATGGGCATAACAAATCGTAGTTCCGAAGAATTTAAATCCACGCTTTTTCATATCTTTACTCATAGCATCGGATTCGGGTGAAGACACCGGAATTTCACTCAATGACCGAAAAGCATTGATAATCGGCTTCCGGTCAGGAAAAAACGACAGTGTATAATCATAGAAACTACCGAACTCCTTTTGTATGGCAAGGAATAGCCTTGCATTGGTGATTGTCGACTTAATTTTCAAACGATTTTTCACAATACCGTCAAACTGCATTAACCGTTCGACATCTTCATCGGTCATTTGTGCAACCAATCCGGCATCGAAATTGTAAAAAGCTTTACGATATCCCTCACGTTTTCTAAGGATCGTTATCCAACTCAACCCCGCCTGTGCACTCTCCAACACCAGAAACTCAAACAGCCTCCTATCGTCGGTTACCAATTTTCCCCACTCCTCATCATGGTATTTCACATACAGTTCGTCTGTTTTACACCAACCGCAGCGTCCGTTTATTATATCCTGCATCATCATCATATTTTATTACGGCATAAAGATAATAGATTCACAGCCACATACCAACGATCGGCAAGCGATTCCATCCTCCCTCTCTCCCCCCCTTTCTTAAACTTTGCAAATTCTCCACTTCAAGTTAAATAACGTCTTGTACACTTATAGCAAAGTACAGCTACAGAGGCGTTCATTGTTGGTTTTCCGGTTTAAACCTCAGTTTAAACAAAGCATCTAAAACCGCTTCCCCCCCCAAAAAAGAAAAAACCAGCTACTTTCGTAACTGGCTCATTCTTAGTCGGGGTGACAGGATTCGAACCTGCGACCCTCTGCTCCCAAAGCAGATGCGCTACCGGACTGCGCTACGCCCCGTTTTGAATTCGGATGCAAAGGTAATCATTGAAATTGAAAAAACAACGGTTTAGGGAGATTTTATTTACAAGGATACACGGCTTTTTCATTTAAGAAATATTGTTCATCGCTTGTAATTGTAGTAAAAATG
>ERZ1673693.1375-NODE-1375-length-18822-cov-4.782970_pt1 | contig 18822 bp, 8 predicted proteins | sample MGYA00580223_ERZ1673693 | MGnify/ENA primary metagenome ERZ1673693 (study PRJEB41218, sample SAMN15661741) | gut metagenome | host: Homo sapiens | place: Canada: London | collected 2015-08-20/2019-03-30 | study: EMG produced TPA metagenomics assembly of...
GGACTCTCAGAAATGTCTGCGCGTAAGCGGAAAGCACAATGACCTGGAAGAAGTCGGACACGATACGTACCACCACACCATGTTTGAAATGCTCGGCAACTGGTCCTTCGGTGATTACTTCAAAAAAGAAGCAATCAACTGGGCATGGGAATACCTGGTAGAAGTACTGAAACTGAATCCGGAACATCTCTATGCCACTGTATTTGAAGGAAGCCCCGAAGAAGGACTGAGCCGTGACGACGAAGCCGCTTCTTACTGGGAGCAATTCCTACCGAAAGATCATATCATCAATGGCAACAAACACGATAACTTCTGGGAAATGGGTGATACAGGACCTTGCGGACCCTGTTCCGAAATTCATATCGACCTCCGTCCTGCTGAAGAACGTGCAAAAATCTCCGGTCGTGATCTAGTCAACCACGATCACCCGCAGGTAATTGAAATCTGGAACCTTGTATTTATGCAATATAACCGCAAAGCAGACAGTAGCCTCGAACCGCTTCCGGCAAAAGTAATTGACACCGGTATGGGATTTGAGCGTCTCTGTATGGCACTGCAAGGCAAAACGTCCAACTATGATACGGACGTATTCCAACCGATGCTGAAAGCGATTGCTGTCATGTCAGGCACAGAATACGGAAAAGACAAACAGCAGGACATCGCTATGCGCGTGATTGCCGACCATATCCGCACCATCGCTTTCTCTATCACAGACGGCCAATTGCCCTCTAACGCAAAAGCGGGTTATGTAATTCGCCGTATCCTCCGCCGTGCTGTTCGTTACGGATATACTTTCCTCGGACAAAAACAAGCATTCATGTACAAGTTGCTTCCGGTATTGATTGATAACATGGGAGACGCTTATCCTGAATTGATAGCACAGAAAACCCTGATCGAGAAAGTTATCAAAGAAGAAGAAGAAGCATTCCTCCGCACACTGGAAACCGGAATCCGTCTGTTGGACAAGACAATGGAAGATACCAAGGCTGCCGGAAAAACAGAGATCAGCGGCAAAGATGCCTTCACCTTATATGATACATTCGGTTTCCCGCTCGACCTGACAGAGCTGATTCTCCGCGAAAACGGAATGACTGTAAACCTCGAAGAATTCAACGCGGAAATGCAACAGCAGAAACAGCGTGCACGTAACGCTGCCGCTATCGAGACAGGCGACTGGATTACACTGAAAGAAGGAACAACGGAATTTGTAGGTTACGATTATACCGAATATGAAGCCTCTATCCTCCGTTATCGCCAGATCAAACAAAAGAACCAGACTTTGTATCAAATCGTATTGGACTACACTCCGTTCTATGCAGAAAGTGGTGGCCAGGTAGGTGACACGGGTGTATTGGTCAGCGAATTTGAAACGATTGAAGTAATCGACACCAAGAAAGAAAACAATCTTCCGATACATATTACCAAAAAGTTACCGGAACACCCGGAAGCTCCGTTCATGGCTTGTGTAAATACCGACAAACGCGCTGCCTGTGCAGCCAACCACTCGGCCACTCACTTGCTGGACGCTGCTCTCCGCGAAGTATTGGGCGAACACATCGAACAAAAGGGTTCATTGGTCACTCCGGACTCACTGCGTTTCGACTTCTCTCACTTCCAGAAGGTGACAGACGAAGAAATCCGCCAGGTGGAACACATCGTTAATGCAAGAATCCGTGCCAATATTCCTTTGAAGGAATATCGTAACATTCCTATCGAAGAAGCAAAAGAGCTGGGTGCTATCGCTCTTTTCGGCGAAAAATACGGTGACAGAGTACGTGTGATTCAATTCGGTTCTTCTATTGAGTTTTGTGGAGGTACACACGCAGCCGCAACAGGAAACATCGGCATGGTGAAGATTGTCTCAGAAAGTTCCGTTGCTGCCGGTGTCCGTCGTATCGAAGCTTACACAGGTGCACGTGTAGAAGAAATGTTGGATACTATCCAGGATACGCTCAGCGATCTGAAGGCACTCTTCAACAACACTCCTGACTTGGGAATTGCTATCCGCAAATATCTTGAAGAGAATGCCGGTTTGAAGAAACAAGTGGAAGATTTCATGAAAGAAAAAGAAGCGGCCTTGAAAGAAAGACTGTTGAAGAATATACAGGAAATTCATGGCATCAAAGTAATCAAGTTCTGTGCTCCTCTACCCGCAGAAGTGGTGAAGAATATTGCTTTCCAGCTTCGTGGCGAAATTACAGAAAACTTATTCTTCGTAGCCGGAAGTACGGATGCAGGCAAACCGATGTTGACAGTTATGATTAGCGATAACCTCGTAGCCGGTGGTCTGAAAGCAGGTAATCTGGTGAAAGAAGCTGCCAAACTGATTCAAGGTGGCGGCGGCGGCCAGCCTCACTTTGCAACAGCCGGAGGCAAAAACGCTGACGGGTTACCGGCAGCAGTTGAAAAAGTACTCGAACTTGCAGGAATCTAAGAGTAAGTAAATAAAATAAATAGAGTGTGTCTTAAGGTAGGAATTACTGTGAGACACACTCTATTTTTATATCCAAATCCGGACGCAGAGAAGGTTTGAATCAAGATACCAAGGGCTCGGTCTCCGACGCCAGTGAGGGACATCTCCGATATCGGGAAGCACAAACACAATTATAAAGTCTATCTTCCTCACTTTAAAAATATTGCGTATATAATATAGGGTTGTCACAGTTTTTTTCTACCTTTGCACGCAGATTAATTATTTTTCTTATCCTTCAAATAAATAAAATAAATAATCACTAATACCCAAAGAACGATGAGAACACCCACTTGTCTATGCCTGCTGTTAATCTGCATGCTGATTTCTTGTACCCCTACACAAGAGAAACATGAAATAGATTACACATCTTATGTAAATCCATTTATAGGAACAGACTTCACCGGAAACACTTATCCGGGCGCACAAGCGCCATTTGGAATGGTACAACTTAGTCCGGATAACGGACTCCCCGGCTGGGACCGCATCTCCGGATATTTTTACCCGGACAGTACGATTGCCGGATTCAGCCACACGCACCTCTCCGGTACCGGAGCTGGAGATCTGTATGATATCTCTTTTATGCCTGTCACGCTGCCTTACAAAGAAGCAGAAGCTCCACTGGGCATTCACTCCAAGTTCTCCCACGATGACGAAAGCGCCTATGCAGGCTATTATCAGGTACGCCTGACCGATTATAATATCAACGTCGAATTGACGGCAACCGAACGCTGCGGTATCCAACGGTATACCTTTCCCGAAGCTCAATCCGCTATCTTCCTGAACTTGAAGAAAGCGATGAATTGGGACTTTACCAACGACTCTCACATTGAGGTGATAGACTCCGTCACTATCCAAGGTTACCGTTTCTCTGACGGCTGGGCACGAGATCAGCACATCTACTTCCGTACCCGCTTCTCCAAGCCTTTCGAGAAAATAGAACTGGATACAATGGCTATCGTCAAAGAGAACAAACGTATCGGCACAGCTACTATCGCACGCTTCGACTTCAACACTCAAGAAGGCGAGCAGATACTTGTCAGCACAGCCATTTCCGGCGTCAGCATGGAAGGAGCTGCCAAGAACCTGCAAGCTGAAGTCCCCGAAAACAACTTCGACAAATATCTGGCTGCAACCAAAGCTAACTGGAACCGCCAACTCGGAAAGATTGAAGTAAAAAGTGACAACGAAGATGATAAAGTGAACTTCTACACCGCTCTCTATCATTCAATGATCGCCCCGACAATTTATAGTGATGTGGATGGAGCTTATTACGGTCCCGACAAGAAAGTACACCAAGCCGACGGTTGGGTAAATTACAGCACTTTCTCCTTATGGGACACGTACCGTGCCGCTCACCCGCTTTTTACCTACACCGAACCGGAGCGTGTCAACGATATGGTGAAATCCTTCATCGCTTTCTACGAACAGAACGGACGTCTGCCGGTATGGAACTTCTACGGCAGCGAAACGGACATGATGATCGGTTACCACGCTGTTCCGGTGATTGCAGACGCTTATCTGAAAGGAATCGGAGACTTTGATGCGGAAAAGGCACTGGCTGCCTGCGTAGCAACTGCCAACCTGGACAATTACCGGGGCATCGGGCTTTACAAAAAATTAGGATATATACCTTATAACGTGACGGATAGCTATAACGCAGAAAACTGGTCGTTATCCAAAACACTGGAATATGCTTTCGATGACTACTGCATCGCCGAAATGGCACAGAAAATGGGCAAGAAAGATATTGCAGACGAATTCTATAAACGTTCGCAAAACTACAAGAATGTCTATAACCCGGCCACTTCATTCATGCAACCGCGTGATGACAAAGGCGTCTTTATCAAAGATTTCAAAGCAGACGACTATACTCCGCATATTTGCGAAAGCAACGGATGGCAATACTTCTGGTCTGTACAGCATGATGTTGACGGACTGGTCAATCTCGTAGGAGGCAAAAACCGGTTTGCGGAAAAGCTGGATAGTATGTTTACCTATCATCCGTCCGAAGATGACGAGCTCCCACTTTTCAGCACAGGAATGATCGGTCAATACGCGCACGGCAACGAACCGAGCCACCACGTTATCTACCTGTTCAATTCGATAGGATTCAATGACCGGACTCAATATTACGTGGCAAAAGTAATGAATGAGCTCTACAAGAACGAACCGGCCGGCCTTTGCGGCAATGAAGACTGCGGACAGATGTCGGCATGGTACGTATTCAGTGCTATGGGATTCTATCCTGTAAATCCGGTCAGCGGAAGATATGAAATAGGCACTCCCCTATTTCCGGAAATCAAGCTGCATCTCGCCAATGGCAAGACTTTTACAGTACTCGCTCCGAACGTAAACAAAGAAAATATCTATATCCAGTCAATCAAAGTGGACGGCCAACCTTACGATAAGACTTATCTCACCCATGAACAGATCATGAGCGGAGCTACTGTGGAATTCGAAATGAGTAACACCCCTAAAGCAATAGGCGTCATATTCGAAGAAAAGAATCCATAAATAAAACCAAACTTAACTGACCGAGAGCATGAACGAAAACTTCGATATTACTTATAAAGCACTGTTCCGCAGATACTATCCCAACCTGATTTTCTACGCCACCCGTCTGGTGGGTGAGGAAGAAGCGGAGGACGTAGTGCAGGATGTATTTGTAGAATTATGGAAGCGGAAAGACACCATAGAGATAGGAGATCAGATCCAAGCCTTTCTCTATCGTGCCGTTTACACCCGTGCTCTCAACGTCCTGAAACATCGCAATGTGGAAGACGGCTACTGCGCCGCCATGGAAGAAATCAACCAAAGGCGTGCCGAATTCTATCAACCGGACAACAACGAAGTGATCCGGAGGATTGAAGACCGGGAACTACGGAAAGAAATCTACGATGCAATCAACGAACTTCCGGACAAGTGCAAAGAAGTTTTCAAACTCAGCTATCTGCATGATATGAAAAACAAAGAGATAGCCGATGTCCTCGGGGTTTCACTACGCACGATAGAAGCACATATGTACAAGGCACTGAAGTACTTACGCAGTCGTCTAGATCCTCTTTGGATCATTATAGTCTTATTTTTGTGCAAGTAAGCTAAGTGTTTTTAGGTTCTGAATTGTATTATTTATATGAAGGAAAAGAAAATGAGAAATCTAAGTGAAGACATAATGAATAAATATTTGACTGGGCAATGCTCGGAAGAAGAAATCATCGAAGTAAATGCTTGGATGAAAGAATCGGAAGAAAATGCCCGTCAACTCTTTCGCATGGAAGAAATTTATCATTTGGGTAAATTCGACCGATATGCCGACGAACAACGGATAGCTCATGCTGAAAAGCTGTTATACAAAAAGTTGGATGAAGCAAAAGGGAAACAGGCCAAACTACTGCGTATGCATCGTTGGATGAGATATGCTGCCGTTATTGCCGTCATTCTTCTTATGGGAGGCGGAGCCGGGTACTGGTTCTATCATAACGGGGCAGACCAGCAATTAATGGTCGCTGTTGCCAACGAAGGTATCGTAAAGGAAGTGGTTCTACCGGACGGTACCAGAGTCTGGCTGAACAACCTTGCGACCTTAAAGTATCCACGCGAGTTTTCTGAAAAAGAACGTAATGTCTATCTGGAAGGAGAAGCCTATTTTGAGGTAACAAAGAACCGTCATAAACCATTTACCGTACAAAGCGACGCTATGCGTGTACGTGTATTGGGAACCACATTCAACTTTAAATCCGATAAGAATTGCCGGGTAGCGGAAGCAACACTGATTGAAGGTGAAATTGAAGTGAAAGGCAATAAGGAGGAAGGGCAGATTATTCTCGCCCCCGGCCAACGTGCCGAGTTAAACAAAAAAAGTGGACGGTTGACTGTGAAACAGGTGGATGCTAAGTTGGACGCCGTATGGCACGACAACCTGATTCCATTCCAAAAGGCCGATATCTTTACCATTACGAAAGCACTGGAACGTTTTTATGACGTGAAGATTATCCTGTCACCGGACATCCGGGCGGATAAGACTTACTCCGGTGTACTGAGAAGAAAGTCGACGATCGATTCTGTGCTAACGTCATTACAAAACTCTATACCTATTGATTATAAAATTGTAGGAAGCAATATCTTTATTTCCCCGAAATAAAGGGATTGCTTTCGGCAAAACTAAAAGCTATTACTACCATGAAACTAAAAACATTCCTAATAGTAGGATGTTTAGGAGGATTCTTCGCACTCAACTCCTGTACAGCTCCCACTAATGAGAAAGATTATAGCGTTTTTGTCAATCCCTTTATCGGTACCGGCGGACACGGGCATACGTTTCCCGGAGCAGTAGTTCCGCACGGAATGATCCAGCCAAGCCCGGATACCCGGATTGATGGCTGGGATGCCTGTTCAGGCTATTATTATGAAGACTCTACCATTAACGGATTCTCACACACGCACGTCAGTGGCACAGGATGTTGTGACTACGGCGACGTACTACTCATGCCGACTGTCGGCGAACAGCGATATCAGACCACTGATCCGCAAAGTCAGCAATTAGCGTATTCCTCCGCCTTCTCGCACGAGAATGAAACGGCAGAACCGGGATATTATTCCGTTTTTCTGGACACTTATCAGGTAAAAGCCGAGATATCGGCTACCAAACGTAGCGCTATCCATCGCTACACCTTCCCCGAAAGTTCCGAAGCCGGATTTATTCTTGACTTGGATTACAGCCTGCAACGGCAGACTAATTCCGACATGGGGATCGAGGTTATCAGCGACACGGAAATCTGCGGACATAAGAAAACAACTTATTGGGCTTTCGACCAATATATTAATTTCTATGCCAAGTTCTCCAAGCCGTTCTCTTATACGTTGGTGACCGATTCTATCACTATGGATAACGGCAAGCGGCTTCCTGTCTGCAAAGTTTTATTACACTTTAATACCACCAAAGATGAACAAGTACTGGTTAAAGTAGGTGTATCTGCCGTCGACATAGCCGGTGCACGCAAGAATGTAGAATCGGAGATGCCCGGCTGGGATTTCGATAAAGTGCGCAAGAATGCACGCTCCGCTTGGAATCAGTATCTGTCAAAGATAGATATTACGACTCCCGACAAGGACGACAAAACGATCTTCTACACCGCTCTATATCATACGGCTATCAGTCCGAACCTGTTCACGGACGCAGATGGACGTTACCTGGGAATGGATCTCGAAGTACATCAGGGAGATACAATCAATCCCCTGTATACTGTATTCTCTCTATGGGACACCTTCCGTGCACTGCATCCGTTAATGACAATTATCGACCCGGATCTGAACAATCAGTTTATCAATTCGCTCATCAAAAAACATCAGGAAGGCGGAATATACCCGATGTGGGATCTGGGCTCCAACTATACCGGTACTATGATTGGTTATCATGCCGTTCCGGTCATCGTGGATGCATATATGAAAGGTTACCGTAATTTTGATGCCAAAGAAGCATACAAAGCATCTCTGCGCGCTGCGGAATATGACACTACCGGTATTAAATGCCCGGCCCTGGTGTTACCCCACCTTATGCCGAAAGCCAAATATTACAAGAACGCAATCGGCTACATTCCTTGTGACCGTGAAAATGAATCGGTAGCCAAAGCGTTGGAATATGCATACGACGACTGGTGTATTTCTATCTTCGCTGAAGCAATGAGCGACTTTGAAACAAAAGCCAAATACGAACGTTTTGCCAAAGCCTACGAGTTTTATTTCGACAAATCTACCCGCTTCATGCGCGGACTGGATTCAAAAGGTGAATGGCGTACCCCGTTCAACCCACGTGCCTCTACTCACCGCAGCGATGATTATTGCGAAGGAACAGCTTGGCAATGGACTTGGTTTGTACCTCACGATGTAGATGGATTGGTTAATCTAATGGGAGGTGAAGACGCTTTTGTACAAAAACTCGACTCACTGTTTACGGTAGATTCATCACTCGAAGGAGAAATGATTTCGTCAGACATCAGCGGCCTTATCGGACAATATGCGCACGGCAATGAACCGAGTCATCACGTCATTCACCTGTACAACTACGTCAACCGCCCGTGGAGAACACAGGAACTGGTAGACAGTGTTTATCAAAGCCAATATGCCAACAGTACAGACGGACTGTCAGGTAATGAAGACTGCGGACAAATGTCTGCCTGGTATATACTCAATTCTATGGGATTCTATCAGGTATGTCCCGGCAAACCGATATATTCTATCGGACGTCCCGCCTTCGACAAGGCAGTTATTAATCTGCCCGAAGAAAAGACATTCAGTATCGTAGTAAAAAACAACGAAAAGAAGAACAAATATATTGAAAGCGTAACACTGAACGGCCAACCGTTGAATACCCCATTCTTCCATCATCAGGATATTGCAAACGGAGGAACAATGGAAATCAAAATGACCGCCCAACCCACGAAATGGGGAGTGAGATAATACGTTTGATTGCTTACTATTAAAACATATACGCCATGAAAAGACTATTAATAATAATTTGTGTACTTGCTTGCACATTCTTTGCCAAAGCCAAAGACCGGACACAGTATGTCAACCCGCTAATGGGTTCCCAGTCTACTTTCGAATTATCAACAGGTAATACTTATCCGGCCATTGCCCGTCCCTGGGGGATGAACTTCTGGACTCCGCAGACAGGAAAAATGGGTGACGGCTGGCAATACACTTATACCGCTAACAAGATTCGCGGTTTCAAGCAGACGCATCAACCCAGTCCGTGGATTAACGACTACGGACAGTTCTCTATCATGCCCGTAGTAGGCAAACCGGAGTTTAACGAAGAAAAGCGCGCAAGCTGGTTTGCCCACAAAGGGGAGATCGCCACTCCTTATTATTATAAAGTATATCTCGCCGAACATGACATCGTGACGGAAATGGCCCCGACGGAACGCGCTGTCCTTTTCCGCTTCACTTTCCCGGAAAATGAACATTCTTATATCATAGTGGACGCTTTCGACAAAGGCTCGTATGTCAAAGTGATTCCGGAGGAAAACAAGATTATCGGCTATACCACCCGCAATAGCGGAGGAGTTCCCGAAAACTTCAAGAATTACTTTATCATCGAGTTCGACAAGCCTTTCACATACAAAGCAACAGTAGCCAATGGCAATCTTCAAGAAAACGTTACCGAACAAACAACTGACCATGCCGGAGCTATTATTGGTTTCCGGACACATAAGGGCGAACAGGTGCACGCAAGGATTGCTTCTTCTTTTATCAGCTTCGAACAGGCGGCTGTCAACATGAAAGAACTGGGCAAGGATAATATCGAGCAAGTAGCCAAGAAAGGAAAAGAAGCATGGAACCAGGTATTAGGAAAAATTGAAGTGGAAGGCGGCAATCTGGACCAATATCGTACATTCTATTCCTGTTTATACCGTTCACTCCTGTTCCCGCGCAAGTTCTACGAACTGGACGCGAACGGCCGGCCGATTCATTACAGTCCATACAACGGACAAGTATTGCCGGGATATATGTATACCGACACAGGTTTTTGGGATACGTTCCGATGTCTGTTCCCGTTACTGAATCTGATGTATCCTTCGGTTAACAAGGAGATGCAGGAAGGGCTTATCAATACATATAAAGAAAGCGGGTTCTTCCCCGAATGGGCAAGTCCGGGACACAGAGGATGTATGGTAGGCAATAATTCGGCTTCTGTTCTGGTAGATGCTTACATGAAAGGCGTGAAAGTGGACGATATAAAAACGCTGTATGAAGGATTGCTGCATGGAACAGAGAATGTACATCCTGAAGTATCTTCAACAGGACGCTTGGGACATGAATATTATAACAAGCTGGGATATGTACCATACGATGTGAAAATCAACGAGAATGCAGCACGTACACTGGAATATGCATACGACGACTGGTGCATCTACAAACTGGCTAAAGAACTGAAACGCCCGAAAAAAGAGATCAATCTTTTTGCAAAGCGTGCCATGAATTACAAAAATCTCTTCGACAAGGAGTCTAAATTAATGCGCGGACGCAATGAAGACGGTACATTCCAGTCACCATTCTCTCCATTGAAATGGGGCGATGCCTTTACAGAAGGAAATAGCTGGCACTACACCTGGTCTGTGTTCCATGATCCGCAAGGACTAATCGACTTAATGGGCGGAAAAGAGATGTTCGTCACTATGATGGACTCCGTTTTTGCTGTACCTCCCGTATTCGATGACAGTTACTACGGACAGGTGATTCATGAAATTCGCGAAATGACCGTTATGAATATGGGTAATTATGCACACGGCAATCAGCCTATCCAGCACATGATTTATTTATATGATTATGCAGGCCAGCCCTGGAAAGCCCAGTACTGGTTGCGCCAAGTCATGGACAAAATGTACACTCCGGGGCCTGACGGTTATTGCGGTGACGAAGACAACGGACAAACTTCCGCCTGGTATGTATTCTCTGCATTAGGTTTCTATCCTGTTTGTCCGGGAACGGATGAATATATCGTAGGCGCTCCTTTATTCAAGAAAGCCACACTTCATTTTGAGAATGGCAACAGTTTGGTGATTGATGCCCCGAACAACAGTAAAAAGAACTTCTATGTCAATTCGATGAACGTAAACGGCACTGACTATACTAAAAATTATCTTCGCCACGAAGAATTATTCAAAGGTGGTATCATCAAAGTAGATATGAGTAATCAACCGAATATGAACAGAGGTACGAAAGAAGAAGATATGCCTTATTCTTTCTCTAAAGAGCAATAATCCTTTATTCAATAGTGTGCCGCTATTTCAATTGCTGTCCTTCAGTTCACTTCTGAAAGCGGCTATTCATTGAGATTTCGACTAAAAGTGGTAGTCTGAAAGTAAACTTCTTTGCTTTCAGGCTATTTTTCAATAAGTTTTCACTACTTTTGCTCAACAAACATCTACAAATCATGGAAGAAAAAATTGACTTTGCAAAAGTCCCTTATCAATATTCGATGTGCCTTAACCGACAATGCCCCCAAGCAGGTACCTGCCTAAGACAACTTACAGAACAAAGCGTACCGGAAAACATAGAGCACTGGATTATCATCAGTCCCAAATATCTGTCTACCGTGAAAGGCGGCTGTCCCCATTACCGTTCCAGTACAAAAGTACGATACGCCCAAGGATTCATCGGAATCTTAGAGAATCTACCTTATAAACAAATGCAAACCGTTATCCTGCACCTAATGAATTATTTAGGACGCAGAACCTACTATCGTGCCCGTAAAGGCGAACGTTTACTCTCTCCTTCCGAACAACAGCATATACTGAATATCCTCAGAAACTGCGGAGTTACCACCACACAAGAATTTGATGCATACGTTGAAGACTATGACTGGTAATCCGGTCTCCCAATTGACATAACTGCAACACAGCATTGGCACAACTGTGCCACGGGCTTGTCACAACAATGACACCGTGGTGGCACAACTGTGCCAAGCCCATGTCACAACTCTTAAATGAGAAGCACTGCAATGATAGTACAAAGGGATTTACACACGAAATCATAATACTCTTAATTATATAAAGAAAAAAAGATAAATTAGACTAAGTGTTTATTGCGTTAGCATTGTTTTATTTATAAAAGAAGAAAATAAGACTTCTTTTATTAGTTCAATAATTTTTATACAACCATTAAATTAAATGTATGGAAAGCAATCATTCTATTCAAAAGTCGAACTTACTTCGAGCTTTATTGGTTTTAATTTTCATGGCAATCCCATTACAATGGGCTACCGCACAGTTGACATTATCAACTACACGCACAAACTTAGGAACTGTTATTAAACAGATACAGTCCCAGTCTAAGTATCAATTCTTTTATAACGACAAGTTATCTGCCACCCAAGTAGAGGCAGTGAATGTAAAAGACGCTTCTTTAGAACAAGTCCTCAACTCTCTTCTGAGCGGAACAAGCATTTCGTACAAGGTAGAAGACAATATTGTATACCTGTCAGAAAAAAATGCGCAACAAACCAACCAACAACAAGTTGGCCAGGAACACACGATTACCGGACAAGTCATCGATACTAAAGGAGAAATGCTGATTGGTGTCAGTATCCTGCAAAAAGGAACAAGTAATGGTACCATTACAGACATGGATGGCAATTATACCCTCAAGGTCAGCGGTGAACAGCCTGTATTGGTATTTTCCTATATAGGATATAAGACATTAGAGATTCCGGGCAACAAACCGACTCTCAATGTCACGATGTCGGACGATACTCAAGTTATCGATGAAGTCGTCGTTACCGCATTAGGTATCAAACGCGAAAAGAAAATGCTGGGATATGCAGTTCAGGAAATAAAAAGCGACCAGCTGAACAAGACCGGAGATCCTTCTGTGACAAGCGCTTTGCAAGGAAAAGTGGCAGGTCTTCAGATGAATACGGCAGGTACAGGTTTGGGAGGTTCCACCAAGATTACGATTCGTGGTAATTCCTCCTTATCAGACAATAACCAACCTTTATGGATTATCGATGGTGTGCCTTTCAGCGACAACAACAGTTCTGACGCTTCTTACTATGGCGGTGTAGACCGTGGCGGTGCCTCTGTCGACATTAATCCCGATGACATCGAAACCATTTCTGTACTGAAAGGTCCGAATGCTGCCGCTCTCTACGGTTCACGTGCCGGTAATGGTGTCATCCTGATAACAACCAAAAAAGGTTCAAAAAAAGAAGGATTCGGTGTTCGTTATAGCGGGAACTTCACATGGAGCACAGTAGCTGAAACACTGAAAATGCAGGAACGCTACGGTCAAGGAACAGACGGTGTTTACAATAAGGCTGCGAGCAGTAGTTGGGGTAGCGAATTGGATGGACACATGGTAGAAGCCTGGAACGGAGAACAACGTGCTTATTCTAAGTATGGAAACAAATTGGAAGATTATTTCAACACCGGTTTTGCCCACAACCATAATGTGTCTATCAGTAATGTAACCGACAAGTCTCATTTCCGTGCATCTTTCGGCAGTTCTAACAATAAAGGTTTATTCCCGAACGAGAAATTGGATAAGATAAATATTGACCTGAACGCCGGTGCAGAAATGAACAAATATCTCTCTATGGAAGGAAAAGTCTCCTTATCACGAACCAAGGCAGAAGATCGTCCCTATTTCGGAAGTTATGGAGTTATTGCACAGTTAATCGGTATTCCGCACAACGTGTCTTTGGATGATTTAAAGAATTATTCAACAGAAAACTCCGCACACGTGAATTGGGCAGGCCCGAACCCCGGATTGGAAAATCCATATTACGTACAAGACCAGCGCCATAATTCTGACGAACGTTGGAGAGCTTTCGGATACTACAACGCAAAAATCAACTTTACCGACTGGTTACACTTTAGCGCCAAATATGCATTCGACTATTACCGTACACGTGTTCAAAGCACCGACTTATCGAACGGTATCGGTAAAACTATCGAAAACATTACCGATGACCGTATGAGCCGCAGTGAGGAAAACTTCTTTGAGTCAAATGCAGAATTTATCCTTGCCGGAGACAACCGTATCGGAGAAAATTTCCGTATCGGCTACACAGTAGGTGCCAACTTCATGTATCAGAAATTTGAGACCTTGTCGGCTGAAACAAAAGACATGGTAAACAAGAACCAATGGATATTCAATGCCGCAAACATTCTGAACAGTGCTGCTGAAGATGGACACGAACGCGCTACCAACTCTGTATTTGCATCTGCACAACTTGCATGGAAAGAGTATTTGTCAATGGACTTGACTGCACGTAACGACTGGTCGTCCACATTACCCTCCAGCAACCGTTCATTCTTCTATCCATCTGCAAACTTAAGTTTCATCATAACAGATTTTCTTCGTTCATTAGACAAGACATTACCTTCATGGCTCACATTTGCCAAAGTTCGCCTATCTGCCGCACAAGTAGGTAAAGATACAGAACCATACAACCTGTATAATACATTGAGCTATGCATTCAGCAACGGAGTGCTCAATATCACAAAATCTGATATTAAAAAGAATGACCAGTTGAAGCCGGAGATTTCCTCCTCGTATGAAGCCGGTTTGGATATGAAATTCCTCAATAATCGTCTAGGATTCGACTTCACTTATTACAACAGCCGTACCAAGAACCAGATCATGAAAGTCCCTGCACCGGCTCCTTGGAGTGGTGGTAAAATGATTAACTCCGGTTTAATTGTCAACCAAGGATTCGAATTCATGCTATATTCTACTCCTGTACAAACGAAAGATTTCACGTTCGATTTGAATATCAACTTATCCAGGAATGTATCTAAAGTAAAAGAACTGGCAGATGGCGTTGATTATCTCTTCTTCAATGGAGATGCAAATTTCCCAATCAATGTCGGTACACGCGTAGGACACCGCTTGGGTGAAATTTATGCCAAAAACCTGTACAAGCGTGATGAAAACGGTAATATGATAGTTAATAAACAAGGCCGTCCGACCAAGGTCTCCGGTGAAGACGCTTTCCAATACACATTGGATCATCCGATCGGTAATATTGAACCGGACTTATTAATGTCCGTTTCTCCATCATTCACCTACAAAGGATTTACTCTTTCTGCATTGTTCGATATGAAATTTGGTGGTGACATTGTTTCTGTATCCGAGGCAATGGCAACCAGCACAGGATTGGCAGCACGCACCGCTAATCGTGGTAATGCAGAGAATGGCTGGAAAATCGTTGCTCCGGGTGTGACCGCCGACGGTACTGTAAACTCAACAGCTATGAACGCTCAAAGATATTACACATCAATGAGTGGTATGGCCGAAGAATTCGTATACGATGCTTCATTCATTAAATTGAAAGAATTGTCATTAGGTTATTCTTTCCCGAAATCCATACTGAAGAAGACTCCTTTAACTTCACTGAACGTAGCATTCGTTGCCCGTAACTTGGCTTACCTGATGAAACATACACCGGGAACAAGTCCCGAAGGAGGTTATGACACAAGTATGTTCTCTCAAGCTATCGATTATATGTCTGTTCCTTACACACGTACATTCGGTCTTTCTATTAATCTTGGTTTCTAATCTAAACATAAAAAGAAGTTATGAAATTCTATTATAAAACACTTGCATTCGCATCTCTACTTGCTCTAGCAGCTTGCTCAGATTTTGATGAAATGAACACCAACCCGTACGAACCTCCTTATTCACCGGGTACTTCTAATACCGATGTAAGTCCTGAAGGCATTGATATTGATTATGAACTGCCTGAAGCTGATATAAAAGCATTAAAAGAAGCAGAAACTTCAATTGGTAGTTTGTTCCGTAATCTAACGAATGAGGGACCTTACAATGATTATCAGGTAACCACCAACTTAACTCATGACATTTATGCCGGCTATATGGCAAATACATCTGCCGGTTTCCATGAAAAAGCCTGCACATACGTATATACTGACGACTGGTCCAAAAACAGATGGGATCATTTCTATAATGACCGTACTGCAAACGAATATGCACAAATTATCAAAGTCTGTCATTTCGTCAATAAAGACAAATACTGGAACGAGTTCTACGTAACCCGTATTTATTATGCATTCCTCATTTCTATGCAGACAGATACATACGGTGATATTCCATTGTCGTACTACATAAAAGGAATGTTACCCCCGACACAGTATATTTCATATACCAGCCAAAAGGATGTGTACGATGCTATGTTCAAACTGCTGGATGAAGCTATCACCAACATCAAACCCGACAAAGGTTTGAACTGGGGAGAAGGAAAAGGAAGTAATGACCGTTGCTATGGAGGCGACATCAATAATTGGTTACGCTTTGCCAATACTTTACGTTTGCGTCTGGCGCTTCGTATTTCAAATGTCGATCCGGATCGTGCCCAAGAAGAAGGGAAAAAAGCAATCGAGAGTACTTATGGTTTGATGCAAAGCAATGCAGACAACATGAGAACTGTACCGAAAGTTGCCCCTATCGACAAAGGTGGTGAAGGAGGCGGCGGATCTGAAAATATCCATGCGCTGATATTCGGTTGGGGAGCGCAAATGGTTATGTCGAAAGATTTGGAAAAGGCCTATAAAAATGAATCTGACGTATTAGATCCCCGATGCGAAATACTGTGGTGGCGCCCAAGTCCATTTTCAGATCTTAAGGAAGCCAAAGAAAGCAATAAGGACTTTGCCGGATGTCCGATTGGTAATATGGATGTACAAGGAGAGGACGCGACAAAAAGTTACTCTCCTGTAAGATGTAATAAACTGATAAGTTCGGATCATAATAATTTAGATGATAACTATTGGTTTAGCGAAGCTCGCGAACTGGTTTGGATGAGCTATGCGGAGAGTCGGTTCATGTTGGCAGAAGCTGCTCTCAGAAATTGGACGACAGGCTCAGTTGAGCAATATTATATTGACGGAATTAGAGCGTCCATGGATTACTATAATATTGATGAGGCTAAAAAACAAGCCTATATTGACGGATTGAAGAACAAACAAGATGTATCCGGAAGTGACAAAGAAAAAGCCTTGAAAGAGATCATCACCCAAAAATGGATTTCGATCTTCCCGAACGGCAATGAAGGTTGGGCAGAATTCCGCCGTACAGATTATCCTGAACTGCTGAATATCGAAGAAAACAACTCGGACGGTGACGTGCCTGAAGGTAAGTTCATCAAACGGATCAAATACCCTCAAAGTGAATCCTTTAACCCCAACCGGCCGATGGGCGACAACCAGGGAACGAAAATCTGGTGGGATGTGGCAGATACAAATAATGACAATGGTCAACGTGTACAGCCAAACAACTTCCGATAATCAGTCACTAACAAAGTGCTAAAACTCTTTGTGCCAAAGCCTGAAAAAATCTAATGACAGGAACTTGTCTTCTTAGATAGAATCAGAAAAACAGTAGATTGGGAACTTCTCCTTTAATCTACTGTTTTTTTCAACTAAATCACTCCACTTGTTCTTTCGGATAATTCACCAAATACAACGTCTTCGTCGCACGAGTAAACGCCGTATACAACCAACGAAAGTAATCGGGAGTCAAGTATTCATCCGTCATATATCCCTGATCCAGGAACACATTCTGCCACTGGCCACCTTGTGCCTTATGACAAGTGACCGCATACGCATACTTCACTTGTAACGCATTATAATGTGGGTCAGCTTTCATCTTCTTCATCCGGTCACGTTTATTGGGAATATCGATATAATCTTCCAGCACTGTGTAAAATAACCGGTCATTATCCGCTTTCGGTAATGCAGGCGAATCTGAATGTAGAGTATCCAACAACAAATTAGCATCCAATTCAAAATCATTCTGATCGGGAAATCTGAGAGTGACTTCCGCAAAACGGAAGCCGTACATTTCACGGGTACGACGGACACGGCGAACAATTGCAATCTCTCCGTTGGCTATGAAATCCATTTCTTTATATTTCTCCGTCCAATAATAATTATTCTTGGCTACCATTAACATATCTCCGGAATTCAATTCATCTTCCCGCCAAAGTATCTGCGCACGTATTCCATTATTATATAAGTTCGCGCGTTTATTAGAGCGACAAATCACAATCGTCTCATCCATTCCGTCATGGTCATAACAATCGGTCAGCTTTTCTATCAATTCTACTCCCGGAACGACTTGTATATCCGGAAAGCCGGTCACTTTTATCTTTGGTAACGAATAGCATTCATCTGCTGCTATCAATTGCCGCAATTGAGTCGCATTCCACAAGATGCCGGATTGTTGCACCTGACGAACTACTTGAGTCAAATCGACCTCACGAACTTCAAGTCCATATCCTTTCAATGCATCGGCAAACAACGCGGGACTTAACTCCTCTCCCACCGGCGGAAGCTGTGCCGTATCTCCCATTAACAAAAGACGGCAACCTTGTCCCGAATACACGAACTGCACCAAGTCATCCAACAAACGTCCCGTACCGAATACACTGCCCGACAACCCTTCATTAGAAATCATCGAAGCCTCATCAACAATAAACAAAGTATTTGTAGCAAGATTGTCATTAATCGAAAAATTACTGATTTCATTAGAAAAAGACTGTTGTCTATATATTTTCTTATGGATAGTAAAGGCAGAATGTCCCGCATAGGCCGAAAAGACTTTTGCCGCACGTCCCGTTGGAGCCAGTAAAACAGACTTTTGCTGCAACTGGTTCATCGTTTTCACCAATGCCCCTACTAGAGATGTTTTACCAGTACCGGCATAGCCTCTGAGGATGAAAACTTCATCCGCCAAGGTAGACAGAAGAAACTCTGAAAGAGATTTTACAGCAATTTCCTGCTCTAAAGTTGGTTCATAAGGAAAATTTTCCTTAATTTGCCTTTCTA
>ERZ1673693.1395-NODE-1395-length-18573-cov-4.699806_pt1 | contig 18573 bp, 20 predicted proteins | sample MGYA00580223_ERZ1673693 | MGnify/ENA primary metagenome ERZ1673693 (study PRJEB41218, sample SAMN15661741) | gut metagenome | host: Homo sapiens | place: Canada: London | collected 2015-08-20/2019-03-30 | study: EMG produced TPA metagenomics assembly of...
CCATCTGATGATTTTGTTACTGATAATAGAAATTATAAGAAGTGTATTGGACTACGAGGTGGAATGCTTTTCTGTACTTCTAGAGCAGTAGATGAACCTACAAGATATGGTTTGAATGATTACGGCCAGTATTTCACTAATGAGTTTATTCCTAGCAGTGCTGGTATAGGTAGGCCTTTACCTATTAGTAGAAATTCTTGGGCTAATGCTTCATTGTGGTATGTATATGATAGCTATTATTCTTTATTTGAACAGAGACTAAGAAAGCAATATACTCTTAAGGATAGTTATTCTATAGCAGCAGCAATAAAGGCTTTACTTAAAGAAATAGACCCTACTCTTCAACATGAAGCAACTGCTGAATATAGCCGCTTTTTGTATGATGCTACTGTACCAATGTCAATGGCAAGATTTTATGTGCATATAACACAAAAGACGAATATACTTAAAGGCGAATATGACCAACCAGCTCAAAAAGCAGAAGTATCATTAGAAGATATAATGAAAATGCTTCGCGATTGCTTTAGATGCTATTGGTATATAGAAGATAACAAGTTTAAGATTGAGCATATAAGTTTCTTTATGAGAGGGGGCTCATATTCTTATAACACAAACATTCAGCTTGATTTTACTAAGCTTGTAGACCAATTTAACAAAAAGCTATCATCATATTTTCAATCAGAAGTAGAATATGACAAAACAGATTTAAATCAGCGATACGAGTTTGGCTGGATGGATGATGTTACTGATTTGTTTGGCGGAGTAACCATAGATGTTAAATCTAACTATATACAGAAAGATAAAACAGAAGAAATAAATATAAGCCAGTTTTCATCCGATGTAGATTATATGCTATTTAATCCATCTAATTTCTCAGATGACGGCTTTGCATTATTATGTCCCGTTAAAAATAGCTCCTCTTTAGAATTGCCCATAATTGAAACACAGTTGGTAGATGAAAACGGCGATACGTATAATGTTGTAATTCAGAATTTCTATGCAGCTTGGGCATATCTTGTGCGCTTTTATATGTATGATATGCCTGCATCAAGTCTTGATTGTAATGTGCTTGGAGATTTATATGCAGATGGTGTAAAAATGTGTATGAAGCACACCATAGAATTTCCTATAGAAGAAGACTTGAATGAACTTGAGCTAATTAAAACCACTATAGGGAATGGCAAAATAGATGAGATTTCTGTCAATGTAAATACTCGCCATGCTAAAGTAAGATTACTTTATGCGCCCCAATAAAATTGTGCGTTAAAAATTATTAAGAAATTTTCTTATATCGAATTTTATTTGTAAATTAGCAGCATGAAGTTAGTGAATAATAACATATCGCCGTTGCCTTTTTACGATAATCTTGCACTGCAAAATCATCGTAAAGATTATGCTTTTGGCCAGGTTTATCCGCTGATAACCTATAAAAATATGTTATTGCCTTTTCAAGTAGTTCTTGCTAGTGGAACAGCTATAAACTGGGTAAGATTATATAATTACAATACAGGAGCATATACTACCATAACAGCAAGCATGAAAGAAAATGGTTTGACTATTAAGTCATATACTGGCTTCAAGCTTCTTAAATATCCTGGTACTCTTCCTATAGTTGAAATAAAGCATGAAGGCTTATATTATCTAGCCGTTTCAATATCAGGCTTAGGTACTATATATTCAGATTTATTTACAGTAACAAATAGAGTTTCAGATTATTTGCTTATTGAATATAGCAATTCTTATAATTTTGAACTTAAAAATGGTATTGTAGATTTTTCTGATAACTTCTTTTTTAAGTGTTACCTTAATACGCAAGTAGGCAAACCGGAATATGACTTCGAAGAAGAGGCCACAGAGCGTATGGGCTACACTTTCATTGAAAGCCAAGTAAGCAAAAAGATATATAAATTCACCTTTATAGCTCCTGAATATCTATGCGATGCGCTAAGAATTGTAAGACTTTGCGAAAATAAGCAAATTACTAGCAAATCACAAACCTATGATTTGACTACATTTAACATGGAGCCAGAATGGGAAGACCAAGGAGATTTAGCATCTGTTAAATGTGAATTTGAAACTGATACAGTTATTGCTAATATAGGTGGATATACTCCAGAGCTTGCCGGTGGAGATTTTAATAATGATTTTAATAATGATTTTGATATAGAATAATATGAATAGAAGTGAATTAAATAAATTTATACAGCAAAGCATATCTGAACAAGGTAATGCTAGCTCAATAGCTTTAACTCAATTAGCTATTGAGCTTATGAAGCATGTGCCATGCACAGTTCATATTTCTGATGATAAGACAGAAAATCTTGGTAAAACCACATATAAAATCACAGATAGTCAAGAGGAAATTGATACTATCATTGACGCAGTAATTGGAAATGAAGTTTCTAGTATTTGTATGCACGATAATGGCGTCACACTTCATTTTTCACGTATTGAAGTATCTGATAATATTGTAACGTGTTATCTTACAACCTTTGATGGCAATTATACCTTGCTTCTTAGCAAAGAAAAAGGTGTGTCAGAATTGTCTCATTCTAAAACTACTGAATAATTATGGCAAACTGGACTACATTAAAAGCGGCTATTGCTACTGTGATAAAAACAAATGATAATCAAGAAATAACTGGGCAGTTATTGCAAAACACTCTTAATAGCATTATCAGTAACGTTGGAGAAAATGCAACTTTTGCAGGAGTAGCAACACCTGAAACTAATCCTGGAGCGCCAGATGGGCCTGTATTTTATTTTTCTTCTGTTTATGGAACTTATCCTAATTTTGATGGAATAGTTATAGATGATGGAGAATTTGCAGTATTACAGTGGGTTAACCCAGAATGGAGAAAAATACCGCTAGGCACAGGAGGAGGAGGAGGTGGCTCAATAATTTATAATTTACCGGATGGTGAAGATTTAGAAAGCGCCGTTATAAACAAAAGAAATGTAATTCGTAGAAAAACTATAAAAGAATACAACAGCGCAGATAACACTGGCTTGGGCAGGGTTATATTGCGCAAGAAAGATGGCAGTAATATTATAACTCAAGATGATTTTAATAGGACAAATACTATATATGAAATACAGTATGACTATGATTTAGCGGATACAACTATAAATATTCCAGACAATTGTACATTAGATTTTCAAGGAGGGTCTATAAAATCTGGCACTATTAATTTAAATAAATGTTACCTCAATGGCCTAGTGAATTTTAATAAAGATATTATTTTTTCTTCCACAGTAAAAAATACAATGATATATCCTGAATGGTTTGGAGCAAAAGGAGATGGCATCACTAATGACCTTGAATCAATACAAAATGCTGTTAACATAGCTCCAGATAATGCGCAGATTATTTTTACTAATAAATATAAGATATTTGGGGTAAATAATAGGTCATTTAATAGAAGAGAAGATGGTATTCATATAAAGAGTAATATACAATTTAATGGATTAGCAGGAGCTCAGTTAATTGCTGATAATTGGTGTTGTAATATATTTACAACTCCACCAGAGGCTAATGATCTTACTAAACCAAATATTTCAAATGTAAGATTTTATAATTTAGAATTAGTACATACACATAACTCAATATATCAATTCTCTGCCTTGATTAATTTAGCCAATATAGATAATTGCATTATTCAAGGATGTAAGTTCTTAAGTTACTGTGGTGATGGAATAACTATAGGGGCATTGCTTTCGCCTGATGAAAATAGATGGATGACTTCATTTGCTAATGATATAACTATAAGAGACTGTATATTTGATGGAAAAAACATTGTTAGTAGGCAAGGAATATCTGTATATGTATGTAACAATATAACTATTGATAATAACGTATTTAAAAATAGCTCTGGGGATATTATGCCGGGAGCTATCGATTTTGAGCCAGAAGCAGATGTTGAAATTAAGAATGTTAAGATTATCAACAATCACTTTGAAAATATTAAAGGTGTTGTTGGGACTATAGCATTTGTTAATCCTGTAGGAAATACTATTACTGCTGATAGATTCATAATAGAGAATAATACATTTGTAGGTAGCAATTCTCATGATATATATATAAAAATGGAATCTCAGATAACATGTAGTCTGATTATTACCAAAAACACATTTATTAAGTCTAAAGCATATTTTTCAGTAGACAAAATTTCAGATGTAATTATTACAAATAATATTGGTGGACAGTTAAAGTATGGCAATGCTATTAGTAATAGTGTAAAAGCAAATTATTGCAACAATATAACAGGAGACCAAGTTGGAATGGAGTTATGGAATAATCCTGCTGTTACTTTTGATAATTGCGGAGCAGTTCTTATTGATGGAAACTTTCATCAGAGAATTAATACTGATTCTGCATTTAAGTTGGGAGGAACAATAGGTTCAGCCATCATTGTCAATAATAGAGTAAATGCTTGGGAGGCTTTTAATGTTAAGTTTGTAGAATTAGCAGAAAATGCTAATCTTGATAGATACATATTCAAAAATAATTTGTGCGGTGCTCCTTCTGATATTGGTGAATATAATGATTTGAGTTCTGTCTCATCATGTCCATTTAACTTAGATACACTTCCAGATAGTTTACCGATTGGAATAGTCGGTACTGTTATCGGAGCAGACAGTATTAATAAATCACCTCTTAATGCTGAAGGTGGTCTACTTTTAAGTGTACATCCTACAAATGGATATTATAAAGGTCTGACAAAACAGTTGTTCTTTCCTATGTTTGTAAGAGGAGAACAACCTTATCAATACTTGTTTATTAGAAAAAGAATGGATAATAATACTTGGTCGAAGTGGATGCAAATAAGCACAGCGCCTATATAAAAATTGTGTACAAGTTTCCTTTCTAGCGAGAGGCATTTGCACATATGATTAACCTTATATACTCACTTTCTAAATTCTTCAAAATTATGGGAGAAATTACAGAAAAAATCTATTGTTGCGACCGCGATAACAACGACAACACGCTCGCAGCTGCCATCCTGGCAAACGGTAATAACAGTAGAGATGATTGGGGCCCGATGGCCGCCATGATGGGTGGAGGTATGAACAACTGGATGAACAATCCGTTTGCTTATCTCATGTTCCTGGCTCTGTTCCGCAACGGAGGCTTTGGCTTTGGTGGGGATGGCGCAGGTACTGCTACCCAGGGTATCGAAACTCAGGCTCAGCTCAATGCTATCCGCACTCAGTTGCAGGACAACCAGAATGCTGATTGCATTAAGTCTGCCATCCAGGGCAACGTCTTTGCTCTTAGCCAGTTGGCACAGACTCTTAACATTGACTTCAACACTCTTCAGAAGTGCTGCTGCGATGTTCAGGCTGCTATTCAGCAAGTCGCTGGCCAGGTTGGTTTCTCTGCTGAACGTGTTATCAACGCTGTTAACCTCGGTGACTGCAACATCATCCAGGCTCTGCAGAATTGCTGCTGCCAGACTCAGCGCCAGATTGCAGATTTCCGCGCTGATCTGTTACTTCAGAACTGTAAAGACACATCTGAGATTCGTAATGGCCAGCGTGATCTCGGCTTTGCAATTACACAAGGTTTCTCAGCTACTGCTTTCCAAGCTCAGCAGGATAAGTGCGATATTCTTCGTGCCGGTCAGGACAATACTCAACGCATCATCGACACTCTGAACAACCACTGGAAAGACGAACAGGCTCTGAAAATTCAGGACCTTAAGTTCGAGCTTTCTCAGGAGCGTCAGAACAACTATTTCGCTCGTCTCATAAACGGCGGATGTGGCTGTGGCGGTAATAGCTGCGGATGCGGCTGTGGCCAGTAATGTTTAACCATTAAACTGTAAAGATTATGGTTACATTATCGCCAGTAGGCTTAGCCGCTGCTCCTGTGGCAAATCAAGTTTCGTTCTTGGCCACATTTAAGGAGAAATTGTGTCGTTGTGTCTGCGCAACTTCTACCAATCAACCGTTTGCGACTGTTACTTATAGGAATGAAACGCCTGTTCTTAACGGAACTACTGTATTCGTGCCTATTGTAGCAACAATCACGATTACTACTCCAAATGCTTGCAAATGCCAAGCTGAGACACAGGTAATCAATGAACGGTTTGTAGTTGCATTCCAAGGTAGAACGACGCTTCCTGCATCTGTTACTATCAACCAGCTTGGAATGACTCAAGGACTTATTAAGATAGTATGCGGAAAATCCAACTGCTATGCTATCAATAGCTCATTGAGTGTTTCTATTCCAGCTGCACCAGCAGCCTAATTGAAATTGAGGGTACTTAGGGAAGTTTTATACTTCTCTGAGTGCCCTCTTTTTTATTAACAATTCAAAAAGATAAGCTATATGTTGTTATTCAAAGATATAAAGCAGAATTATCCTGTATACATTCTTGATACACAGGAATTTAGCCTTATTCAAGGCAAAGCCACTCAGGTATCGTTTCCTAGATTAGAAATGAACCAGAAGACTGGCAAGACAGAGATGGTAGTAGATGTTACTATAGAGGCTAATGGAAAAATGGCGACTTATGCTATTCCTGAAAGCCATTCAGTTACCTATGCCGGGCATCTTGTTCTGTCAACAGAAAAATCTGGATTGACGAGTGAAGTTGAAGCTCAAAATGCAAATGCTGAACAGGTTTTGGCTTCTGCTTCTAAAGCTCAAAGTATAATTGACAAAGCTCCTTCATTGCTTGCAGAGCTTAATCCTATGTATAAGGAAAAGCAAGAAACAGAGCAGCGCTTTGGCAAAATTGAAGGCTCTATTGGCGAGATGAAAGAACTCATGAAAAAGCAGCAGGAAATGATGGAGAATTTCATCAAAAAATTTGAAAGCTAAAAGTTATGGGACACAGATTAAAATGTATCATAGTAAAGCATCATACGTGCGACCATGATAAGGAGCACGAAGATGAAGAGGATGTAGTAGTAGAAAGCAGAATAGCTACTCCGCATGGTGAGCATAAGGTTAAATTTGATTTGCCTTATGAGCAAACAGCCAATGCTCTTATGTCTGCAAAAGGATATTCAGAGTATGTTAAAAAACATGGCTATCATTTTACCGATGCCCTTGCAGAGCATGTGAGCAAGATGATGGAAAATGCAAATGGCCAACAGCACACATGGACAACTTCTCAAGTCAAGAAGTCTATGGAAAGCCTTGGTCTGACAATTCCTAGTCATGTAACACACGGAGATGCAGCGTATCTTGCTAATATGTATTACGCAGACCTCTATCCAGACCCTCTAAAAGATGAAGCATCATGCCTCAGAGCTGCTTATAAAGTAGCAAATGACCCAGATGGCTATGAGGGAATGATTTTCTGCAGATGGACTGCTGACGCAATCGGAAAAGCAATCAAGTTGGACTGGGAAAAATTTGTATAGTATGTTAGAGCAAGAGATTATTACAGCTTTAGTAGGTACAGGTTCAGCAGCTATAAGTTCTTGTGTAACATGGTTATTAAGCCGTAAAAAACAAAATGCCGATATAGATAACACTGTCATTGAAGGTATGCAAAAATCTCTTGAATTTTACGAAAATTTAAGTGATGACACTAAAAAACGATTAGAAGAAGCTGTTAAAGAACGAAATATACTCAGTGATAAAATAGAACAGCAAGGTAAAGAAATTGCTGAACTTAAATCAGAAATGCTCAGATTAACTATCTCAATATGCTATAATATGAGCTGTGAAGTAAGAAAAACAATAAAAGGATGAGAAAGATAAATAAAATCATAGTCCATTGCTCTGCTACTCCTGAAGGACGAGATGTTAAAACTGAGACCATACGAGATTGGCATGTGAATGGTAATCATTGGAAAGATATTGGTTATCATTATGTGGTTGAGCTCGATGGCTCTGTTCATAAAGGCAGAGATGAAAGTGTAATTGGAGCTCACTGCTCAGGTCAAAATGCAAACTCTATAGGAGTATGCTATGTAGGAGGCGTTGCTAAAGACGGTAAAACTCCTAAAGATACGCGCACTGAGGCTCAAAAGCAATCTTTACTCGAATTGCTGAAAAGCTTAAAGGCAAAATACCCAAATGCTACTATTCATGGACACAGAGAATTTGCAGCTAAGGCATGTCCCAGCTTTGATGCTAAGTACGAGTATAAAGACCTCTGAAGCACATAAAAACCATTCTCGCGTATAAGAAATTATTACGAGAATGGTTTTTATATTAAAGATAATGTAATTATAAACAAGAAATTAAAACTATGCGAGAATACGCGAGAATAAATTGAGCATGAAAAAGATAATCATAAAAATAGGAATAATTGCTGTTGCTATTATACTTATAGTAATAGCAGGAATTAGGATTAAAAACCTAAAAGAAGAAAACAATATGCTTAAAAGCAATCAGGAAGTATTGCTTTCAGAAAAAGAGTCTATAATGGCACAAAGCCAACTCTATAAAGTATCTGATAGCCTTAATGCTGCTAAAGTAACAGAGCTTCAGCTTTCACTTTCTGAATATAAGAAATACAGAAAGCAGGATTTGAAACTAATCGAGCAGCTTAAAATAAGCAAATCGGACTTACAAAGAGTTATATCATCTCAGACAGAAACGATAAACTTACTTTCTGCAAAGCTGAGTGACTCCATAAGAATTGATACTACGACGAATACAGTTGATACACTTAAATGCTTTAATTACAAATCAAAATGGACTGATGTGGCAGGATGTGTTGACCTAAAAAGAGATACTGTTGAGTTGCAAATATCTAATAGAGAGTCGCTTAAAATAGTAGAAACAGTGAAGTATAAGCGCTTTTTGGGATTTTTATGGAAAACCAATAAAATAAAAAGTAGGCAAGTAGATGTTGTAAGCCAAAATCCAGCCACCTCTATAGTTAATGTGGATTATATAAGCATAAGCGGTAAACAATAGAAACAATATAAACAAGTCATTGTTTACACCTAAAGTGCTCAAAATCAATTACTTATATATGCTGTAAACAAAGAAACAATAATTTCATTAAATCTTTTCATATTAAAAGCCGATATTTCTTATTAACCTTAATGTTAATCGGAAATTAAGAAATTAAGTTTGAAATATATAGAGGCATTGTTTTTATTGTTTCTTTGTTTACAGCAATTTCAAAGCCGCACTAAAATTGCTGTTTAATTATTTTTAACAAATAAATTCTCAAAAAATAATGGAAAATTTTTTTCTTTCGAGAATAGTTTGTATATTTGCATATCGAAAATAAGATAATAAAATTCACCAAAATATGGAACAACAATTTAATATAGGTAATGTAATTGAGCACTACAAGCTAAATACAGAAGATTTAGCGAAAGTGTTATTTCCTACTGTTAAATATCCGAAACAGGCATTTGACCGTGTGTTAAAGGGCGAAGCCAATTTGGATGTTATACAGTTAGAGCGATTGGCCAATCATATTGGCGTGTTAGTAACTGATTTGTTTTCAGCAAATACTTGGAAAGGTTCATCTGAAGATGGATGCCTAACAATGCTGAAAGGCGAATATAAAGTAAAGCTGAATTATAAAGGCGTGTACGTATCTATATATAAGAATAATGAGCTTATCCACCAAAAGCTCTCAAACGTACCAGATATGACAGTAAACGAGTTTATTAACTATTTAGATAACTTCATTAAAAATCACGAAAATGGAAACCATTAAAATTTCTGTTGAGGTTAGCGTAAACCTGTCTGAAAATACGCAGAAGTTTTTAACTTCATTGTTTGGTAATGCTATTGCTCCTTCAGCACCTGCTGCTCCGGCTTCTAAACCTGCTCCTACTACGCCAGCTCCTGCAAAACCTACTCCCCAGCCTGCAGCACCTGCCCAGACTCAGAGTGCTGCCAAGCCTGCTCCTTCAGCACCTGCTGCTCCGGCTGCTTCTTCTGCCTCTAAGAGCATTGAGGGCGTCCGCGGAATGCTTGCAAAAAAGGTCAATGAGCATCGCGACGTAATCAAGCAAAAACTCAATGAACTTGGGGCTCCAAGCGTAACAAAACTTGACCCGGCTAAGTATGATGAAATGTATAACTTCTTAGAGTCACTGTAACTATGTCAAGTACAAAGAAATTGCAAAAAGCAGCTCAAAAGTTTCGTAGAGAAAATCCAAAGCTTTATGCTCAGTGTGCTATTCAATGCCACCATTTGGCAAAATTGATAAAAGAATATGGCTCAAGTGACAAGTAGTACTAAACCACAGAAACATAGCCAGAGGAGTCATGCACTCCTCTCGGCTTCTGGAGCAGGAAGATGGCTGAATTGTACTCCGTCTGCCAAGCTTGAAGATGAATACGGAGAAAAGAAGTCTTCAGTATATGCAGAAGAAGGTACATTGGCCCATGAGCTCTCAGAACTTTACCTGAGAAAAGATACACTTAATAGCATTAGTGAGCAAGACTTTGACCAAAGGCTCGAAGAGATAATGGCAAATGATCTGTTCAGCGAGGAAATGCTTGAAGTTGTACCTATCTATACGGATTATTGCTCAGAACAATTAGCTGAAGCAAAAACTGAAAATCCGTTAGCTGTCATGGAAATTGAGCAGAAACTCGATTTGACAGAATATGTGCCTGAAAGCTTTGGAACAGCTGACTGTGTTGTTATCAATGACAACCTTATGGAAGTTATTGACTTAAAATATGGAAAAGGTGTTCCAGTATATGCTGAATGGAATAAGCAACTTATGCTTTATGGACTTGGAGCTTTACAGAAATATGATACAATGTATGATATAACGGAAGTGCGGTTGACTATTATACAGCCTCGCATTAACAATATATCAAGTTGGCAAATATCTGTTGAAGAACTCCGCAAATGGGCAGAAGAGGAGCTTAGGCCAAGAGCTGAACTTGCTTTTGAAGGTAAAGGAGAACTCAATGCTGGAGATTGGTGCAGATTTTGTGCTGTGCGTAATCAATGTCGTAAGCTTTATGAGCAACAGCTCGAAATTGCACAACATGAATTTGCAGACCCAGAGTTGCTAACCGATGATGAGATTGCTGATATAGTTAAGCGTGTGCCTAAGCTTATAGAATGGGCTAATTCAATAACAGAATATGCACAAACTAAAGCGATTAACGAGAATAAGCAATGGCCGGGGCTTAAATTAGTTGAAGGAATTAGTCGACGCAAATGGGTTGACGAAGACCAAGCTTCTAATGCAATTTTTGCACGTTGCCCTGAACTTTCAGAAGATGAGATTTTCAATATGAAGCTTAAACCGATTACTTCTATTGAGAAGTTAGTAGGCAAAAAGCGTTTTGAGGAAATACTCTCAGATGTGGTTATCAAGCCACAAGGCAAACCTACTCTTGTACCTCTTGAAGACAAGAGACCAGCAATGGGATATGCTCAAGCACAACTAGATTTCAAATAATAATAACAACTTAAATTAAAAGACAATGAGTAATCAAGTAAATTCAACCAAGGTTGTAACTGGCAAAGTAAGATTTTGCTATGTAAACGTGTTCGAGCCCACAGCTATGAATGAGGGCGATACTCCTAAGTATAATATCTGCGTTCTTATTCCTAAGAGCGATACGGCTACTATTGACAAAATCAAGAAAGCCATAGAAGCTGCAAAGGAAGCAGGTAAGGCAAAACTCGCAGATAAGAATGGCCGTATCCCAGCAAACCTCAAATTGCCTCTACGCGATGGCGATGAAGAACGTCCGGATGACCCAGCATTTGAGGACCACTATTTCATCAATGCAAACTCGATGCGTCAGCCGAGCATTGTGGACCGCTCACTCAATCCAATCATGAGCAGAGACGAGTTCTATTCAGGTTGTTATGGTCGCGCTTCAATCAACTTCTATGCTTTCAATGTTTCATCCAAAGGTATTGCTGCTGGATTGAGCAATCTCCAGAAGCTCGAAGATGGAGAGAGGTTGGCCGGTGGCTCAACAGCTGAAGAAGATTTCGGTGGAGATAATGCTATTCAGGATGATGATATGATGTAATTTCCTTTCTGCATCAATGAGTATAGTAGTTTAATGGTAAAACTTACTTCGGAAACCGTCTGTGGAAACCAAGTAAATGTGGGTTCGAGTCCCGCCTATACTCCTATTGGGATAGTAGCTTAATGGAAGAGCAGCGTGGTACCACTTAAAAACAACGAGAGCAAGATGCAGGTTCGAGTCCTGCCTATTCCACAATTCTATAATATCAAATAAAGAAATAATGGCAAAAAATCTTTTTATAGACGTTGAAACATATTCATCTGTAGATATTAAAGAGTCTGGAGCTTATAAGTATATCGAGTCACCAGACTTTGAAATTCTTATAATAGGATATGCTTTAGATGATGGCCCGGTAAAGATAGTAGATTTGGCTCAAGGTGAAGAAATGCCTGAAGAGTTTGAAGAAGCTTTGCTTGACCCGGATTGTGTAAAAGTGGCACATAATGCAGTATTTGAGCGCTTGAGCTTTAAGCGTATAGGATATAATGTTCCAACAGAACAGTGGTATTGTACCTCTGTAAAAGCTGCGTATTGTGGTTTATCACTTTCTTTGGACGGAGTATCAAAGGCTCTTAATCTTACAGATAAAAAGCTAGATACTGGTAAAGCACTTATTAAATACTTCTCATGCCCATGCAAAGCAACTCGAGTTAATGGCATGCGTACTCGGAATTATCCTGAACATGCTCCTGAAAAGTGGGAAATGTATAAGGAATATAACAAGTATGACGTACTTGCAGAGCGTGAGATATTTAAGAGATTAGAGGCATATATCATTCCTGATATTGAGCGCAAGATGTATGTGCTTGACCAGAATATAAATGATAGAGGTATTTTGGTTGATATGGAATTAGCAGAGTCTGCTATCGCAGTAGATAACACATATACTTCTATCTTAACGCAACATGCTCAACAGCTAACAGGGCTTGAAAATCCAAACTCGCCTGTTCAAATTAGGCAATGGATTGAAAAGGCAACAGGATGTGTTGTTATGTCACTTTCAAAGGAAACAATGCCTGATTTAATGAAAGAGTTTGCAGATTATCCAGATGTTATCGAGTTGCTTAATATACGCAAAAAGCTCTCAAAAACGTCTATTAAGAAGTATTATGCTATGCTTAATTGTGCCATGAAAGATCATAGAGTCCGTGGTACATTTCAATTCTATGGTGCAAATAGAACTGGGCGATGGGCAGGTAGATTATTGCAATTGCAGAATTTATCAAAAAATCATATATCACATATAGAAGTACCGCGTGAAATGATTAGAGCACGTGACTGGGAGTCGGTTGAGATGATGTACGATGATGTTGCAGATATTTTGTCACAGTTAGTAAGAACAGCTCTTATAGCATCGCCTTGTAAAGTATTTAGTGTTGCGGACTTCTCGGCCATTGAGGCACGTGTTATATCTTGGCTTGCAAACGAAAAATGGCGAATGGACGTATTCCGTGGAGATGGTAAAATCTATGAAGCTACAGGAGCAAAGATGTTTAATGTGCCAATATCTGCTATTACAAAAGGCTCAGTACTTCGTGACAAATCAAAGATTTCAGAGCTTGCACTCGGTTATGAGGGCTCATTAGGAGCACTTAAGCGAATGGGTGGTGAACGTATGGGCTTATCAGATACTGAAATGATGAGCCTGGTGCGTAAATGGCGCTCGGCAAACCCTGCAATTGTAGATATGTGGAAAGAAATAGATGAAGCATCGAAAGAGGCTGTCAGATACCAAAGACCAGTATCATGCACATGCAGAAATATAATTTTCGACTGTAATGGTGAGTTTATGACAATACAATTGCCATCTGGCAGAAAGCTATTCTATTATGGGCCTAAATTCAAAGATAAGAAAATAGGCCGTTCTACGATGCCAACCCGAGTATTATGTTACCAAGGAGTTGTGCAAGAAACTAAGCAATGGGGCGAAATTGATACATATGGAGGCAAATTAACAGAGAACATTGTACAAGCTATTTCAAGAGATTTACTTGGCAATTCTATGTTAAATCTTGAGGCTAATGACTATCATCCCGTGTGCCATATACATGATGAAGTTTTGTGTGAAGTCCCAGAAGAGAATGCTCAAGCATATTATGAAGAAATGGCAAGTATTATGGGCACTCCTCCTGAATGGGCATCAGACCTTCCACTAAGAGCAGATGGATATACAACACCATTCTACTTAAAAGATTAAAAATATGATTTGGCTGTGTTTATATATTGTTTACGCATATTATGCAAGTAGATAAATTGAAATATGATGAAAATTTGAGCATAGCAGTTGGACTAAATGTTTCAAGTAAAGTATGGAAAAATACCAAAACTACTTGGAGCAATTTAGTTCAAAAGCTAGCTACTCCTGTAGTAACCGCTGAAACATATAAGCGGTTTATGAGTGCCACAAAAGAAGAGCAAAGTAAGATAAAAGACGTAGGCGGATTTGTAGGCGGATTTCTTACAAATGGTAGGCGTGATAAAACAAATGTACTTTACCGCCAGTTAATTACATTGGATATTGACTTTTCTCATGAGAACTTTTGGTGGGACTTTACAATGCTATTTGATTGTGCTGCGGTTATTCATTCAACCCATAAGTCATGTCCTGAAAAGCCACGACACAGATTGATAATTCCACTTGATAGAGAAGTATCGCAAGAAGAATATCAAGCTATTGCTCGAAAAGTCGCTGGAGACCTAAACAGTGATTTGTTTGACCAGTCAACTTTTGATGTAAATAGACTTATGTTCTGGCCGTCTGTATCATCAGATATTGAGTACTACTTTGAATTTCAAGACGGACCTTTCCTTGAAGCTGATTATATCCTTGGGCTATATGATGATTGGCATGATACGAGCGAATGGCCAACTGCTACAGATAGCACAGATGTAATAATGCAAGCTATCAAAAAGCAAGAAGACCCAGAAGATAAAAAAGGCATAATTGGTGTTTTCTGCCGTACTTATACTATACAAGAAGCTATTGATACTTTTCTTTCAGACATATATGAAAAAGCAGGAGAAGATAGATATACATATATCAATGGCACAACAGCTGCTGGACTCATTATATATGAAGATAAATTTGCTTATTCACATCATGGTACAGACCCTGCAGGAGGTAGACTGTGTAATGCATTTGACTTAGTTCGCATACATAAATTTGGCCATTTAGATACAGGCAAAGAAAAAGAAGACAAAGATAAAAAGAGCTTTAAGGCAATGGAAGAATTTGCCTCTAAGGACTCTACAACAAAAAAGCATATTGCTGAAGAAAAGTTTGCTGAAGCTAAATTCGAGTTTGCAGAAGAAGCAAAAGCAGAAGTTCCTGAAGAATATGATACTTCATGGACAGAAGAGCTTGACGCTAATACAAAAGGCGAATATGATAATTCTGCCAATAACTTGAATATAATAATTCAACATGACCAATTCTTAAAAGACGTATTTAAGCTAAACATTTTTGATAATAAAAGATATGTTACACGTTCGTTACCATGGCGTAAAGTCGATACTGTGGAGCCTCTTCGTGATGTTGACTATTCTGGTGTTCGTAATTACATTGAGTGTGTTTACGGCATTGTGTCAAGTCAAAAAGTGGACGACGCGCTTGCGCTTGAATTTGAAAAGAAAAAGTTCCATCCGATAAGAGAGTATATATGTGCTCAAAAGTGGGATGGCATACCGAGAGTTAATACATTATTGATTGATTATTTTGGAGCAGAAGATAACGCTTATACTAGAGCCGCCATTAGGAAGACGTTGGTGGCGGCTGTTGCGAGGGTATTCGAGCCAGGTATTAAGTTCGACACAGCGCTTATACTTGTCGGAGAACAAGGAACATATAAAAGTACTTTCGTTAAAAAGCTCGGCATGGAATGGTTCTCAGATACATTCACGACTGTGCAGGGCAAGGAGTCATTTGAGCAGATACAAGGGGCGTGGCTGATTGAAATGGCAGAGCTTTCAGGCCTTAAGAAAGCAGAAGTAGAGTCAATCAAGCACTACATATCAAAAAGAGAAGATATGTTCAGGCCGGCGTATGGTAGAACAGTAGAAACATATAAAAGGCAATGTGTATTTTTTGGTACTACTAACAACAAAGATTTCTTACGTGACCCGACAGGAAATAGACGATTTATGCCTATAGATGTAAGACCAGAATATGCTACAAAGTCCGTAAATGATGACCTCACGCAAGATGAAGTAAATCAAATATGGGCTGAAGCATATCAGTTATATTTAGCAAAAGAGCCTTTATACCTCGTTGGTGATGAAGATATAATTGCTAAGATTGAGCAACATAAACACTCAGAGGCAGATGAGCGAAAAGGTATTATTGAAGAATATCTTAATACTAAATTTCCAGATGACTGGGATAAAATGGACCTGTACGACAGAAGACGTTGGCTTGAAGACCCATTGTCTAAAAACGGTACAGTGCAAAAAGACTTTGTCTGCATTGCTGAAGTATGGTGTGAGTGCCTTGGCAAAGATAAGACAGAAATGTCAAGATATAATACCAGAGAGGTTAATGAAATTCTTAGGTCATTGCCTGAATGGGAAGCTATAGCATCCACTAAGAACTTTCCTTTATACGGTAAACAGAAATATTATAAACGTAAAGATAGCTTATTATGAAATATATAGACTATAATTCTGAAAACGTAGAAAAGTATAAAGCTGAAAATAATATGCTTATACATGCAAGAACAGGTAATGGTATATCTGGATTTATGCTTATAGATAATAGCAATAATCTTATCGGTTATATAGCTTGGCAAAATAAAATGATAATAGCATTTGAAGTTGTTGAAAATTATAGAAAACAGGGATATGGCTCAAAGCTATTATTAAAAGCCATAAATACAGGAAATATAAAAAGATTAGCAGTTTCTTCCAGCAATAAAGATGCCATAAATTTATACAAAGATTTTGGCTTTTTAGAAACCGGATTTGATTATATAGGTAATCGCTTAATTATGACTTTATTATGATAGCAAATTTTTATAAAATGCAATACGGAAATTACCGTAATTCTGTGCTTCTTGTAACAAGAAATATAGAACATATTCCATCTGTCAAAACGGTTGTTATATACAATGGCCAAAAGTTTTGTGTTGACAAACTGGAATTTAATTTGGATAAGTGTGAGTATAACATTTATATGGCCAGGTTATGAAATATGTAATACTAAGAGCTGTATGCAAATTCTCTGATGGTTCTTTAAGAACAACAAAATATGATGAAAACCATGTAACAGAAGAGAATGCTTGCAATGATATAGCTCAATTCAAGAAAAATCTTAAAGATAAGCTTAACCAGTCATTGCAAATACTCGGAGTAACTGTAAGTTCAATAAATTTAACTTATGAAGAAAGAGACGGTAGACAGTGAAAAAGTTGTAGAGCGCAAATTGGTTGAGCTTGTTAAGATAAATGGTGGCATGTGTATAAAACTGCTGTGTGACCAACTTACAGGCTTACCAGATAGAATGTGCTTATTTCCGGGCCATAAAATAGTTTTTGTGGAATTAAAAACAACTGGGCGAAAGCCTAAACGCATACAGGCATATATGCACAATAAGCTTAGAGCTTTGGGTTTTAGAGTTGAAGTAATAGATACGATAAAAGGCGTTGAACAATTTATAGATAGTATAATTTATGATAAGTAACATAGTTGCATTTATAATAGGTGCTTTGTTTGGTTTAGCTTGTTTAGCTATATTTAACAGTAACAAAAGATGAAAGAAACAGATTTACATAAATACCAATTAGCTTGCGTGCAGCATATAATCGAGCATCCATTTTGTGGTGTATTTGTAGATATGGGCCTTGGCAAAACCATATCAACTCTTACTGCTATAAATTATTTGATGTTTGATTATTGTGAAGTTAATTCTGTATTAGTTATAGCTCCAAAACGAGTGGCTGAGTCAGTTTGGCAAGAAGAAGCAGAGAAATGGGAACATACAAAGCATTTGCGCTTTTCTAAGATTATAGGTACTGCTAAACAGCGAATAGCAGCTGTTATGGAAACAAAAGCTGATATTTATATCATATCAAGAGATAATGTTGCATGGCTTTGTGCTTTATATGGCGGAGGCAAATTACCTTTTGATATGGTAGTAGTCGATGAGCTTAGCAGTTTTAAGTCTTATAAATCAGAGCGTTTTAAGGCATTACGCGGCGCAAGACCTTATCTTAAAAGGTTAGTAGGACTAACTGGTACACCCGCTCCAAATGGACTTATTGATTTGTGGCCTCAAATATATCTTATGGATAGAGGCGAGCGCCTTGAAAAGACAATATCCAGATATAGAGAAAGGTATTTTCGGCCAGGTCAAACGAATGGTCATGTCGTATATTCATACGATTTGATGAGTGACTCAGAATATCTAATACATAAGAAAATAGAGGATATTTGCATAAGCATGAAAGCCGATGATTATCTTGAAATGCCGTTTAGGACAGATAACTATATAAAGCTTAGAATGCCTGAAGCTCTAAAGAAGCAATACGATGACTTTGAAAAGAATAAAGTGCTTGACTTAATAAGTGCTACTGAAACGATTGAGCAAGAAGACGAAAATGGTAATTCAGTATTTGTTGAAAAGCCTGTGGAAG